>Ga0187885_10000033_pt1 | contig 150687 bp, 124 predicted proteins | sample June2016WEW_20_1_3_FD_132970 | JGI IMG/M metagenome (GOLD analysis project Ga0187885, IMG submission 132970) | Peatland microbial communities from SPRUCE experiment site at the Marcell Experimental Forest, Minnesota, USA - June2016WEW_20_100 | ecosystem: Environmental > Terrestrial > Soil >...
CCACGAGCGCGAGCACGACGGTCCACGTGAACGGCGCCGATCCCCTGGCCGGCAGCGACACGCTGTCCTTCAGCGGGACCAGCGGCGTCGCCGACACCTACGCCATCACGCCGGGGGCCGACAGCCAGTCCGGCGAGGCGACGGTGAACATCAACGGCGCCGGGGCCGAGGTCGTGAGCTACACGGGCATCGAGGCCATCGCGATCAACGGCGGCGGCGGGACCGGCAGCGACACGTTGACGGTCAATGGCACCACCGGCAACAACGCCTTCGACTTTGACGGTACCGGGGCCGTGGCGGCCACGGTGGTGGTGGATAGCGGTCCGTTGATTACGGTCAGCGCCTTCGGCAGCACCGGCGGGGCCGGGACGTTCACGTTGAACGGCCTGGAGGGATCGGACGCGTTCAGCATATCCCCCAGCGGCTTGGGCAGCGCATTGGGCATCACGGTCAACGGCGCGGATCCCACGGCCGGCAGCGCGGCAGATACGCTGGTGGTGGATGGAACGGCCACGGCTAATGCGATTGGGTTTAATCCCAGCGCCACGGTGGGCAGCGGGACCGTCACGATCACGGGCCTGCCGACGACCACGTTCAGCGGCGTTGAGCAACTGGTGATTGACGGCCAGGGCGGCGGGGACACCTTGACGGTGACTGGCCCTGTGGCGGGGTTGACTTACACGGTGACCTCTGGTGCGGCGGTGGATAGTGGGGCGGTGCTGGTGGACGGGCTGGTGCCCATGAGCTACCAGAACCTCGGCAGCGGCGGGGTGACGGTGAATGCCGTGGCCGGTGGAGGCACTGACACGCTGGTGATGCAAGGCACGACCTTTGACGACACCTTCACGATCAACGACGCGACGGTGCAGTTGAACAACCAAGTGGCGGTGACCTACAGCAACATGGATCAGTTGACGCTGGCCGGCGGCGATCCGTCCGCCTCGGACGTGGCGGCCATCACGGCCGGCAGCGCAGCGGTAACGGTGAACCTGGGCGATACCAGCCCGACGATTACGGGCGGGGACCTGCCGACGATCAATCTCAACGGCATCGAGGTGGTGAACCTGGATGCCAACAGCCAGAACCTGACGGTCAATGGCACCAGCGGCGATGATTCAGCAGAGGTCTCGCCGACGGCGTCGGATGCGGCGACGGTGCAGGTGAACGATGTCTCGCCGGTGCTGAATGCCAGTGACATCGGGACGACGTTCTTGGTGGACTTAGGCACCGGGTCGGACCAATTGACGGTCAACGGCACCGAGGGTGTCGAGACGATCACGGTGACCTCGACGACGGTGACCGTGGGCAGCCTCAAGGCGGTGACCTACGCGAATACCGAGAACCTGGCGATTGCGGCCCTGGCCGGCGCGGACACGATCGACGTAACGCCCTCGGCCACCACCACGATCTCCGTGGATGGCGGCGACCCCATCGGCTCGCAGCCGGGCGACAATCTGATCGTCCATAACGGCGGCAGCGCCACAACGGTCTGGCGAGGTCCGGAGGACGACGAAGGCGGCGTGGACGTGACCGGCAGCCAGACGGTCAGTTTCGATGAGATTGAAACCCTGACTATCGATGGTGGCGGGTCGGCGACGATCATGGGGACCACCGAAGACGACCAGATCACCATCGTCGCGGATTCCACCGATCCCGGCACCGACGGCATACAGGACTTCGTGGCCCAGGTCAGCGACTGGATGGACGTGCTGTTCCTGAACACGCCCGCCGTGACCGTCGATGCCCTGGCCGGCAGCGATGAGATCGTCGTGATAGCCCCCGCCCCCAACGGGGCGGTCTGGAACGTGGACGTGACGGTGGACGGCGGGCCGCCATCCGCCAGTGGCGCCGGCGACACGCTAGTGGTCGAGACGCCCTACGATGCCCAGACGGCCACCTACACGCCTTCCGGCCTCGGGGCCGGCGTGCTGAACATCTCGTCGCTGAGCTCGACAATCCATATCACGGATATTGAGCAGTTCGTTTACGACGGCGAGGCCGAGAACGACACGCTGACGGTGAACTGGACCGGGACGAACACCTACCAGTCCGCCGGTCCGGCGACCGATGCCGGCAGCTTCTCGGTCGACTCGCTGCTGCCGCTTAACTTCGAGGCCCTCGGCAGCACCGCGGTCCTGAACGTCCATAGCACGGCCATCGGCGACACGCTGGTGATGGAAGGCACGGCCTACGACGACACCTTCACGGTCACGACCGCCACGGTCCAGCTCAACAGCCAGTTGGTCATCAACGACAACCTAGACACCGCGGACACGCTCGCCTTGCTGGGCGGCGATCCGTCCGCCTCGGACGTGGCGTTCATTACGGCCGGCGATGCGGTGACTGTGGCGAACTTGGGTTCGATCAGCCCGTCGATTACGGGCGGGGAGCTTCCGACGATCAACCTCAACGGCATCGAGATCGTGAACCTGGATGCCAATGATGAAGGCCTGACGGTCAACGGCACCACCGACAATGATTCGGCGGTGGTCTCGCCGACAGACACCGCTGCGGCGACCGTGCAGATCAACGGCTTCTCGCCCGTGCTGTACGCCAACAACCTGGACAGCCTGGCGGTGGACTTAGGCCTCGGATCGGACCAGCTGACGGTCAACGGCACGCAAAGTGGCGAGAAGATCACGGTGACGCCGACGTCGGTGGCCGTGGGCATCCTCCAGTCGGTGGACTATTCGAATACCGAGGACCTGGTGGTCAACGGCCTGGCCGGCGATGACACGTTCAGCGTCACGGCCTCGGGCACTAGCCCGACGATCCACGTCAACGGCGGCGATCCGCTGGCTCCCTTCAGCGACACGCTGGCCCTGGGCGGGACGGCCGATGCCGCCGACATCTACGCCATCGCGCCGGGTGCCGACAATCAGTCGGGTGTGGCGATGGTGAACATCAATGGCGCCGGGTCCTCGACGGTGAGCTTCACGGGCATTGAGTTCATCACGATCGACGGCGGCGGCGGGACCGGCCGTGACCAATTAACGGTTAATGGCACCGGCGGCGACGATACCTTCGATTTTGTCGGTCTCGGCGCCGTGGCGGCCACCGTGCAGGTAAATGACAACCCGTTGATTACAGTTAACGCCTTCGGCAGCGACGGCGGGGCCAGTACGTTCACGCTGAACGGACAGGCCGGCAGCGACACGTTCAGCGTCACGCCGGGCAGCTTAGGCAGCAACTTGGGCGTCATGGTCAACGGCGGAGATCCCACGGCCGGCAGTGACACGCTGGTGGTGGATGGGACCAGCAGCCCCGATGCGATCGGGTTCGATCCCAGCGCCACGGTAGGCAGCGGGGACGTCACGATCACAGGCCTGCCGACGACCAACTTCAACGGTATTGAGCAGCTGGTGATTGACGGCCAGGGTGGCGGGGACACGCTGACGATCAGCGGTCCTGTGGCGGGGTTGACGTACACGGTGACCGCCGGTGCGGCGGTGGACAGCGGGGCGGTGCTGGTGGGTGGGCTGGTGCCCATGAGCTTCCAGAACCTCGGCAGTGGCGGGCTGACGGTGGATGCCGTCTCCGGTGGAGGTACCGACACGCTGGTGATGGAAGGCACGGCCTTTGACGACACCTTCACGGTCGGGATCATCACGGCCCAACTGAACAGCCAGTTGGCGGTGACCTACAGCAACATAGATCAGTTGACGCTGGAAGGCGGCGATCCGTCCGCCTCAGACGTGGCGAACATCACGGTCGGCAACACGGCACAAACGGCGAACCTGGGCGGTACCAGCCCGACGATTACGAGCGGCGATATGCCGACGATCAACCTCGATGGCATCGAAGTGGTGAACATGGATGCCAACCACCAGGACCTGACGGTCAATGGCACCAGCGGCAATGATTCGGCGGAGGTCTCGCCGACAGACACCAACGCGGCGACCGTGCAGGTAAACGACGTCTCGCCGGTGTTGAACGCCAGCGGCCTGGGCTCGCTGACGGTGGACTTAGGCGGCGGGACGAACCAGTTGACGGTCAACGGCACGGAGGCTGCCGAGACGATCACGGTGACGCCGTCCTCGGTGGCCGTAGGCGGCCTGGAGGCGGTGACCTACGCGAACACCAACAACCTGGTGGTCAACGGCCTGGCCGGCGATGACATATTCAGCATCACGGCGACGGGGGGAGGGACAGGATTTACCCCGACGATCCAGCTGAACGGCGGCGATCCCCTGGCCCCCGACAGCGACACGCTGGCGCTGGGTGGGACGACCGACGCCGACGATACCTACACCATCACGCCGGGTGCGGACGTTCAATCCGGCGTGGCGGTGGTGGACATCAATAACGTCGGAGCCTCGACGGTAAGCTTTACGGGCATCGAGGCCATCACGATCGACGGCGGCGGCGGGACCGGCCATGACCAATTAACGGTTAATGGCACCGGCAACGACGACGCCATCGACCTTGTCGGTACCGGGGCCGCGGCGGCCACCGTGCAGGTGGGCGGCAATCCACTGATTACGGTCAGCGACTTCGGCAGCGACGGCGGGGTCGGGACGTTCAGGCTAAACGGCCTGGCCGGCAGCGATACGTTCAGCGTGACGCCGGGCAGCTTGGACAACGCCTTGGGCATCATGATCAGCGGCGATGATCCCACGGCCGGCAGCGACACGCTGGTGGTGGATGGCACAAGCTCGGCCGAGGCGATCGCGTTCGATCCCAGCACCACGGTGGGCAGCGGGACCGTGACGGTCGACTCCTCATCGTTGGTGACGTTTGACACGATTGAGCAGGTGGTCATCGACGGCCAGGGCGGCGGGGATATCTTGACGGTGAACGGCCCCGTGGCCGGTTTGACGTATACGGTGACGGGTGGCGCCAACGTGGATAGCGGGGCGGTGCTGGTGGGCGGCCTGGTGCCCATGAGCTTCCAGAATCTCGGCACCAGCGGCGGGGTGACTGTGTTTGCCCCGACCGATGGAAGCCCCAACACGCTGGTGATGGAAGGCACGAAATTTAGCGACACCTTCACGGTCACAACCACCACGGCGCAACTGAACAGCCAGTTGACGGTGACCTACAGCGGCATCGGTATCTTGACGCTGGAGGGTGGCGAGCCGTCCACTTCCTCGTCGGACGTGGCGGACATCACGGCCGGCGCCTCGACGGTAACGGCGAACCTCGGTTCGACCAGCCCGACGATCACGGGCGGCGGCCTGCCGACGATCAACCTCAACGGCATCGAGGTGGTGAACCTGGATGCCAGTGACGAGGAGCTGATCGTTGACGGCACCAGCGGCAACGATACCGCGGTGGTCTCTCCGACGGCTTCGGACGCGGCGACCATCCAGGTCAACGCCGTTTCGCCGATAGTGAATGTCACTAACCCGAGCGCGCTGGTGGTGGACTTAGGCGACGGGTCGGACCAGTTGACGGTCAACGGCACGCAGGACGCCGAGACGATCACGGTGGACTCCACGTCGGTGATTGTGGACAGCCTGGTGCCAGTGAACTACGCCAATGTCGAGAACCTGGACGTTGAGGCCCTGGCCGGGGCGGACACGATTGACGTGACGCCTTCGGCCACCACCACCATGTATATGGATGGCGGCGACCCCATCGGCTCGCAGCCGGGCGACAATCTGATCGTCCATAACGGCGGTAATGCGACCATCGTTTGGCCGGGCGAAGAGAACGATGACGGTGGCGTGGACGTGGCCGGCAGCCAGACGGTCAGCTTCGACGATATCGAAACCATGACCATCGATGGTGGCGGTGCAGCGACCATCATGGGGACCAGCGAAGACGACCAGATCACCATCACGGCCGATTCCACCGATCCGGGTACCGACGGCGTGCAGGACTTCACGGTGGATCGAAGCGACTCGGTGAGCATCCTGTTCCTGGACACGCCCGCCGTGACCGTCGATGCCCTGGCCGGTAGCGATGAGATCGTCGTGATAGCCCCGGCCGTCAACGGAGCGGTCTGGGACGTGGACGTGACCGTGGACGGTGGGGCGCCTTCCGCCAGCGACAAGCTGGTGGTCCAGACGCCTTACGACGCCCAGACGGCCACCTATACGCCTTCCGGCGCGGAGGACGGCACGCTGGACATCTCCTCGATGAGTTCGACCATCCATATCACGGAGGTTGAGCAGCTTGTGTTTGACGGCGAGGCCGAGAACGACACGCTGACGGTGAACTGGAGCGGGACGAACACCTACCAGTCCGCCGGTCCGGCGACCGATGCCGGCAGCTTCTCGGTCGGTTCGCTGCTCCCGATCAACTTCGAGACCCTCGGCGACGACGCAGTCTTGAACGTCAACAGCACGGCCGACGGCGACATACTGGTGATGAAAGGCACGGCCTTTGATGACACCTTCGCGGTCACCACGGCGACCGTTCAGCTGAACGACCAATTGGTAATCAACCACAACCTGGACACTGCGGACACGCTCGTGTTACAGGGCGGCGATCCGTCCACCTCCTCGGATGTGGCGGACATCACGGGCGGCGGTGCGGCGATGACGGCGAACCTAGGTTCGACCGCCCCGACGATTACGGGCGGCGGCCTGCCGACCATCGACCTGTCCGGCATCGAGGTGGTCAACCTGGACACCGCCACGGGGAACCTGACGGTCAACGGCACCAGCGGCAACGATTCGGCGGTGGTTTCGCCGACAGGCGCCGCGGCGGCGACCGTGCAGATGAACGCCGTCTCGCCGGTGGTGTACGCCAGCAACATCGGAACGACGTTCTTGGTGGACCTGCTCGGCGGGTCGGACTCACTGACGGTCAACGGCACGGAGAGCGGTAACGCGATCACGGTGACGCCGGTGTCGGTGGCCGTGGACAGCTTCAAAAAGGTGACCTATTCACACACCGAGAACCTGGTGGTCAACGGCTTGGCCGGCGACGATACGTTCAGCGTCACGGCCACGGGAACGAGTCCGACGATCCGCCTGAACGGCGGTGATCCGCTGGCCCCTGGCAGCGACACGTTGGCGCTGGGCGGGACCATCAACGTCGCCGACACCTACGCCATCACGCCGGGGACCGACAGCCAGTCCGGCGTGGCGGTGGTGAACATCGCCGGCGACGGGGCCTCGACGGTGAGCTTCACGGGCATCGAGGCCATCACGATCAACGGCGGCGGCGGGACCGGCAGCGACCAGTTGACGGTCAATGGCACCGGCGGCGACAACGCCATCGACTTTGACGGTACCGGGGCCGCGGCGGCCATCGCGCAGGTGGACGGCGGGCCGACGATAACGGTCAGCGCCTTCGGCAGCACCGGCGGGGCCGGGACGTTCACGCTGAACGGCCTGGGCGGTAGCGACGTGATCACCGTGACGCCGGACGGCTTGGGCAGCGCGGAGGGCATCACGGTCAACGCCCGCTACCCCCGCAGCAAGGCGGCCGTGTACGTCAACGGCACGTCCGGAGATGACAGCATTGCCGTGACGACGACGTCGACCACCACCGGCAGGGTCACGGTCGGCTCTTCCGCCCCCGTGACCGTCAACAGTCCAAATTACCTGACGGTCAACGGCCTGGATGGTAACGACACCATCGCCGTGACCGCCGTCACGCCGCTGTCGATACCGATCGCGCTGGATGGCGGCGCCGGGGACGACACGTTCAGCATCAACACCTACACCGGTTCGTTGACGATCACGGGCGGAATCGGCTCCGACACCATCAGCTTCAACAACTACGGCGTCGGCATCCGGTTCGACATGGACAACGCGACGACCCTCCAGTCGGTGGCGAGCACGGGTCTGAAGATCAGGCTCACGGAGCTGATCGAGAACCTAGTCGGCACCGCCCATCCGGACATCGTCTATATCGATGCCCTGGCCGAGGCCCGCAGCGTCGATCTGGGTGATCCGACGGGTCCGGACTTTACGTTGAACCCGCCGGGCAACGCCAAGAACTCCCCGGCCGATTACCTGTTCTTCGACGGCCAGGAGATGGACGTGACCGTCACGCGAAACGGCGTACCGGCGATCAACGGGACGATTAACGCCTTCGGATATGAGACGGTTACCTTCACGAACGTGGAACGTCTGAAAGTAGATAACAGCAGCAGCGTGACGAACCTGGGAGGCTTTGAGAACGCCTTCACGCTGTCTACGGACTATCCGCTGAACCTCCAGGTGCTGAAAGGCCACAAGCCGCGGGCCGTGGCGATTGGCGATGTGAACGGTGACTCCAACAACGACCTGATTTTGGTCACGAGTAGCGAGCCCGGCCTGATCTATGTCATGCTGGGTAACGGTGACGGCACCTTCCAGCCGGCCCAGGCGGTCACGACCCCCAGCACGCTGCTGCCGGATGGCAGCAGGCTCAGAACCCTCTATGACGTCGCGCTGGGCGACATGAACGGCGACGGTGACCTGGATATCGTGGTCACCAGCAAGGACCGCCACAACAAGGCGAACGTCGCCGTCCTGACGAACGACGGCACCGGCCACTTCACGCCGACCCAGAACATCCTCGTGCCGGGCCTCGCCGCCACCGTCCTGGGGCTCGAGCTGGGTGATTTGGACAACGACGGCGCCTTGGACGTGGCGGTCTCCGGCTACAAGCGGGTGGTGGTGCTCAAGAACGACGGCACCGGCACCTTGTCGATCGGGGACTCGATGCTCACGGACGGACGATACGCTCGGAGCGTCGCGTTGGCCGACGTCGATCACGATGGCTTCAACGACATCCTGGTCTCCAACCTCAAAGGCAACAAGGTGGACATCTTCCTGAACGATGGCACCGGCGGATTTGACCCGACGCCCAACCAGTCGGTCTCCCTGAAACAGTTCGGTGGGAAGAGTCCGACCGCGCTGACGGTGGCTGACTTCAATAATGACGGCTGGGTCGATTTTGCGGTCTCCAATGCCGTGGGCAAGGCCTTCAGCGTGGCGCTGAACAACGCGGACGGCAGCGGCACCTTTACGCCGCTGTCTCAGCCAACCATCCTGCCGCTGCAGTATCAGTCGATCGTGGCTGGGGACATGAACGGTGACGGCAAGCAGGACCTTGTGCTCACCGCCAGCGATGGCAACACGGTGATGGTGATCCTCGGCGTGGGCAACGGGACGTTCAGCACGCCGTACAAGTTTAAGGTCGGCAATGTCAAGAACAAGCAGCCGGCGGGCCTGGCCATCGCGGATCTGAACCACGACGGTGGCCTGGACATCGTGACGGCCGATGCCGGGAACAACAGGATCAGCGTCATGCTTCAGAACCCGGTGGTTTGACGCCCAACGCCCAAGAGGCTGCTGGAAGTTGAGTCTATGACGCGGAAGCCTCCCTCGCAGGAGGGGGGCTTCCGTCTTTTATCGCGTCGAATCGCCACCGCTCGCCCGTGTCCGCTAAGGCTGTCACTGCGTTGAAGGTTCATATGAACTCGCCCGCGAGGTATAATCTGTTTCCGTTCCGGCTGATTTCGCCTTGGAGAGCACTCTATGAGCTTTGCCTTTTTGAGGAATGGCCTCGTCTGTGTGGTCGTGGCAGCGTGTGTTGCCCATGCCCATGCGGAATCGGCCGGGTCGGAACTTGAGGCGGCGTCGCTGTCCACAGGGTCTCTGGGGCGGCCGAACCCCGCTGTGGGGCCAACCAAGGTGTTCGTGCAGATCTGGTTCGCCGACGTCGACAACATCGACAGCGCGAAGCAGAACTACACGGCCAACGTGTACATCCGCCTGCGATGGACAGATCCTCGGCTTGCCCGCCGAGAAAAGGGGCCCAAGCCTTATGACCTCAAGGATATCTGGCATCCTCCTGTGATAATAGCCAACGAGATCGGGCTGGTTCGTAGGACGCTTCCGGAAACCGCCGTGGTGACGCCGGAGGGCACGGTGATCTGCCGTCAAAGGTACGTGGGCGTATTCTCGCAGCCGCTTCAGCTCAAGGAGTTCCCCTTCGACAGCCACGTCTTCCGTCTCCATCTGGTCTTGCCGGGCTACAGTCCACAGGAAGTCGAGTTCGCGGCCGATGAGACGTTGCCCAACCGGGGCGGGCCGAGATCAGCGGATGGCGCGGGCATTGCCGACGAGATTTCGCTACCCGACTGGGATATCCAGTGGTGCCGAACGATGCCGCTGCCATATGTTACGACAGCCGGAGGAATGGTTGCCGCTGGATATGCCATGGACTTCAAGGCTCGGCGAGACTGGGGCTACTTCGTCTGGAAGATCGTGGGGCCGTTGACTCTGATCGTACTGATGTCCTGGTTGGTCTTCTGGATCGATCCAACCCATGCCGGTACCCAAATCGGCGTCGGCACGATGGCCATGCTTACCCTGATCGCGTACCGATTCGCGATCGACCAGAGCGTTCCCAAGGTCGATTACCTGACCCGCTTGGATTACTTCGTTATCGGAGCTACCCTTCTGGTCTTTCTCGCCTTGTGCCAAGTGGTTGTGACGGCCAGTTTAGCTCAGAAAGATCGTCTGGCTCTGGCACGGCGGATGGACCAGTGGTCACGAGTCATCTTCCTTATCCTGCTGGCCGGGTTGATCGTTGGTTCGCTTCTGGTCTGATCCTGGGAGGCTGACGTCGTCTGGAAAGCCCGCAGATGGATCCCGAAAGGCTGGTAGCCCTCTGGCATACAGTTGACTGACGAAAGGAGCCTGGGTGTGAAGACAACCGCAGACCCCTCATCGCGTCCCACAGCGGCCGGCGCAGAGCGACGGAGGCTCCAGGACGCTGATGAGTCCAAGACCGCCTGGAGACAGTGGGGGCCATACCTAAGCGAGAGGCAATGGGGTACCGTCCGAGAGGATTACAGCGACTCCGGCAGTGCCTGGGACAGTTTCACGCACGACCAAGCCCGCTCCCGGGCGTATCATTGGGGCGAGGACGGGCTGGCGGGGATCTCCGACGATAATCAGCATCTTTGCTTCGCCCTGGCCCTGTGGAACGGAGCCGACCCCATCCTGAAAGAGCGCCTCTTCGGCCTGAGCAACAGCGAGGGCAATCATGGCGAGGACGTCAAGGAGTACTACTTCTACCTCGATAACACGCCCACCCATTCGTACATGAAGTACTTGTACAAGTACCCGCAGCGGGCGTTTCCGTATGACGATCTCGTGGCAACCAATCGTCAACGCTCTCGCAAGGAATTGGAGTACGAATTGCTCGACACAGGAATCTTCGACGAGGACCGATACTTCGACGTATTTGTCGAGTATGCCAAGGCCTCACCGGAGGATATCCTGATCCGCCTCACCGTGTGGAACCGCGGACCGGAGGAGGCGATCCTCCATCTGCTGCCGACGCTGTGGTTCCGGAATATCTGGTCGTGGCAACCGGGCGCGCCCAAGCCCGTGATTCAGTGCGTGCGGAAGTCTGATCCGGCGGTCCTTGCCGCGCGTCATGTCGACATGGAAGACAGGTTCCTTTACTGCGGCGGACGTCCCGAACTGCTGTTCACGGAGAATGAGACGAACAATGAACGCATCTTCGGCACCCCTAACGCGGGCCCGTATGTAAAGGACGGCATCCACAACTACCTTGTCCACGGCCGCCGCAACGCAGTGAACCCGCGTAAGACGGGGTCAAAAGCTGCGGCCCACTATCGGATGAACGTCGCTGCGGGCCGGTCTGTCAGCGTCTGCCTGCGGCTCAGAGATGTCCTACCGACGGCCGATGGCGGTTCGCTGGGGAAGGACTTCGAAGAGGTGTTCACCGCCCGCAAGCAGGAGGCCGACGAGTTTTGGAATGAGGTTACACCTTCCGGCGCCGGCGAGGACGAGCGGAACATCCTGCGCCAATCGCTGGCGAGCATGCTCTGGAGCAAACAGTTCTACTATTTTGATGTCCCGCTGTGGTTGACGGAGCATGGCGCGGGCGCTGCGCGAGCGGCCAAGCGCGCCTTTCGCGTGCGGAACGCCGAGTGGTTCCACATGGTCAGCGGCGACATCATCTCCATGCCCGACAAGTGGGAGTATCCCTGGTTTGCCGCGTGGGATCTAGCCTTTCACACCGTAGCGCTGTCGGCAGTGGACGTCGCCTTGGCCAAGCAACAGCTCGAGCTGATGCTCCGGCACGTGTATATGCACCCCAGCGGGCAACTGCCTGCCTACGAGTGGAATTTCAGTGACGTCAACCCGCCGGTACATGCCTGGGCGGCCTGGTTCCTGTATCAGACGGAGAGGGACGCCGGAGGCCAGGGCGATCGGGAGTTCCTGGTCCGTTGCTTCGACAAGCTGCTGATCAACTTCACCTGGTGGGTCAATCGGAAGGATCGCGACGGGCGGAACGTATTCCAGGGCGGCTTCCTAGGCTTGGACAACATCGGCGTGTTCGACCGCAGCGCCCCTCTGCCGACCGGAGGATATCTGGATCAGGCCGACGGCACGGCCTGGATGTGCCTCTACTGCCAGAACATGTTCCAACTTGCGTTGGAATTGTCCCGGTACAGTCCAGGCTACCAGGAATTGGCTGTGAAATTCGCCGAACACTTCCTGTGGATTGCCGCGGCCATGGACCATATTGGCGAACACGATGACGAGATGTGGGACGAAGAGGACGGCTTCTTCTATGACGTCCTGCGCCTTCCCGACGGCTCCGCCCAACGGCTCAAGATACGGTCCATCGTGGGCCTGTTGCCCCTGTGCGCCGCGACAGTCATTGACCGCGAAGTCGTGGGTCGCTTCCCAAGATTGCTGGAGCAAGTGCAGTGGTTCCTGACTCGCCACCAAACATTGCTGATGAATATTACCTCCCCGGCCAAGCCCGGCGTCGAGAATCGCCGGCTCTTCGCCATCCTCAACGAGGACAAGCTTCGCCGCATCCTCTCCAGGATGCTGGATGAGGATGAATTCCTCGGTCCGTATGGCATCCGATCCGTCTCCAAGTATCATGCGGATCACCCCTTCATAATCCGTGTCGAGGGGCGGGAGTATCGTGTCGGTTATCTGCCCGCGGAGTCGGACAATGACGTGTTCGGCGGGAACTCCAACTGGCGCGGCCCGGTGTGGATGCCCGTCAACGTGCTCATCATCCGTGCGTTGCTCAACCTCTACGGGTACTACGGCAATGATTTCAAGGTGGAATGTCCGACAAGGTCAGGCCGCCTGATGACCCTCTATGAGGTCAGCCGGGATATTGTGGACCGGCTCACTCGGATATTCCTTCGCGGCCAAGACGGGCGACGTCCCCTCTACGGAGGCTCACAGAAGTTTCAAACGGACCCCCACTGGCGCGATTACCTGCTGTTCTACGAGTACTTCCATGGCGACAACGGTGCCGGCATCGGCGCCAGTCACCAAACCGGCTGGACGGGTCTGATCGGCAAATTGATCCAATTCTATGGAGTCCTAAGCCCCGAGGCCTGGTTGAAGCGAGGTCCATCCGGCTAGTTTTTCGCTCTCGGCGAACTACGCCCGGGGGGATTTCCGGCTTCGCCCCTCGACTTCGCTCGGGGCTACGCCGGACAAGCGAACCTCCGACCGCCGGTTACGGACACCGAAGGCGCCCGATGCGTCCCACGAGGTAAAACATGCCCGGCGTAACTACGCCCGACAGGAGTCGAACCTGTGACCTGCGGTTTAGGAAACCGCCGCTCTATCCTTCTGAGCTACGGGCGTGCGTCGCAGCCGGCGGCTGCTCCCTGGCACTGTATCGGCGGGGCCGGGCAGCAGCAATAGGCATTAGAACACCTGGCATTAGGCATCCGCCTTCGCCCTGGGGGCTACGGCGGACAAGTCAGGCACTAGGCACTTCAGAGGGACCAGGGACCGGGGACCAGCAGAAACACCTCTTCGATCTTCCGGTCCTCCGGTATTCTGGTAATCCCGTATTCCGGTCTTTTGTTTCTGCGGTATGATGGTCCGCATCACCATGAAGGCGCCGTCGACAAAATACAGTCCCATTACGTCCGAGATCGTCGAGAAGCTGCGGCGGATCGTCGGGCCGGCGTACGTCCTGTTCGGCGACGCCGAGCGGTTGGAACCCTTCTCGCACGACGAGATTCCCGAGCGGGGCTACGCCCATAGCCCCGAGGCGGTCGTGCGGCCCGGTTCGGCGGAAGAGGTGGCCGCGATCATGAAGCTGGCCAACCGCCGGCTCTTTCCGGTCACGCCGCGCGGGGCCGGAAGCGGCCTGTCCGGTGGGGCGGTGCCGATCTGCGGCGGCGTCGTGATGCTCATGGACCGGCTGAACCGCATCCTGGAGATCGACCGGGCGAACATGATGATCGTGGTCGAGCCGGGCGTCATCACCAACGACATCAATCTGGCCGTCAAGGAATTCGGCCTGTTCTACGCCGGCTATCCCATGAGCCTGGAAGTCTGCACCATCGGCGGCAACGTGGCCGAGAACGCCGGCGGCGCCAGGGCCGTCAAGTACGGCGTGACGGTGCGCTACGTCGTGGGCCTGGAAGTCGTGACGCCCACCGGCGAAATCCTCCAGCTGGGCGGCAAGCTGCTCAAGGACGTCACCGGCTACAACCTCGTGCCCTTCATGGTCGGCAGCGAGGGCACGCTGGGCATCTTCACTAAGATCATCCTGCGGCTGCTGCCGCTGCCCAAGGTCAGCGTGGACCTGCTGGCGCTGTTCCGCACCGTGCCCGACGCCATCGCCGCCGTGCCGCGGATCATCACCACCGGCGGCGTGATTCCCACGGCCGTGGAGTTCATGGACCGCCTGGCCGCCCAGACCAGCTGCGACTACCTCAACGAGACCCTTCCCTACCAGCAGGCCGGGGCGATGCTCCTGGTCACCGTGGACGGCAGCGACGCCTCCGCGGTGGAGGCCGACTATGAGGCCGTCGGGGAGCAATGCCTGGCCGCCGGGGCCATCGAGGTCTACGTGGCCGACAACCTCACGACCAGCGAGCGAATCTGGCGCGTGCGGCGGAACATCGCCGAGGCCTTCAACATTCTTTCGTTGCGGCAGACCGATGAAGACCTGGTCGTGCCGATCGCGCAGATTCACAAGCTCGTGGAGGGCATAGGCCGCCTGTCGAAAAAGTACGACGTGGCGATTCCCTCCTACGGTCACGCGGCCGACGGAAACATCCACACGCGGATCGTGATGAACCCCGCCTGGTCGGACCGGCAGTGGGAACAAACGGTGCCAAAGATGCTGCACGAGCTGTACGAGTTGACGGCCTCGCTGGGGGGGAAGATTTCCGGCGAGCACGGCATCGGCCACAAGCGGAAGGCGTACATGCCGCTGTTCGTCTCGGCCGACGTGCTGGACGTCATGCGGGCGATCAAGCGGGCGATGGACCCGCGAAACGTGCTCAATCCTAGTAAGATTTTTGACGTTTGATCGCCGGCTGAGGGGCTTGGGGCTGAACTGTCGCGGCGTCGATGCGGAATAATCCCATGGTCATGGCCCCGTTTTGGTAGTCGCTTTCCGTCCCGTCGCCGGCGGAAAAGGCGATGTGGCCGACGTCGTAGCCCAAGGCTGCGTCCATGGGGACCCACGTACCTTTCAGATACACCATGAACCAGGCGTGGGGAATAAAGACGTAGTGTTTGCTGTTGTTGGGGTCCACGGCGTACACCGTGCCGGAGACGAATTTCGCGGGGATTCCCACGGCTCGGCACATTCCCGCCGCCAGCACGGCGTGCGCCTTGCAATCGCCGCGACGCGTCTTGACGACTTCCTCAGCCGGGGCGTAGCCGGAGGCCTCCTTGTGCGTGATGTACTGGCGCACGAAGGCCTCAATCTGCCGTGCCGCGTCGCCGGCGTCTTTGGTCCTGCCGACCGCCTGGCGGGCCAGCGCAGCCACCCCTTGGCCCGCAAGATAGGGGGCGGGTTTCAGGGCGTCCAGGGCGTTGGAATCTTGGCCGTTGTAAGGCAATGCCGCGCCGGAAGGGATCTTGGTGGCCGTGACGGTCACCGTCAGGCCGCTGGGATCGGCCACGACGGTTTGGTTGTCGTAGTTCGGTATCAGCAGCCGGGCCTGGGGCTTGGGCGAAAGGTGGTATACCACGCCGCCGGCGGTGGCCAGGTTGTTCAGGGGCGCGGGACTGTCCAGCACGATGGTGCTGCGGTCCATCGGGGTATTTTTGCCGAGGGCGAGCGCCTGCGTGCAGGCGACGTACTCCATCTGGATGTCGCCCATGGTCGACAGCATCTTGCGCTGCTTGAAATTATCGTCGACGTAAAGGGTGTGTATGTCGCCGTGGTTGTTTTGGATTTCCCAGGCCCATTCCTTCTTGCCCAAGACGTCTATTTGCTTGCGGCCGGTCACGCGGGCGGTGATGGGGCAGGGGTCAAGATCGGGAAGGACACACTTCACGTAAGAATAGGTCAGGCCTTCTTTTAGGTTATAGCGTTTCTGAAGCAGGCGGATGCCCTCGGCGAGCAAGGCGCCCCTGGGCCATTCCGCCGTTTGCGGAGCGCCCGGTCTGCCTTGGCCGAGGATCGCCACCCTGCCGTCCGGGGCAACCGTGCCTTCCACCACCTGCGACGTAATGGAGGAGCTGGAGACCGTCTTGAAGGCCAGCGGCTTGCCCTCGGGCGTTTCCGTCTGCTCGCGGGTCTCGGCGATGGTGACGGGCGTGCCGAAATGGTTGATGCAGAGGATGTCGGTCTCTTTCGTGACCACTTGGCCGGACTTGACGTCGCGGGAAATGACCCTGGAACCGACTTTGACGCCCTTGGCGAAAAGGGCGAAGTACTCCGTCTCGTCCGCCGCGGCTCGTGAAGCGGCGGCCAGGGCCACCAGGCCGATCAAAATCATCAGACGGGAAAAATGGCGTGGCACAGTTATTTCCTTACTTGGGCCGGCGGCATTCGGCTGGACATGTATAGGCTAACAAACGGCTGGCGAAATCGTACTTCATTTTCATCGCGTTCCTTGCGTTCTTTGCGTTTTTTGCAAAAGAGCTCGTGGGGCCGTCGCGGCCGGGGCCGCCGGCGCGGTCCGTGGCAGCACGCGCAGGGTGTCGATTCGAAAGTTTCCTATCAGGGTCGCGGTGTTCAAGTAATCGGCGGGGCTGCCATCGCCGGCGGCGAAGGCGATGTGCCCCACGTCCCAGCCGCCCGGCAGCGCCGCGTCGAAGTGGGTCCATTGTCCGTCCAGGTAGGCCATGAACCAGGCATGGTAGCCGAAAACGTGCTCAAAACCGTTCCATTCATCGACGTAAGCGATTCCGGCCACCACCCGGGCCGGGATTCCCACCGCCTGGCACATCGCGGCGCCGAGCACCGCGTGCTCCGTGCAGTCGCCTCGGCGGGTCTTGACGACCTCCGCGGCCGAGGCGTAGCCGACCGTATAGTCGTCCTTGGTGGTGATATAGTCTCGCACGAAGGCCTCGATCCGCCGCGCCGCCTCGGAGGCGTCTTTCGTCATTCCCACCGCCCGGCGGGCCAAGGCGACGATCTGGGGGTCGCGGCTCTGGAGGTACATCGTGGGCTTCAGGGCCGCCAGGGCCAGCGGATCGTCGCCGGCATACGGGAACGCTGCGCCGGCGGGAATGTTCTGGGCCGTCACGGTCACCGTCAGGCCGCTGGGATCGGCCAGCACTTTTTGATTGTCATAGTTCGGCACGGCCAGTTTCGCCTGACCGTTGGGCTCGAAGTGATACGCGATGCCGCCGGCGGCCTTGAGGTTGTGCAGCGGCTGGGGACTGTCGAGCACGATCTGGTTCGTTAGGTCTACTGCGGCGTTTTCACTGAGGGCGTACTCCTGCGTGCAGGCGACGGTCTCCACGTTCATGCCCGCCGCAGTGGCGAGGGTCTTGCGAGGCTTGTAGTGGTCGTCCACGTACACCGTGGACGAGATGCCTTCCGTCTTCGTCTGGATTTCCCACAGCGTCTCCTGCCGGCCGAGAATGTCCACCGGTTTGCGGCCGATAACGCGCACGGTGACCGGGTGCCCGCGAAGGGACATGGCGTCGAACTCGATGTAGGAATAGATCAGGCCTTCCTCCAGGCCGTAACGTTTTTGGAGGAGGAGGGCGCCTTCGCTCATCAGCGCGCCGGCGGGCCAGTCCATGGTCGTGTGTGATTGGGAGGGGCCGGCGGCCCCAGTGGTGATCAGCATCTTGCCGTCAGGAAGGATCCTGCCTTCCGACGTTTGGGACATCAGCGAGAGGTCTTGAATGCTCTTGAACGCCAGCGGCTTGCCGTCGGCCGTCTCGGTCTGCTCTTCCGTTACCGTCATCGTTACCGGCGCGCCGAGGCGTTCGGCGCTCATGGACACCTTGTCCGTCGTGATGATTTTGCCCTCGTGGACGCTGCGGGTATGGATGGAATAGCCGATTTTCGAGCCGTCGGACAGGATGGCGAAGTAGTCCGTCTCATCCGCCGCGGCAGCTCGGCCCGCAGCCGTTCCCACGACCGCAAGCGCGATCCACAGGAGTTTCTTCCGCATGGCGTGCCCCTTCGTGTGAGCGGAAATTCCTTCCGGCTTTTTCCGCCGGCCGAACCGCCATCGTCATGCTATCCCGTCGGGTAAAACTCCTCAAGCACCGCCTCCCAGTGCTGCGGCCGCGAGACGCCGACGAAGGCCGCGCGGACCTTGGCCGGCGTGGGGTGCATGCGGGCGTACTTGATGCCGAACTTGCGCATGATCTTGGCCGCTCGGTCGCCGTAGGTGCGATGGGCATGGTCGAAATGCCAGGCCAGGTGCTCGCGCTGCTCGGCGAGGCCGGGGGCGTAAGGTTCGCGCCCGGCCGCCAGGTCGGCCACCTGGCGGAAGAACCACGGGTTGCCCAGCGCGCCGCGGGCCACGGCCACGGCGTCGACGCCGGTGGCTTCCAGCATGGCCAGGGCGTCGGCCGGGCGGAGCACGTCGCCGGAACCGATGATCGTCGTGTCGCCGAACCGCCGCTTGACGGCCGCGATGAACGCCCAATCGGCCCGGCCGAGGTACTTCATCTCCACGCTGCGGGCGTGAACGCACAACCCCGCGACACCCAGCTTCACCGCCGCCTCGGCGATCCGCCAAAAAGCACTGTCGTCGTCGGCGTTGCGGAACTTCTGGCGGAGCTTGATCGTCACGGGCCGGTCGGCGGCCGCCAGGACCGCGCGGATGATCTCGACGGCCTGGTCCGGCTGGCTCATCAGGTAGCCGCCGCGCTTGCGGGCCAAGGCCTTGCGGACCGGACAGGCCAGGTTCAGGTCCACCACGTCGAAGCCCATCTCGCAGATGATCCGGGCTGCCGAGGCCATGACGGCCGGATCGCTGCCCAGAAGCTGGCCGGCGATGGGGTGGTCCTCGTCGGCCAACTGCACCAGCCGCCGCCGCAGCTTGCCGTCGACCATCAGGAGCTTGTCCAGCATCATCTCCGTGGAGCAGTAAACCGCCCCGTGCCGGCGGCACAGCAGCCGGTAGGCCAGGTCGCTGTAACCCGCCAGCGGCGCCAGCACCACCGGGAAACCGATAGTGACAGGACCGATACGGAAGGACTTTAACTCCGTCGTCATAACAGCCGAAAAGTATAACAGTCTCCCCCTGCGGGGCGAAGGCGATCGTGCGCCGCTGCCGTGAGGCGCGCCGGGTGAAAATTCGAACTCTTGGTTTTCTCCGGCGTATACTTTTGTATGGGCGATCTCCGGAACTGGCACACCCCACGAAGGTTAGCTACTGCCGAGGCGCCAAAGACTGGAAGAGTTGGAGAAACACAAAAAGCTTAATGCCGCCCTGTAGCCATCGCGGGTACCGGCGGAGGCGGCCGGTGCATGGAAATCTTGGGGGGGCAAAGCAGGACGCTATTCGCCGGGCGAGGCCAGGGGGCGGAAACATAGGAAATAGGGGAGGGTGCGGGAACGTTTAACGAAAAGGCGCGGAACGCGTCCCGCACGGACCGGAATGCGACGGCCGGGCGAGCGGCAACCTCTGCCAGGGGCGGGCTTGGGAGAACACGATGCGACGGACCTTACGAATCGGAATCCTAGTCGGAGGCGTCGTGGTGGCGATGGCCATCCTGGCCGGATGGTATTTCCACCGCAACAGCCAATCGCGGACCGCCTTCCGGATCGTACCGGTTAGGCGGGGGGACGTGGTGTCCGTCATCAGCGCCACCGGCACGGTCGAGCCGGAGGAAGTGGTGGACATCGGCGCCCAGGTCGGCGGACAGATCAGCTCATTCGGCCAGGACAAGAACGGCAAAACCATCGATTATGGGTCCATCGTGGAGGAAGGCACCATCCTGGCCCGCATCGACGATTCCCTCTATGCGGCGGACGTCGAGCTGGGCAAGGCTGGGCTCCTCCAGGCCAACGCCGGCCTGATCCGCGCCCAGGCGGACTTGGTGCAGATGAAGGCCAAGCTGGAACAGGCCCAGCGGGACTGGGAACGGGCCCAGAAGCTGGGACCCTCCGAAGCCCTGGCTCCCACCGCCTACGACGCCTACAAGGCCAACTTCGAGATCGCCCAGGCCAACGTGGCGGTGGATGAGGCCGCCGTCGAGCAAGGTCAGGCCGCCATCGCGCAGGCCCAGGCCAGTCTGGATCGCGTCCAACGCAACCTGGGCTATTGCACCATCAAATCGCCCGTCAAGGGAGTGATTATCGACCGGCGGGTGAACATCGGCCAGACCGTGGTTTCCAGTTTGAACGCCCCCAGCCTGTTCCTGATCGCCAAGGACCTGACGCGCATCCAGGTGTGGGTGTCCGTCAACGAAGCCGACATCGGCAGCATCCATCCGGGCCAGCCGGCCACCTTCACGGTCGACGCCTTCCCCAATCAGACGTTTTACGGCCAAGTGGGCAAGATGCGCCTCAACGCCACGATGAGTCAGAACGTAGTGACCTATACCGTGGAGGTGACCACCGACAACAAGGACAGCAAGCTCCTGCCCTACCTGACGGCCAACGTGCAGTTCAAGGTCGGCCAGAAAGACAATGTCCTCCTGGTGCCCAACGGCGCGCTGCGCTGGGCACCCAAGCCGGAGCAGATCGCTTCGGAGTTTCGTTCCAGCGCCTCCCGCACCTCCGCGTCAAGCCGGGCTTCCCAGCCGACCACCGCCGAAGCCGGACAGGCTCATGCCACCCTGTGGGCGGTGGAAGGGGCCTTCGTTCGGCCCGTGCACGTGCGTTTAGGATTGACCGACGGAACCGTGACGGAAGTCCAAGGCGACAACGTCAAGGAAGGCATGTCGATCGTCGTGGGCGAACAGGCGGAGGGCAGCGCCGGCGCCGCGGTGGCCGGAGGCGCCAGCCCGTTCACGCCGCAACTGGGCCAGGCCCGCCGGCCGGCCAACGAATCTTCCGGCACGGGAGGCTCCGGTGGAGGAAGTGCCGGCCGCTGAGAGCCGAGGCTGAGACGGTCCATCATGGAACTTATCGAGCTGCGGAACATCTTCAAGATATACCATCTCGGCGAGATGGACCTGCCCGTCTTGAAGGGCGTCAGTCTGGCGGTAGCCAAAGGCGAGATGGTGGCGCTGATGGGGGCCAGCGGCTCGGGCAAAAGCACCCTGATGAACATCCTGGGCTGCCTGGATCGTCCCACCTCCGGAGAATACTGGCTGGACGGTCGGGAGATCTCGGGGTTCTCCCTCAACCAGCGAGCCTGGTTGAGAAACCGGATGATCGGGTTTGTGTTTCAGAACTTCAATCTCCTGCCGCGCACCAGCGCGCTGGAGAACGTCATGGTGCCCCTGTCCTACGCCCCCAAGGAAGTGCCGGAGCGCCACATGCGGCAGCGGGCCTCGGAATTGCTCAAGCTGGTGGGGTTGGCCGATCGCATGGACCATCAACCCTCGCAGTTGTCGGGCGGCCAACAGCAGCGCGTGGCCATCGCCCGATCCTTAGTTAACAGTCCCACCATTCTCCTGGCCGACGAACCCACGGGAAACCTCGACAGCCACACCAGCGAAGAAATCCTCCAGTTGTTCCAACACCTCAACCGCGAAGAAGGCCTGACCATCATCCTGGTCACCCACAACCCCGGCGTGAGCGACTATGCTCAACGGACAATCCACATCCGCGACGGCCTGATCGAGAACGGCCTCCAGCCCCAAGGCCGTCCTGAGGCGGCTTTGCCGTTCTCCGGAGGCGCCCCATGAAGTCCTACCGCACGTTCAAAACCGCTCTGCGGGCTTTGCGCCGCAACGTAATGCGGGCGGGCCTGACCACGTTAGGGATCGTCATCGGCATCGCCGCCGTCATCGCCATGATGGAGATCGGCAACGGATCGTCCATCGCCATCCAGCGGACGATCGCCAGCATGGGCGCCAACATCCTGCTGGTGATGCCCGGCACCGCCGCCAGCAGCGGGATCAGCTTCGGCGCCGGCAGCGCGATGACCCTCACGCCCCAGGACGCCACGGCCATTTTGAAGGAGTGCCCCGCCGTGGCGGCCGTGGCGCCGGTCGTGCGCGCCCGCGCCCAGGTGGTTTACGGGAACAAGAACTGGGTCCCCATGTCCATCTACGGGACGACGCCGGCCTTCCTGGTCGTGCGGGACTGGACCGACATGGCCGAAGGAGACCCCTTCACCGACCGCGACGTCCGCAACGCCAGCAAAGTCTGCCTGATCGGCCAGACGCTGGTCCGCGAGCTCTTCGGCGGACAGTCGCCTATCGGCAAGGAAATCCGCGTCCACAACGTCGCCTTCAAAGTCATCGGCGTGCTCCAGACCAAGGGCGCCAACATGATGGGCATGGACCAGGACGACATCCTGCTGGCGCCCTGGACGACCATCAAGTACCGCGTCACGGGCACCTCCGTGGTCACCAACCAGAGCGTCGGTTCGGCCGAGACCAACAGCACCGTCAACACCCTCAGCCAGATCTATCCCAACAGCCAGCAGAACCTGTACCCCGTCCCCTCGGCCGCCCAGCAGGCCGACACCCCGCTGCCCATCCGGTTCGCCAACGTGGACCAGATCCTGGTGTCGGCGCAGGCGTCCGAGCAGATCCCCGAGGCCATCCATCAGATCTCCGTGCTGCTGCGCGAGCGGCACCGTATCCATGCCGGTGAGAGCGATGATTTCACCCTTCGGGACATGACGGAGATTACCAAGGCCATGACGTCGACGACCTCGATGATGACCAAACTGCTCCTGTGCGTGGCCCTGATTTCGCTGGTGGTCGGCGGCGTGGGGATCATGAACATCATGCTGGTGTCCGTCACGGAGCGCACGCGGGAGATCGGGCTGAGAATGGCAGTGGGCGCCCGCCCGGGGGACATCCTTCGCCAGTTCCTGGCCGAGGCCGTCGTGCTTTGCTTGATCGGCGGCGTAGTGGGCATCCTCCTGGGGAGGGGCAGCTCCATCCTGGTCACCGCGATCCTGCATTGGCCCACGGCGATCTCGCTGACGGCCATCGTCATGGCGGTTGTGGTATCGGCCAGCGTCGGCATCGTCTTTGGATTCTATCCGGCCCGAAAGGCGTCCCGCTTGGACCCCATCGAGGCCTTGCGATACGAGTGAGGTGCGTCGGAGCCGGAATACCCGGCCACGAGGCGGACATCCCCATGAGACAGAAAGGTCGACAACGCGTCGCAAGCCCCTGGGCCGTCCTGGTCCTGGCGCTGGTCATGGGGATCGACGGATGCGCCGTAGGTCCGAACTTCAAGTCGCCCCAGGCTCGGGTTCAACCGTCCTGGACGGGACTGTCTCCAGAGGCCGCTTCGCAACCGTCGGCCGCCACCTCGCAACCGGCCGAGGTGCTGCGATGGTGGGAGGTCTTCCACGATCCGGTCTTGACGGACCTGGTGGAGCAGGCCCTTCAAAGCAACCTCAACGTGCAGCTCGCGGAGGCTCGCCTGCGCCAATCCCGGGCTGCCCGGGGCGTGATCGTGGGCGGATTGTTCCCCACCGTGACGGCCTCGTCGGCCTATCAGCGGGAACATATCGCTGGCGCAAGCACCCAGAACCTCTACCAGGCCGGGTTGGACGCTGCGTGGGAGCTGGACGTTTTCGGCGGCATCCGGCGCAACGTCGAATCGGCCAATGCCAACATCGAAGCCGCCCAGGCCAGCCTCCGCGACACCCAGGTCAGCCTGATGGCGGAGGTGGCCTTGGATTATTTCCAGCTTCGCGGCTTCCAGCAGGAGATCGTCATCGCCCTGGACAACCTCAAGTCCCAGCAGCATACCGCCGACATCACGCGCCAGCGGCTGGCGGCGGGATTCGTCAGCGCGCTGGACGTGGCCAACGCCGAGGCGGAAGTGGCGACCACCCAGTCGCAGATCCCACTGCTGCAAAGCGGCGCCCAGCAGTCCATCTATGCGTTGAGCGTCCTGCTGTCCCGTCCGCCCGACGATCTGCTTTCGGAACTTTCCCCCACCGGCCCTCTGCCTTCAACCCCGGCCAAGATCCCCGTGGGGCTGCCTTCCGACCTCCTCCGCCGCCGTCCTGACATCCGCCAGGCCGAGGCCCTTCTCCACGCCGCCACGGCCCAGATCGGCGTCGCCACCGCCGAGCTGTTCCCCCAGTTCTCCCTGACCGGCTCGGTGGGCTGGCAGAGCAATTCCCTCCAGGACTGGTTCAACGGCTCCAGCCGCTCCTGGGCGTTCGGCCCCTCGATGAGCTGGCCGTTCTTCCAGGGCGGCAGCCTCATCTCGAATATCCGCGTCCAGGAAGCCTTGCGCGACCAAGCGTTCCTGACGTACCACCAGACCGTGTTGACGGCCTTGCAGGAGGTCGAAAACTCCCTGATCGCCTTCTCCAAGGAGCAGGAGCGTCGCAAAGCGCTCAGCGATGCCGTCGTTGCCAACCGCAAGGCCGAGGACGTCTCGATGCAACTCTATCTGGAGGGAGAGACGGATTTCCTCAACGTGTTGAACGCCCAGCGGTCCTTGTACGCTTCCGAGGACGCGCTAGTCCAAAGCCAGCTTAGCGTGGCCACCAATCTGGTCGCCCTCTACAAGGCCCTCGGCGGCGGCTGGGAGGACCAAACCCCCCAGATCCCGACTGACTCGTGGGTCCATCAGGATGTCACCGCCCAACCCTCCTCAAAGTAAAATTCCTTCGCCGGTTTGCTGACCCATCCGCCGTCTTGTCCGGCGGGCATACGCCCCCGTATGGGTAGCCTTTGGCGAAGGCGGATACGTTGTCAGCCATTTCCGAAAATATCATTGACAACGGCGACATTGTTGAGTAGGGTTCCAATCGCTGTCGGAGGAGTATGAGTACCGAGTGCTTAGCTTGAGCACTCTGGGATGGCGGAAAGGCTGCTCACCTCTCTTGCCTTCCACAAGGAACGGTTCTCGCTCGTTACCGTTTTTGGGAAAGGAGAAACAAGATGAGGTCACCTCTAGTACTTCTCGTTTTGGGCTCCCTCATGATTGCCGGCCCGGCGCTGGCAGGTTCCCTCCAGTACACGTACACCGAGATGACCACGCCCGATGGGCATGATTTTACCGCCACGGGCCTCAACAACCTCGGTGACGTGTGCGGCAACTACCGCAAAGAGGTCGACGTGGGATATGGCCCAGTAACGATCAGCGTTTCGTACGCATACATCAATGGCCTATTCCAGCCTCTGGCGTACGAGCGTCTGACGGGAGACCTGGTGGCCAGGTCCATCAATGATAACCGCATTGTCGTGGGTGAAAGCGATGACGCCAACCACTACTATGACCATCTGCCGACGGTCTGGACCGCCCCGACGACGTACACTTTCATTCAGAGTTTTTCCCCGACGGGTGAAGCCCAGGCCTTCCACATCAACAACAGCAACCAGATCGCCCTGCGCGCCGTGGTCAGCAATACGCCCTCGGCCATTTACAACTATGGTGCCGGGCCGGCCATCGTCAACACGCCAGGCTTCAACACGAACGACGTCGTGGACGTCTCGGACAACCATGTGTTCGTCGGGAACGCCTACGATAGCAACTACCAGCAGTTCGGCCTCATTGGCACGCTGGACGGCAGCGGCCAGGTTCAATCCGTGACCACCTTCACGGCCTTCGGTGATGGCGGCGCCACCCAGCTCAACGCCATCAACGACGGTGGCGTGAGCGTCGGCCAGGCCTGTTTCGGCGGCGGTACGCTGCGCAGGGCTTACCTGCGCTATGCCGACGGGACGTGCCTCAACCTGGGGGGCGACGCCAACTCCTGGTCTTACGCCACGGACATCAACGACAAAACCCAGGTCGCCGGCGTCAGCATGAACGCCGGCGGCACGGGGGAAGCCTGTTTGTTCAGGGCCGGTCAGCAGACCCTCACGCTAGAGAATTATGTCGCCGGCTTGCCGTCTGACTGGAGCCTGACGGAGGCCGTCGGTATCAACAATAAGGGCCAGATCATCGCGAACGCCACGGACTCCAACGGGTATACGCATGCGTTGCTGCTGTCGCCCGTAACGTACAACAGCATTGTCAATGGCACTTTCAGCCCCGGCGAACTGGTGGGATGGTCCCAGATACGGATCCCATTCAGCAGCGCCAGGGCCTTTGCGACCGCCGACCCCCTGGATCCCAACAACACCGTCGTTGAGCTCCTTACCGGGTCGCCCGTAACCATCTTCCAGCAGGTTACTACTCCCTACGAAGACTTCGCGGTCACGTTCAAATACCTCCTACCGGAGGCCACGGGCACACTGACCGTACTGATCGACGGGAACGTCATTGGCACTATTGACGGCACTACACAGCAGACCAGCCAGTGGCTGAATGGATCGTTTGTGGTGACCGACCCGAACCTGGAGGGTCAGCTGACGGGGGCATTGGCCTTCACCTATGATGCGGACGGCGGCAACACGATTTATCTCGACGACATCGCCATGGCGATACCCGAACCGGCCGTACTGTCGCTGCTGGTCTTGGGCGGAGCGGCGGCCTTGTTGAGGCGGCGCCATTCTTAACCCCGATCGCTGTTTTGGGACGGCGCCAGTTTCGTAGGGCGGGTAACTTTTATTACCCGCGGGAAGCGAGCTTCCCGCCCTACAAGACTTTGGTGAAGGCGGATACGCCCGACAGGACTCGAACCTGTAACCCTCGGTTCCGAAGACCGATGCTCTATCCAATTGAGCTACGGGCGCGGAGAGTAGTTCGTCCTTGATTCTCGCGGTTTGTCCGCCCCCTGCAAGGGTTTTCTCGTTTCTCACGTCTCACGGCCGCCGGCGTCATCGTCATCGGCTGCGATTATTTGGCCTTGGAGCCGAGAATCTCCACTAGTGTCGCCAGATTGGCCCGCATGGTTTTTTCGTAGTAATCGGGCGTGGCGTCTTCCGGGCCGCTGGCGACCGGGTCCAGCACGGCCACGGGCACGCCGGCCTCCTGGGCGATGGTCCGGCCGACCTTGGCGGGGTATTGCGGCTCGGTGAACACTGCCGCCGTGCCGCTAGCCTTGATCTTCCGGACGATCTCCAGCATCCCGGAGGCCGAGGGCTCCTGGCCGGGGTGTTCTTCCATGACGGCGACGATCTCCAGACGGCAGTCCCTGGCCAGGTAGTCAAAGACGGCGTGCTCCGTGACGATTCTTTTGTTCGGGGCGTTTTTCAGAGCGGCGGCGAAATCATCCGCCAATTTGTCTAAGGACGCGGCGTACGCCTCGGCGTTCTTGGTGTACAGGGCTTGGCCGGCAGGGTCGATCTTGCTGAATTCAGCGGCGATGCGGCGCACGATGCGGGCCGCCATTCGCGGCGAGGCGAACAGATGAGGATTGGCCCCGGCGTGGTGGTGATGCCCCTCGTGGGCCTCCTCCTGCTCCTCGTGCTCCTCCGGCGTGATCTGGATCAGGTCGCCGATGCCGGCAGAGGTGTCGATCAGGAGGATCTTGTCGTTGGCCCTTTTGATCGGCTCGCCCAGGAATTCCTCCATCCCCAGGCCGTTGGCGACGAACACGTTGGCGTCGGCGATCTTCCGCATGTCCTGCGGCGTCAGGGTGTAGTCGTGTGGGCAGCCCATGGCCGCCGGCAGCATCGCCGCCACCTGGACGTTCGCCCGGCCCTCCGTTACGGCCCGAGTGAACAGGTATATCGGAAACGTGCTGCACAGGACGTGGATCGTCTGCTTTTCAGAAGCCGGGCTGGGCTGATGCTTGGAGCAGGCCAGGGGGGCTACCAGAACCATCGCCACGCCCAAGAGAACAAGGCCGATTCCGCCGCTTTTCATGACTGACTTCCTTTCTTTTCAATCCCAGGATTCTTGTCCGCCGCTATCCTCATCCATGATACTATATCGTACAAGATCGCCATACATGATAATAATAATTTGTTATCATTAAGGCAAGAGGCCGTTTGGGTATCCATGCAACGCAAGACATCTCAGCGAAGGGCACTGCTTCAGGCGTTTCAGAAGGCCGGTAGGCCGCTGGGCCCCCAGGAGGTCCTGGACCTGGCGACGCCGCATGCCCGCGGGCTGGGCATTGCTACCGTTTACCGCAACCTCAGAGCCTTGGCGGAGCAAGGCGTCCTCAAGGCAGTCAGCTTGCCGGGGGAGTCCACGGCGCGGTATGAACTTGGCGGCAAGGCTCATCACCACCATTTTCACTGCCGCGTCTGTCACCAGGTTTACGAGGTCGAGGGTTGCCCTGGCCGCATCGAACCGCTGGCCCCTCGGGGTTTCGTGTTGGAGGATCACGAAATCGTTTTGTACGGCCTGTGCTCGGTCTGCAAGAAGCGACGATCTTCCCGCAGGCGGGCATAAACGTCCCTGGCCCTTCCAGCACGCCCGTTGCCTTGGCGGGCGATCATATCCCTCTAACGGTGTCGGCTTTGAGATTCTGCAAGAAAATTACACATAGGCATTTTGATCAGGGCGAAATGACATGAATGTAAATAAATACCCAAAGGCTACGGCTCGCGAAATCTTCACAATTACTTGACACAACTATAGTTAGGGTCGTAGAAATTCTCTGGCACGAAAACTGCTCTAGCTAAGACGGGTGTTGTGTCGAAGGGTTTTGTATAGTTAGCGCCAGACCGAAAGGGCTAGGCAGGATGAGGCCGACAACGAGCGAGCTATTGCTGGTGGGCTTTTTGGTCATGATCCTGGGGACGTCGTCTTGGGCCGCTGAGGCGGGCAAGGCCGACGCGAATACTTCTTGGTTGGCCCAGCTGGCCCAGACCGCACAGCAAGAACAACAAGAGCAAAAAGCTCCGCCTCCTACTACCGAGGCGGCGCCCGCCACCTGGCCGCCGGGACTGCTCATGGACGGCCTGGATACGGTCGGCCTCAAGAAGCCCATGGACAACCTGGGGTTGAGGATTTACGGCTGGTTCGAGGCCGGCTACACCGGCGTGCTGACCAACGGGCAGCACTCGCTGTTCGGGCGAGTGTTCGACACCTACCGCGCCAATAATCTCCAGCTCAACCAGCTCCGCGTGACGCTCGAGCGGCCTTACGATGCCACGAAAAGCTTCGACATCGGCGGGCGGTTCGACCTGCTCTACGGCTCCGACGCCCGCATTACCAAGACCAGCTTTCCCGACGCCCACGACTACGCCATTCTGGAGAACGTCGGGCAGGGCAAGGGCGCCAACTGGCTGGACTTCACCCAGGCCTATGGCCAATTGTGGTTCAAGACCGCCGCGGACAGCGGCCTGGAAGTGACCGTGGGCAAGTTCGTGACTCCCATGGGGGCTGAGGTCATCGACGCCGTGGGCAATGCGCTGTATTCACACAGTTACCTGTTCGGCTACGCGATCCCGTTCACCAACACGGGCGTGAAGCTCAACTACATCTGGAACCCGCAAGTGTCGACGTACTTCGGCATCGTCAACGGCTGGGACGTCTTCAAGGACAACAACCACGCTCCCAGCTACATAGCCGGCGGCGTCCTGAATTCCCGCCAGCAGATCGGCGGCCACGCGCGGGACACGTTGGCCCTCAATCTGATTACCGGGCCGGAGCAGACCGGCAACGTCAGCGATTACCGCACCGTGGCCGATGGCACCGTGACCCACTGGTGGACCGAGAAGCTGTCCTCAATCCTCAACGCCGACTACGGCACCGAAGCCAACGCCTCTCCCACCGGCGGACGGGCCAACTGGTACGGCACGGCCCATTACCTGACCTATGTCTTCAATGATTACTTCAGCGGCACCTGGCGCGCCGAGTGGTTCCGCGACGATTCCGGCGCCCGCATCGGCGTCGCGGGCCAATACGTGGAGAACACCTTTGGCGTGTCGATCACCCCCTGGCCGACTGACAAGGTGCTCAAGAACCTCCTATTCCGGCCGGAGCTGCGGTGGGATCACTCCAACCAGCCGGTCTTCGGCAACGATTACAACCAGATGACGGCCGCGATGGACGTGATCCTGAAGTTTTAGGACGCCAGGATCAGGGAAGGGCCTAGTCGTTCAGGCCGTATTCCTTGATCTTGCGGTAGAGCGTGCGTTCCCCGATGCCCAGGATGCCGGCCGCCTGCTCGCGGTTGCCGCTGACCATCTTGAGCGTGTTGCGGATGAGCTCTTTCTCGGCCTCCTCCAGGCTGATGCCGGCCAGCTGGCCCAGGGGCGTCGCCGCGGCCTCGGCGGGCCCGCCCAGCACCTCGGCCGACAGGTCGTGGAGGGTGATCTTTTCGCCGCTGGACATCACCATGGCGTTCTCCACGACGTTGCGGAGCTGGCGGACGTTGCCCGGCCAGGCGTAGGCCATCAGGACGCGGCGGGCCTCCGGCGCAATGGGCTTGACCTTGATGCCGCGCGCCTCGGCCGCCTGCTGGAGGAAGTAATCGATCAGCAGCGGAATGTCCTCGCGGCGCTGGCGAAGCGGGGGAATCTCCAGGGTCGCGCCCTTGATGCGGAAGTAGAGGTCCTCGCGGAACCTTTTGGCCTTCACCCGTTCCGCCAGGTCGCTGTTGGTGGCGCTGAGGACGCGAACGTTGACGCGGATGGGCTCGTTGGACCCCACGCGCACGATCTCGCCGTTTTCCAGCACCCTCAGCAGTTTGGCCTGCATCGGCAGGGGCATGTCGCCGACTTCGTCCAGGAACATCGTGCCGCCGTCGGCGTGCTCGAACCGTCCCGGCCGATCGGAGGTCGCGCCGGTGTAGGCGCCTTTGACGTGGCCGAACAGCTCGTCTTCCAGCAGCGTCTCGCTCAGTCCCGCGCAGTTAATCGGCACGAAGCGTTGCCGGCTGCGGCGGCTGTTGGCGTGGATGGCGTTGGCCAGCAGCTCCTTGCCGGTGCCCGATTCACCCAGGATCAGCACGGGGATGTCGCTGGAGGCCAGCCGCCGCAGCGTCTGGAGGACCCGCAGCATGGCCGGGGAGTGGCCGACGATGTTCTGGAAGCCGAACTTCTCGTCCAGCCGCTGGCGCAGCTCGTGGATGGTGCGGCGATGGGCGGTGTCCTGGGCTGCCCGCGCGACCACCGCCCGCAGCTCGTCTAAATCCAGGGGCTTCTCGAGGTAGTCGAACGCCCCTTGTTGAAGCGCCGTGCGGCAGGTCTGCACGGAGGAGTGCGCAGTGATGAGGATGACCTTGGCGCCGGGGGAGTTCTTGATCGCCGTGTCCAGCACGGCCAGGCCGTCGGGCCCGTTTCCCAGGACCAAGTCGGTGACGACGATGTCGAAGGGCCGCTGGCCCAGCATCGCCACCGCCGTGGCGCCGTCGTGCACCACCGTGCAGCGGTGCCCCAGGCGCGACAGGCCCTCCTTGACGGCCTCGGCGTGGGCGGGCTCGTCCTCGACGATCAAGATGTCGGCCACCGCGGGCGGCAGCTCTTCCATAGCTCAATCACCTTACTGGCGACACAAGGGGCTGTCAAACGTCGCTCCCCCCAGGAGGCGCCGGAGCTATCGCGAAGACTTTTTGCCTTGGCCTTGGCCCATCTCTTCGGCCAGGTTGCCCATGAACGCCGCCGCGGCGATCGAACCGCGCCACAGCTGGTCCAGGCGGAAGTGTTCGTTGGGGCTATGGGGGTTGTCGCTGGGCAGGCCGAAGCCCATCGGGACGGCGTCGAGCTTCAGCATCCGTTGGAGCATCTCCACGATGGGCACGGAGGCGCCGTGGCGGACCAGTACCGGCTCGTTCTCAAAGGCCAGGACCAGGGCGGCGCGGGCCGCGCGCATGGCGGGGCTGTCGGTCGCCAGGAGCACGGGATTGGCCGTGGTGAGCACCTCCATCTTGACGGACGTCCCCGCCGGGCAGAGTTGCCGCAGATAGGTCTCCAGGGCCGAGGTAATCGTGTGCGGTTGCTGATGAGGCACGAGGCGCATGGAAATCTTGGCCATTGCGGCGGCGGGGATGATCGTCTTGGCGCCGGCGCCGGCGTAACCGGCGACCAGCCCGTTGCAGTCCAACGTCGGCCGCGACCAGCGGCGCTCCAGGACGCTGCGGCCTTCCTCCCCGCCGCCCAGCGCCGTGACGCCCAGCGAGGCGGCGTAGTCGGCCTTGGAGAAAGGCAACCGCTCCCAGGAGGCCCGCTCTTCCGGAGAGGGTTCCACCACGTCGTTATAGAAGCCCGGGATGGTGACCCGGCCGTGGGCGTCGTGCAAGGCGGCCACCATCGCGGCCAGGACGTTGGCGGGATTGCGCACGGCCCCGCCGTGAATGCCGCTGTGGAGGTCCTGACGCGGACCGCTGACGACGACCTCGACGTACGCCAGGCCGCGCAGGGCCGTGGTGAGCGAAGGCAGCCCCTCGGCGAAGAACTCCGAGTCGCTGATGATGGCGGCGTCGGCCACCAGATCGTTGCGATAGGACGCCAGGAAAGGCTCCAGGTGCGGCGAGCCGATTTCCTCCTGACCCTCCAGGAAGACCTTGAGGTTGACGGGCAAGCCGCCGCCGGCCTTCTGCCAAGCCTCGATGGCCATCAGATGCGCGAACAGCTGGCCCTTGTCGTCGGTGGCGCCGCGGGCATACAGGCAACCGCCGCGGACCTGCGGATTGAACGGCTGGCTTTGCCAGGCATCCAGGGGATCGGGCGGCTGGACGTCGTAATGGCCGTAGAGCAGCAGCGTCGGCCGATGGGCGCCGGTGTGCAATTCGGCCAGGACGTTCGGCGGCCCCACCGACGGGATGATGCGAACGGTCATGCCCAGATGCTTGAGATACTCCGCCAGCAGCTTGGCCGCCCGCTCGCAGGCCCCGTCCGAAACGTTGGCGATGCTGGGAATGGCCAGCAGCTCGCACAGTTCGGCCAGGTGCCGGTTGCGGTTTTGCGTTAGAAAGTCCGTGATCGCTTTGGGGAGCATGGTCGTCCTTCACCTTTGCCAGAAGCGCCACCAGGGGCGCCGCGCGGAGTGTTCATCCCGTGTGACGTGCTTGGCCATCTTGGCCAGGGCCGGCAACTTGGCTTGCAGGTCTTGCAGACGCTGGCGGGCGAACTTCTCGGGATGACGGTGGAACACGTCCGCCGTGGAAGAAGTGAAAAATGCCTCGGCGGGCGGGAGCTCGTCGGGGCCGTAGAATTTCAGCGCCTCCGCCAGGCACAGCGCCGCCTGGTACCCTCGCAGGCGGACGCCGCGGCGGGAGTTGCTGTCGGCGGCGGACTCCACTAGCAGGTAGAACAGGCTCAGCCACTGGGCCAGGTCGATGATCCGGCTGGGCTCCGCGTCGGGGCTGATGGTCTCGGCCTCGGCGCCCTGATCGGACACGTCGTGGCGGCAGAGGAACTCGAACCGCTCCGATTGCGAGCAGTTTCGGCAATGGGCGGTGATGACGGCGATCCGGCTGGCCGGATCGGGGCCTTCGGTGCGGTCGATTTCCCAGGGGCCCTTGCCGCAGACGGGACAGACCGTCACGGTCAGGTAGTAGCGTGCCTCGTTGAAGCTGTGCGCCAGCAACGGCTGCAAACGGGTGGATTCAGTCATCCGATGGATCTCTACGAGCCCCCCCCGTACACGCGCCTGGCCGGGGCCAGGAGGCTGCGCTTCATTTCGTCAGCCTTTTCCGGCCCGCGGCCGCTGTTAATGTCGCCTCCCGAGGCTGGCGCCGCTCCTGCCGCCGGCGGCGAAGCCGCGGGAGTCGTCGGCGCGGCCGAGGGCGCCCCAGTTGCCGCAGGGGCCGGAGCAGGGCCGGCCGATGCCGGGGCGGCTGCGCCTTCCGCGCTGCCAGAACCTTCGAAGAATGAGCCGAAGAGGAATCCTCCGCCTCTCTGAAGCTTGGCCACGGTGGGAGAAGCCTGGACTTTCTTCATGGTGGGCATCATGAGGGTATTCGCCCGCTTATTGAACTCGGCCATGGCATTTTCCTCGGTGATCGTGCCGTTTTGAATACCGCTGATCAGGGAATCGTAAAATTGGTTTGCCGCCTTGACCAACGCGATGACCTGTGGGATCGCCGAACGCTTCTCCTGGCTCAGCTCGATCTTCCAGGTATTGTTCACATTGACGAAGGTGATTTCCTCCGTGCCGTTGGATATGGCGACCTTTCCGTCCGGTTGGAGAGCGAACTGAAGTTTATTTAAATTATTCTCTACGGCGGTGCGATTGAACTTCTCATTTTGTTTCAAACTGGCCTCGGTGGCCTGCACGAATTGGGCTAACCCCGGCGGCAGCTGGGGACCGAATTTTTGGCGGATCAATTGCACCAGCTTGCGAGCCTTGTCTTGAACGGCGGGGCCGCTATTCAGCAGTGGCTTGAGGGCCGTGACGTCATCGGCAACGAAGAAATCAGCGATCTTGTCATACTGTTTGGCCGCCGAGGCGTCGGCCATTGCGAGGATGGTTTTTTTGATGGCTTCCACGGTCTGGGGGCTGACCTCGGCGGCACCGGCCGCAGCGGCCACAACAGCCGGAGTCGGGCCGGCTTGGGCCGGTGGGGTGGTGGCCGAGATCTCCGGGGCAAGACCGGCCGCAGCCACCGGGCGAGCCGGGCCGGGCATCGCGGAGGCGCGCTTCGGTGCGTTTTTAGCGATCTCGGACTGATTGGCTAACAGGAGGGGATCAGGATTCGCCACAATGGGCGAGGGCGGGGCGTCCAGCGACGGGTCGTAGACCTGGGGTTCATCGGATGCATCTTTTCGCTCGCAACCGCCAGCCAGCACCAGCACCGCCACTGTCAACAGAATTACCGAACGTCTCATGGCCGATACTCCTTGTACAACGATCAAGGCACAGCTTCCGTCCGCAGGCCGCCGCTCTAGCGCGACGGCCAATAGCTTTCTTCCTCGGTGGGTTCCGCCGGAACGATTGCCTCATCGCCTCCCAGCCCCAGCGCCGTCAGCGCCCGCCGCTCGATGATCGAGCGCAAGGCCTCCCGCGGCACGGCGGGCAGGTTCGTTCCTTGCGTGACTTCGTGGAGGCGGTACATCGCTTCGATGGCCTCGGCGGCCGTGCCGAAGGGGAACCCGCTGCCGAAGAGAATCTTGTCCGTCACGCGGCCCTGATGCGCCGCCACCATCGCCTGGTAGGCTTCCCACGGCCGGCGGATCAGCGAGGCGATGTCCGCGAACACGCGCGGGCGCCGGCCGAGCAGCGCGACGCACTCCGCCGCCCACGGCTCGCCGCAGGAGGCGACGACCATCGTCAGGCGGGGGAACTCCATCGCGATTTCCTCCAGCAGCGACGGGCGGGCGAACTCCATCCGCCCGCCGACGGCCAGGGCTGAGCCGTGGTTGAAGAACACGCACTTGCCCCGTACCGCCGCCGCCTCGTACAGGGGCATCACGCGGCTGTCGGCCGGGTGAAAATTGCCGCAGGCGGGGTCCAGCGTCAGCCCCGCGACCTCCGGCCGATCCAGGAAGGCCTTGGCCTCGTGGCTATCGACGCCGTCGGCCGGATCCACCGCGATGACGGCGAGCATTTTGCCTTCGCTGGCGGCGGCGTAGTGGGCGACGTAGTCGTTGGGCACCTCGGCGCCCGTGGCCGCGCAGCGATAGGCGAACACCAGCGCCTTGTCCACGCAGCGGGCGGCCTCGGCGTGCTCAGCCGGACCGGCGGGGCAGCCTTCGCTCGCCCCGGCGCGGCGGAGCATGGACGGGGCCCCTTGGCCCAGTTGATTCACGCCGGCCCACAGATGCGTATGACAATCAATAATCATGGCGACCTAGTTTCTCGCGCCGCCGTCGCGGCGGGGCTGGCTAGCCGGTGCCGCCGGCGTGGCCGGTGACGATACTCCAGAAGATTCCTATCGTGCGGCTGACGTACCGGTGGCTGATCTCCAGCCACGCGACGCCGCCCACGACCGCTACCACGAAGAACAGCACCAGGCTTCGCAATTCCACCAAGACCTGGTCTTGATCGCTCGGCGCCCAGTAAATCATGACCCAAAGAAGATAGCCCGCGATTTCTACCGCCCACATCCACACCGGCAGGATGCCTCCCCATCGCACCAGGCTCGCGGGAGAAAGCGGCAGGAGCACCATGGAGGCGTTCATCTGCGGCCAGGCGTGAGTCAGCAGGCCGTTGATCAGGACGTAGATCATGGCGACCAGGGAGAAATAAATCGGGGTAACGACGGCGAAGAACAGCACGATCTCCAGAAAGCTCAGCAGCACGCTTCGTATGCCCAGGATCTTCAGAAGACTCATGGAAATACCCTCGGTACTGTTTGGTGTCGGAGGCTATTGTGGTCCCGCTGCGCCCGGCTGACAAGGGCAAACTTCGTCCGTCCATTTTACAGGCGATCACGTCTCGCCCGCGTCGGTTTCTTCGTCCAGTTGGCCGGCGGCTTCCAGCGCCTGACCCTCGCCCTGGGCCAGGAGCTTGATCTTTTTCTCCGCCGCCGACAGGATCGCGCGGCATTGCTTGATGAGGGCGATTCCCTCGGCGTACTTCTCGATGGACTTCTCCAGGGGGACCTTGCCGCCCTCGATCTCGGAGACGATTTTCTCCAGGCGGGTCAGGGCCTGCTCGAACGTAATCTTCGGCTGTTCCATGACGGCGCTCCTGATTCTTACTCGAACAGTTTTGGGTCGGTCTTGTTGCGGTCGTGGTTTTGTCGCCGGCCGGGCGGGGCCGCCACGCGGCTGTCGAGCGTCCCCTCGGCCAGTTCCGTGCGGATCCATTGGCCGTCCTTGACGCCGCGGGCGGCTCGCAGGATGCGCCCCTGTGGATCGCGCGTGACGCTGAAGCCGCGGGCCAGGACATTGCGGTAGCACAGGGCTTCCAGTTGCCGCTCGGCCGCATCGATCTGCTGACGGGCCAGGCGGAGGCGGTGGACGGGCGAGGCCGACAGCAGCCGGCTGCCCAGGGCGGTCAAGACATCGCCGGCCCGTTTGCTCTGCCGGCCGAAGGCCCAGTCCAGGCGAGAGGCCAGGCGGTCCACCTGGCCGCGGGCGCGCTCGGCCAGGGCCGCCGGATGCATCACCGCCAGCCGCCCGGCCAGCGGCTCCAGGCGACGCCGGCAGTCGGAGGTCAAATCAGCCAGGACGGCGCGGAGGCGGTGCGATAGTTCATCGGCGCGCTGGAGCGACGTGCGCACCCGCCAAGCCGGATCGCGGAAGATCACGCTCCGCTGCACCGCCTCCAGTTCAGCGCGGGCGGCGCAGACGGTCTCGACGGTCCTGCGATGCAGCCGGCCTCCAAGGACGGCCAGGTGGCGAGCGAACTCGGCCGCGTCGGGCACGGCCAGCTCGGCTGCGGCCGTGGGCGTGGCGGCGCGGACGTCGGCGACCAGGTCGGCGATGGTGATATCGGTCTCGTGGCCGACGCCGCAGACGATCGGCACCCGGGCGGCGAAGATCGCGCGGGCGACGATTTCCTCGTTGAAGGCCCAGAGGTCCTCCAGGCTGCCGCCGCCGCGGGCCAGGATGATCGTGTCGATGCCGAGCCGCGCGGCGTTGGCGTCCATGGCCGCAACGGCAGCGGCGATGGCCTCGGCTGACCCCTCGCCCTGGACCGGCACGGGCAGCAGATACGCCCGCACCGCCGGCCAGCGGCGAACCAGCGTCCGGCGAATGTCGCGGATGGCGGCGCCGGTGGGGCTGGTGATGATGCCGACGGCGCGGGGGAATCGCGGCAGGGCGACCTTGGCGGCCGGGTCGAACAGACCCTGGCGCTGGAGCTTCTCGCGGAGTTGGCGGAAGGCCAGTTCCAGCGCCCCGGCGCCCTTGGGCGTCATCCGCTCGGCGTAGAGCTGGAGCTGGCCGCGGGCGTCGTACACGTCCACGCGCCCCTCCACGACCACCTCCAGGCCGTCGGTGGGGGTGAACTTCAGCTTGGAGGCGTGCTGGCGCCACATGGCCACGTCGATAGCGGAGGCGGCGTCCTTGAGGCGGAAGTAGACGTGGCCGGAGGAGTGCTGCTTGAAGTTGCTGATCTCCCCGACGACGGCCACGAGGCGGGGGAATGCCTCGGCCAGGGCGCCTTTGATCTGCAGGATCAAGGCCGAGACGCTCAGCGGGGCCGGACGGCTGGGCTTGGCGGTTGAGGCGTTCGCCGCGTCTTCCCGCCCAACATCGGGGGCGACCTTCGGCGGCTGGGTCTTGGAAGGGTCGAAGAATGGCAATCGCGCCGCGGCCATAACGGCGGTCATTGTAATCGCTTTCCGCCTCAATTACACACCTCGGCCCGCGGAGGAAGGAGGCATTCGCTCCTGTAAGCCTTCATTGACAAAAGGCCGAAGCGCGGTAGCATGAATACCACTCTAGACCCGCCTGGAGGGTTTGGGCCAAGAGCTAAAAGCCTAATCGCCAAGCGGAGCAGGCTTAGGAAGGGAGGGACACTCTTTCCTTCGTCCTTGCTCTTGAGTTCATCCGCTGGGGTTGTGGGCAAGCCGGGCTAATCACGGCTGCTGAAAAAGGAGCCTGTCATGAAACGCTGGGGATTTTGCGGTCTTGCTTTCATCGTGGCTACCCTCGTTTTGATATGGCCCCTGGCCGGGCCGGCCTGGGCGGACTCCACCTGGGTATGCGATCCCAACACGGCTGGGGATTGGAACGATCCCAACAACTGGAGCCCCAATGTCCCCGGTGCCGGTAACAATGCCTGCATCGACAATGGCGGCACGGCGAGTATTTCCGGCGGCAGCATCAATGTGAACTATCTATACGACGGGAACTCGTTTACAGGCTCGATTAATCAGTCCGGCGGGACCAACATAGTGGGACACACGTTCTATTTGGGATATAGAACCGGCTCTCACGGGACGTACAGCCTCAGCGACGGGTCGCTTAATACGGGGAAGTATGAGTATTATGTGGGCTATGAGGGGACAGGGACCTTTCTTCAATCCGGTGGGACATACACAACAACAGGAGACCTCTATCTGGGATACCAGACTGGCTCCAGTGGGACCTATACCCTCAGCGGGGGATCGCTGGGGACGAAAAGTTGTAGTATGGCCCGGAATGGGGATGGGGCCTTTATCCAGACTGGTGGGACCTATGTGGTGACAAATGCGTTGTCTGTGGGGGAGGAATATTATGGCGAGGGCAATGGAACGTACAACCTCAGCGGCGGGTCGCTGAGGACGGGAGGTTGTAATATCGTGAGCGACGCGGGGACGATGGCCTTCAACCAATCCGGCGGGACACACACGGTGGAAGGTGAACTCAATGTAGAGTCCTCCAACGTCTACCATGGCTCCGTGGGCGTGAGGAGATATAATCTCAGCGATGGATTGCTTAGTATATCCTCGAATCAGTGTGTGGGCAAAATTGGGGTAGGGATCTTCAACCAATCCGGCGGGACGAACTCAGTAGGAGGTTCGCTCTATGTGGGGGGTTCGATTTCGGATGGCTCCTACGGGGTATACGAACTCACCGGTGGAAGCCTGACGGTCGCCGGGTCGATCGTCTTAACCGGCGGGGAGTACGGCACTGCCGAGTTCTATCTAGACAAGGCCGCCTATGTGCGGGCCGGGGGGTTGGTGCTCAACGCCAGCTACTGGTCCAGCTTCTGGCAGTTCACGAAGATGTCGATGGAGATCGATGCCGATGGCCACAGCCTGATCCAAACCACGGGTTCCGCCACCCTGGCCGGGTTACTGGACCTCCAGAGCCTCCACAGCTACCGGCCCAACCAGGGCGACACATTCACCCTGATCACCTCCACGGACATGAGCGGCAACTTCGGTATCATCACCAGCAACCTGGTCAACACCGATCCGAATCGCAACGTCATGGGCCTGCTGATCCGCGATGCCAATGCCACGGACCCGAACCTGAAGTACTGGTCGGCCTTCCGAGGCGCGGCGGTCGGCACCAACTATGTGGTGACCTTCCAAGGCGCCATGGCGGGCGATGCCACGGCTAACAATGTGGTCGATGGCAGCGACTTCGGCGCGATGGCCAGGAACTGGGGCCAGAGCGGCAAGATTTGGACCGACGGCGACTTCAACGGCGATGGCACAGTGGACAGCACGGACTTCGGCGCCATGGCCCGCAACTGGGGCCTGACGGGCCTGACGCCCGCCGCGGCGCCTATGGACGCCCCCATCCCCGAGCCGGCGATACTGGTCCTGCTGACCACGGGTAGCCTGGCACTCCTGCGAAGACGCCGGGCGGCTCCGCGGTCTGCATAAACGGTCCGAGCCGCAGAAGCCGGAGTTCTGTTTCCTGCAAAGGTTCTTCAAGATAGCGGCACGTCCTGTGTCGTTCCTTCTCTGGCGGCGCTTGGGTATACTTCGGTTTGCTTACTTCCGCCGACCTGCCGGCAGGCAGGCTCGATTGGACTAACAAACCATGCCCACGTCGCTGCTGGTCAAAGCCTACGGCAATTGGCGATCGCGGCATCGCCACCCGGTGAGTTTCGCGCTGCACCTCGTGGGGATCCCGGCCTGCTTCGTGGCGGCGCCCATCCTGCTGATCCTGCACCAGTTCATCGCGGCGGGGGTGTGCTTCGTCGGTGGGTATGTCCTCCAGTTCGTCGGCCACGCCATCGAGGGCAACGCCTCGGGTGAGGAACTCCTCCTGCGGCGGCTGCTTGGCCGAAAGTAGCGCCGCCTTCCGTTGGGCTTCTCCTGCCGTGTAAAAGCAACCACGCCCTTGGGCGAATTCCGGCTCCATTCGCAAAAGCCAGAGGAACTCATTGGAAGGATGGATATAACCGCTTTATTTACAAATGATAACGCAACACCTAGGGGAATCCCCGATTTTTCAAGCATCATAAGATTAGTTCTATACGTTAGTTATGTTACCTTCCAACGCCTTCGCTCGACAGTGGCTTTTTGAATTTCCATGCTACGAAATGCTTGGAAATGAATTCTGTAAGTCAATTATCTACAGTAAATTGCAGACTATTACCCGTCGAGTGTTCGTGGAATTTCTGCGCGGTTTTTGAAGCCCATTTTTTGTTGGATCGAAGAGGCCTTGGGAATAAATGTTGAAAAGTTGTACTTCTTATGTATTATTGTCACGCACCGCTCGAAGAAAAAGGAGACGCTCATGACAACGCTATTAAAGCCCCCGACGGTAATGCAGCCGGAGAAGATACCCGGCTTCCTGGCTGGACTGGACGAGCAGGCCCTTGAGCTCTACGGGAAGATCCCGGCCAAGGTCGGTTACGTGCCTCATCCCTCGTTCGCGACCCCCGCGGCCTTGGAAGAGCTGTTCGGCGAAAAGGCCAAGCAGGTCGTGGTTCCCCCCTGGACGCACTTTCCCGAGGTGGCGGAGGACATTCCCGTTCGCCAGGCCGCGCGGACGGCGCTCAGCACCGACGGCGAGGTGACGCTGTTCCTGCAATACAATTACGCCCGCTATCGCCTGGCCTCGCTGATCAAGGCGCAGCGTGCGCGGAAGTCCGCCGTCCGGGCGCGGCAGATGGTGTTGTGGTTCAGCCGCGCCACCGAGGCCCATGCCAAGCTGGTCCGGGCCAACATGGCGTTGGTCCTGGCCATGGCCAAGCGGACGCGGATCCCCAACGTGGAGTTCAGCGACCTGGTCAGCGAGGGGAACATGGCGCTGCTGCGGAGCGTGGATAAGTTCGACGTCTCCCGCGGTTTCAAGTTCTCCACCTACGCTTGCCGGGCGATCCTCAAGAGCTTCAATCGCCTGGCGACGCGCACCGGACGATACCGCCAGCGGTTCCCCACGGAGTTCGACCCCGAGCTGGAACGCAGCGATTACGACGTCCACAGGCACAGCCGCCAGCGGGACGATTCGGTGGACGCCTTGCGGGAAATCCTGGCCCGCAACAAGGCCGCGCTGAGCCCGGTGGAGCGGAAGGTCGTGATGGAACGGTTCGCCATCGGCGCCGGCGGCAAGGGACGCACGCTGTCGGAGGTCGGCACGCTGGTGGGCCTGACCAACGAGCGCGTCCGGCAGATCCAAAACACCGCCCTGGCCAAGATACGCGCTGTGCTGGATGAGGAATTCCTCGTCGCCTGAGCCTGCCTACCGGACAGGCAGGCTCGAGGCGTCGTAGCCTTTCGCCGCGCAAATTTATGGGCCAGCCGCCGCTTTTGCGGCTGGCACGGGGCCGGAAGCGGGCGCGAGAGGTTGCTTCCCGCCCGCCGCGCGGACAGGCTGGCCGCGCTCATAGAGGGCGATGCGGCCTTGGATCCCCTTGGCAAGCTGGGCGTTGCCTGCTTTTTCAGCGTGCGCCAGGGCGGCCCGCGCACTTTCCAACGCCTTGTCGAACTGCCCCGTTTCGGCATAGGCCGCGGCCAGCACGTCCAGGCAGTCGGCCATGGCGCGGTCTTCCGGATTGCTCCGCTGGCAGGCCTTCAGGGCCAGCCTCAGCGCCTCCGGGCCGTTCCGCAACGACGGATCGGCATCGCAGGCCAGGATGCTCGCCAAGGTATTCAGGGCCGGGGGATAGTCCGGCCAGGCCTTTAGCAAGCGGCGCAGGTTGGCGGCAGCCTCCTGGGTATCTCCCATTCGAGATTGCAGCATGGCGAGGTTGAACAGGGCGCTGTAGTTGTCCGGCTTGGTCTCCACGGCACGGGCCAGGTAATGCCTCGCTTTGGAAAAATCGCCCAAGTCCAAGTAGGCGCAGCCCAGGTTGTTGTAGGCGTCGGAATAATCCGGCCGCAGATCGACGGCCGCCTGATAAGGCGGGATCGATTCCTGAATCTTGCCTTCGCGCGTCAAGGCCAACCCCTCCTCGTAGTGAGCTTCGGGACAGGAAGGGTTTTTCTGTAGAACATCCATCCACATGGTGCGGGAGTTGAGGAATACAAAGCCGCGCACGTAGGTCAGCGACGCCAGCGTGGCCACTACGGCCGCCGCCAGCACGGCCGCGGCGATGCGGCCCGCCTTGCTCCGCAGTTTTCCAGCCCCATACCACCCCAGGCCGGCTGCCAGCACGATGGGGCCGAGGATGGCGACGTATTGCAAATGGTCAGCCACCAGCGACTTGCGATGGTAGGACATTTCGAAAAATCCAAGCACCGGGAACAGCACGATCACGAAGTAGCCCATCGCGGCCAGCAGCGGTTTTCCCCAGCGGCGTCGGAAAGTCCAAAACACGGCCAGGACGGCCAGCAGAGCGACACCCGGAACATAGGACAACACCCGCGCCGGATCGACGTTCCAGCGGGGATAGACTATCGTGAGATTGACGGGGAGCAGGTCCTTGTACAGATAGAACCAGGGGATCATCCCCGCGGCGGCCAGGCGCGACCAGAACCCCTCCGGCCGGGTTGACGTGAACCTGCTGAGGGCGTGGGTGTGTTGAAACCAGATCGTAATCGCCGCGCAGAGGGCCGACAAAATCAGCAAGGGGACAACCGCCAGGGCGTCCCGCCAGGTGATCTTGCTTCTTCGCCACCAAGCCAGGCCCAGCAGGACCACCGGGGCCATGATCACCTGCGACTTACTGAGCATCGCCGCGGCGAAGGCCAGGATCGCCAGGACGTACCACCGCCGGCCGCGGCCGGCGTCGAAACGGGCGTAGGCGATCAGCGTCAGCAGGTAAAAGACCATCGAGAGCGTGTTCTTGCGCTCGCTGATCCAGGCCACCGAGGCGGCGCAGACGGGGTGCACCGCGAAAATCGCCGCCGCCCATGCCGCAGCGGGGATCTTCAACTCCTTCAGCAGCCGCCACAGCAGCACGGCGCTCAGCGCATGCAGGAGCACGTTGGTGACGTGATAGCCGGCGGGGTGGTTGCCCCACACCCGCCACTCCAGCCACAGGGTGGTCGAGGTCAGCGGCTGATAGTCGTAGGCCTCGGCGGTGAACCAGAACCGCCCCAGGCCGTCGGGGGCCTTAATGAGGGCGTTGTCGGTGAGCAGAATGTCGTCATCCCACACGAATCCGCTGTGGAGAATGACCTGCGCGTAAGCCGCCAGCGTCAGGGCGACCAGGGCCGTCGCGACCAGCGCCGCCTGAACGTCTCGGCGCTTCAGCAGCGTCCGTACCGTCGGCCTGGCGGCAGGGGAGGACACCATACTTTTTTCCGGCAGCCGGGTCATTCGATTCTCAGCCTCGTCGAATTAATCCTGGCGATACAAGGCGGTGGCGTCCAGCAGTGCTTGGCCTTCTTCGGCCGAGGCGGCCTGCGTCATGACGAACAGGCCTTCCGGTCCGACGGCCTCGACGAGGGGCACGACCTGGGCGGGTTTCACGCCCGTGGCCTGGACGGCCTTGCCGGCCGCCTTGATGCGCCGGTACAGGTCGTACCAGCGCGGGTCGCCGCCGCCCGGTTGGCCGGCCTGCGGCGTCCACTGGATGGCCCGGATCGGCTCGAGGGCCAGCAGGGCGTCCAGGTGTTGCATCGCGGTGGTGCCGTCCAGGTGGTAGAGGCAAAAGTCCAGCCGGCGGCACTGCTGCGTCAGGTAGGGGACCGCGAACTGGGCGAACATGGCCGGCGAGATCATGCACGACAGGTCGCACTGGACCTTGGCCGTCCGGCCGGGGCCCCAAATCATGAAAATACAAAATGCGTTGCCGCCGTCGAAGCGGATTTTTTCGTAGAGCCGATCGAAGGCGGCGAAATAGGCTTCGTTAATCTCCGCCAGGCGGCGGTGCACCCACGCCGGCCGCTCGACCAGGTCCGTCAGCAGGCGCTCGGTGCCCCGCAAGGCGGCCAGGGTGTCCAAGCCCTCGATGAGGTCGGGCATGGCTACGGGGAACCGTCCGGCGGCCAGGGACAGCCCGGCGTCGATCAGGGCCACGTGGGTGTCCCACCAGGGATTGTTCTCGGTGCTCAGCCGCAGGGGCGGGCAAGAGTCCGGATCGTCGATGCAGGGGTCGTACCACACGGTGGATTTGGAGAACCGCGGGGCCGCGCCCAGCAGGGCCCCCAGGCTCCCGGGCCCCAGGTTGGTGTCGAAGTGGGTGAAGCACTCGGCCGCCTCGGCCGTGACGGCCAGGTCGTATTCCGCCTTGCTGCGGCGGTAGGCGGCGTCGGTCCATTTGGCCCGCACGTCGGCCGGTTCAGCCGGCCTGGGCGGGTCCGACGGCAGGGGGGATCGCTTCCATCGCAGGCACAGGGCGAATCCCTCGCCTCGCCACCATCGGATGAGCTGGTGCTTGATCTGGGGCCAACGGTCTTGCGGGCGCACGCGAATTCCTTCCACTTTCCTGCAGTGGTCCATGCTATCGCACGGCCGGCGTCGGCACAACGCCGCCGGCGGCCCGCGGCCGGGCAAGATTCATCGGTTCTTTCATCATTGCATTTGGCGCGCAGGCTCGTTTATGCAAAAATGTCGCCTCCTGGACACAAGAAAGGACGAACGAGCCGATGACGTTTCGTGCGATCATCGTCGGATTGCTGGGCGCTATCGCCATTGCCACGATCGGCTATCTCAACGATGAAGCCCTCAAGCTGGCCAGTCTGATTGCCGGCCAGCAGCTCCCCATCGCGGTGATCGGCACGATGATCGTGATGCTGGTGACCGTCAATCCGCTGCTGGGGCGGCTGCGCCCTTCCTGGAGCTTCCGCCCGGCGGAGCTGGGCACGGTGACCATGCTGCTGCTGGTTTCCTGCAGCATTCCCAGCCGCGGCCTGATGATCAACCTGCTGCCGGCGCTGTCCATGCCGGTGCACTATTCCCAAATCGATCCGGGCTGGCGGAGAAATAACCTCCTGGGCTACGTGCCCCCGGCCATGATGTTGCCCATTCCGTCGTCTGCATCAGGCGAAGGAGAGGGGAACGTCAATCCCAACGCGGTCAATTGGCTGGTCACCGGCGCCGGGCAGAAGGGCCGATGGCTGCCGTTCGACAAGGTGCCCTGGAGCGCCTGGACCCGCCCGATGATCTTCTGGGGGTCCATGCTGGCCATGATGACCATCGCGGTCATTGCCCTGGCCCTGATCGTGCACCGCCAGTGGTCCAGCCACGAGCGGTTGCGATATCCGATCGCCGATTTCACCACGACGCTCCTGTCACGCCCGGAGGGGGCCAAGGTGGCCCCGGTCTTCCGCAACAAGTTGTTCTGGATCGGCCTGAGCGTCGTCGTGATCATCCATTTCGTCAACGGCCTGAACCAGTGGTACAACGAGAAGCTCGTCAGCATCCCGCTGAGCTTTTCGTTCGCCGCCATCCGGACCAAGTGGCCTCAGATCGACGACTATCCCTGGCGCAGCGGCGTGCTGTCGTTTCGCATTTATCCGGTGGTCATCGGGTTCAGTTTCTTCCTGGCCTCGGAGGTTTCGTTGAGCCTGGGTCTGTCGCAGTTGATATTCCTGCCGATCTGGCTATTGCTGGTGGCCCGCGGCGTGGACATGTCCACCCATTACGTCGGCGGCGGGGTGGGGGGCTGGCAGCGGTTCGGCAGCTACGTGGCACTGGGGCTGATGATGCTCTACGCCGGCCGGCGGTATTACGGGCAGGTTCTCATGGCGGCCATCACGTTCCGCCGCCGGGAGGCGCTGGAGCGATCCGCCGTCTGGGCCTGCCGCCTGCTGCTGCTGTCGCTGGCGGGGATGGTCTGTCTGGCCGTCAGCCAGGGACTGCCCTGGCCGCTGGCCATCCTGACGTTCCTGATGATCCTGCTGATGATGGTCTGCGTCTCGCGCGTCAATGCCGAGACGGGGCTGTTTTTCCTCCAGCCGCGATGGCAGCCGCTGGGCGTGCTGGTCGGTTTCTTCGGCGGGGCGGCCCTGGGGCCGCAAGCGATGGTCATCATCGGCCTGCTGGGCATGGTCCTGTGCCTGGACACCAGCCAGGCACTGATGCCTTACTTCGTCAACAGCCTGCGCATCTGCGAGAACCTGGGCGTCCGTCCGGCGCGCACCGCCCTCCCGGCCGGGGGGACGTACGCCATCGCCGCCATGCTGGGCATCATCGTGGCCCTGTGGGTCAGCTACAACTTCGGCTTCAGGACGGACTGGACGCGGAATCGCGTCCCAATCGACTCCTTCAACATCGTCAACCGGGAGATCACGGACACCCGCATCGCCGGACAATTGGAGCAGTCCAAGTCGCTGTCGCCGCTGGAGCGTTTGGCGGCGTTCCGTCCGGATCAGAAATTCCTAGCCTCCGCCGGCGTCGGTCTGGCGCTGGTGCTGGTGGTGGGGCTGCTGCGGCTGCGGCTGCCCTGGTGGCCGCTGCACCCGGTGGCCTTTTTGGTGTGGGATACCTCTCCGATGAACGCCTTCAGCCAATCCTTCCTGCTGGGCTGGCTGATCAAGACAGCCGTCATGCGCCTTGGTGGCCACCAGACCTACAACAAGGCCAAGCCCCTGATGACCGGCCTAATCGCCGGCGACCTGCTGGGGGTGCTGGTGTGGATGGTGATCGGCGCGGTGTACTATCTCACCACCGGCCTGTCGCCCACGGAAAGCCAAATCTACACATTTTTCCCGCGGTAACTTTTCGCCCGGCCTCCGGCGACTGTGCCTCGCAAGGCCGTGAGTATCTTCAGGTGGGCGACCGAGAAGGGGTAGTCGTCCAATTCAGCCGGGCGGACCCAGCGGAACGCCTCGCAGCCGATGGCCCTGCACCGGCCCGCCACGTACCGGCCGCCGAAGACGTGCAGCGTCAGGCGAAAGTGGCTGTAGGCATGATGGATGGTCGCCAGCGGTTCTGTTAGGCGGATGCGGATGCCCAGTTGCTCCGCCATTGCGCGGCGGGCCGCTCGCCCCGGCGTCTGGCCCGCCGCCACCGTGCCGCCGGGGAACTCCCACAGGCCGCCCAGCAGGCCCCGGGCCTTCCGCCGGGCGATCAGGACCCGCCCGCCGCGCCACGTGACGGCTGTGCCCATGTCCACGTGCGGCACCGGCCGGCGTGGGGCTTTTCGGGGGAAGTCTTCTTCCTTTCCCATCCGATGTGCGCGGCAGATCGTTCGCAGCGGGCAGGAGCCGCACTGCGGGCGGCGTGGCGTGCAGACGGTGGCGCCTAGGTCCATCATCGCCTGGTTGAACAGTCCCGCCCGCCCGGGCGGCACCAGGGCCGAGGCCAGCGCCCACAGCCGCCGTTGCGTGGCCGATTTGCCGACGTCTCCGCGAACCGCAAACCCGCGGGCCAGCACGCGGATCACGTTGCCGTCCAGCACGGCCTCATCGGCGCCGAAGGCGATGCTGGCCACCGCCGCGGCCGTGTATCGGCCCACGCCGGGCAGCCGGCGCAGCTCCGCCGCCGTTCGCGGCAAACGGCCGCCGAACTGCTGTGACACGACGGCCGCTGCGGCGTGCATGTTCCTGGCCCGGCCGTAGTAGCCCAACCCCTGCCAGACCTTCAGCACTGCCTCCAGCGGCGCGCGGGCCAACGCACCAATGGTGGGGAATCGCTTTAGGAACCGCCGGTAGTACGACCGCACCGTCGCGACCTGCGTCTGCTGGAGCATCACCTCCGACACCCAGATGGCGTAAGGGTCGGCCGTCCGCCGCCACGGCATGTCGCGGCGGCAGCTCCGCCACCATCGCGGCAGCAACTTCCGTGCGGCGGCGATCCATCGGGCGTCGGCGGCGGGGAGACGATCACTCATGCGGGCACGGGACGATTGTACCGACAGGGCACCGGCGGGGGGAGAACCGGCCTGCGGAAGCTTGCCGCCGTGCGTCGGCGGCGCTAGGATGTTCGGCCATGGATGGCGTACTGCACCTTATCGACGCCGAAACGTCCGCCGACGCCCTGCACCAACTGGCGGCGGTGATCGGCCCGGACGATGTGGTTGCGTCCCTGGGGCCCCTGATCGCGCCGGCCTGGTGGGATCGTCCCATCCGCCGGCTGCGCAAGCCGCTCGGCTCAGCCGCTCTGGGAGGGATTCTCGCCAAGGACCTTCCCGCCAACACAGAGCTCCTCCACGCCTGGTCCATTCCGGCGGCCCAGGCGGGCGAGCCGATCGCCCGCAAGCGCGGCTGCCCCACCGTGCTCAGCCTGCCGTATTTTCCGCCGACCAATTCCCTGGATCGCCTGGGCCTGCTGACCTCATCGGGAAAAGTGGCGCTGACGGCGCCGACGGAGGCTTGCCGGCGCCGGCTGCTGGAGGCCGGGGTGGGGCGGTCGGGCGTCCATGTCTTTCCGCCGGTGGCGGCAACCATTCCGCGGCGCGAAGAGTTGCGGACCAAGATGCGCAAGGCGCTGGGCGTGGTGGAGGCGCATCGGCTGATAGCCGCCCCCGGCCGGTTCACGCGGCAGGCGGGGCACAAGTACGCCTGCTGGGTGTTCTCGGTCCTGCGGCAGATTCTCGACGACGTCCGGTTGCTGCTGCCCGGCGACGGCCCGGCCTGGTCCGCCGTTCACACCTTCGCCGCCACGCTGGGCTATGACCGGGAAATTTTTATGACCGTTGAGCGGTTGACGATTCAAGAAGTTCTGGCCGCGGCGGACCTGGCGGTGTTTCCGGCCAACGGCGACTGCGATTTAGGGCCGCTCGTCTCGGCCATGGCTGTGGGCCTGCCTGTGGCGGCCTGGGCCACGGCCGACGTGACGGAGTTGACCGGCGACGGCCAGGCGGCCATGCTGTGTCCGGTGGGCGACGTGCGGTCCGCCTCGGCGGCGGTGTTGCGATTGCTCCAGGACCCCTCCGCCGCGGCGGCGCTATCGGCTGCGGCGGCCGACTGGGCCGGCCGGCGATTCTCCGCTGCGGCGGCGAGGGATCGCCTGCTTGAGATATATGCCGCCCCATTCACCGGCTCGGCTTGAGGCGTCCGGCGGCGGCCGAGTATAATCCCCCCCGTCAAACCTGCCTGCCGGCAGGCAGGCCAGGCGGCTGCTCACTATTGCGGTGCCCATGGCATTACCCTCTACAGACAACCCGCTGATACGCCGCGCCGGTCCCGGCACGCCGGGACTGGTCGAGCCGGACAGCCCGGACTTGGCGGCGGAATTCGCCAGGCTCGCCCTGCCCCCCGGCAGCGCCTGGAAGGTCGTGAAGCGCAATCCCGTGCGGACCGTTTACTTCGGCCGCCTGGCCGGGCAGGACGTGTACCTGAAGCACTTTCACATCCGCTCGCCGATCCGCATGTTGGCCGACAGCCTGCGCGGGTCCAGCGTGCAACGCGAGGTGAAGGCGTGGCGATGCCTGGGCGAGCTGGGCGTTCCCACGCCGGAGATTCTGGCCGCCGACAAGTGCGGCGAGTCGGAGTGGCTGGCCACGCGTGCCGTGGCCGACGCCGAACGCGCCGACCTGTGGCACTCCAGGCAGCTCGGCGAGGGGCAGGCGGGCCGGCGAGCTATCCGCCAGGCGGCGGAGGCGCTGGCGGAGATGATCGCCCGGATGCACCAGGGCGGCATTGTCCACAACGACCTGCATGGCGGCAACATTCTCATCCGCACGACGGACGCCGGCCCCCAGCCGGTGCTGATGGACCTGCATCGCGTTCGGCGGCGGCAGTGGTGGTGGCAGTGGAGGAAACTGTCGCGGCGGGCGCGGGCCGCCAATCTCGCCCAGCTCTATCACGATCGCGCCTGTTTCACCACGCGGACCGAGCGGCTGAGGTTCCTGAAGCATTACCTCCTGGCCAGCGGCGCTTCCGGCAGCCTACGGAGGTGGCAGGTCCGGGTCGAGGACGCCGCCCGTCGCCACAGCCGCCGGCAGTACGTCCGTTGCGACCGGCGGACGCTGCGGAAGAACCGGTACTTCGGCCGCGTGCGCCTGGCCCGCGGCTGGCGCGGCCACGTGGTCCTGGCGACCAAGATTCCGCCGGTCGGCTCGGCGGCGGGGGCGTTGGAATTCCGTCTGGAGGACTGGCAAAAGGTGCTGGCCAGCCCGGAGGTGCTGTTCCTGGGCGACGTCAAGGTCATCAAGGATTCCCCCTCCACCCAGGTCGTCCGAAGGACTCTGGTCGTCGGGCCGCACCGGCTGGAGGTGTTCATCAAGCGCTTCCGCCGCAAGTTCCTCTGGCGGGTGGTGTTGGACTGCTTCCGCTGGGCGCGGTCCATCCGCGCCTTCAAGCTGGGGCACGCGCTGCTGAACCGCCGGATTCCCACGGCCCTGCCGCTGGTGGCCTTGGATCGGCGCCTAGGCCCCGTGCTGATGGACAGCCTGCTGATCACCGAGGCCGTCGAGGCGCCCAACCTGCACGAATTTCTGCGAACCCGGCTGGAATCCCGTCCCAAATCCGGCGCCAGCCTGACGGCGGCACAGCAGCATCGCCTGGCGCGGGAGATGCCGTGGCAGTTCGGCCGGTTTGTGCAGCGATTGAGCGACAACGGTTTCGCCCACCGCGACCTGAAGGCGGAGAATCTGCTGATTCGCTGGTCGCCCGGCCGTCCGATCGAGGTGATCCTGGTGGACCTGGAGGGGTTGAGGCGGTCGTACGGGCTGGACGTGGGGCGATGCTTCAAGGGCCTGATGCGTCTGAACGTTTCACTGATGGAGTGTCCGGCGGTGAACCGCACCGGCCGCCTGCGCATGCTGATGGGCTACCTGCGCCGGCCCGGATATTGGCGCGTGGAGTTCAAACCGTATTGGCGCATCCTGGATGAATGGTCGGGCCGCAAGCTGCGTCGCCTGCTCCAAGTTCGCCGCTCTCGCCCCGGTGCCATGGGGAGGGCGTCCTCGTGACGGCCAAACCCGCCTCCTCGACGCCGCCCGAAAGGGTGCTGCTCATCAAACCCAGCTCGCTGGGCGACGTGGTGACGGCTATGCCCGTCCTGCGCGGGCTGCGACGGACCTTTCCCCAGGCGTACCTGTCCTGGCTGGTCGGCCGAAGCTACGCGCCGCTGGTCCAGCACGACAGCGACCTGGACGAGGTGATCCTGTTCGATCGCGCCAGGTTCGGGCCGGTCTGGCACTGGCCGCTGGCGACGGGCGAGCTGATCTCGCTGATCAAGCAGTTGCGGGCCGGGCGGTTCGATTGGGCCATCGACTTGCAGGGGCTGTTCCGCAGCGCCCTGTTCGCCGTCGTGACGGGGGCGGCCTTGCGCGTGGGGTTCGCCGACGCCCGCGAGAAGGTGGCCGTCTTTTACAACCGCGCGGTGGCCTGCCGCTCGGTCCACACGGTGGACCGCAACGTCGAGCTGGCCCGCTCCTTGGGCATCGACACCCGCATCGAGGACATGACCTTGCAGGTGACGCCGGAAGGCCGCCAGTTCGCCGAAGGGGTCCTGGCCCGCCACGGATTAACGAGGAAGGGGTTCCTCGTGTGCGTGCCGCCGACGCGCTGGCTGACCAAGCGCTATCCCGTGCGGCATTGGCGGACGGTGATTTCCCAACTGGTCCGCCAAGCGCCGGTGGTCGTGCTGGGCGGCAGGGGAGAGGAACAGAAGCTGTGCAACGCGACGGTCGATGGGCTAGACGGCGGCGTGCTGAATTTGGCCGGCCAGACGAGCATTCCGCAGATGGTGGCCATGCTGGCCGAGGCGGCCGGCGTGGTGTGCGGCGACTCGGCGGCGGCGTTCATCGCCCCGGCCGTCGAGACGGAAGTGCTGGTGCTGATGGGGCCGACACGGGTGGAACGGACCGGCCCGCGGGCGTGCGGCAAGGCCTTGGCGGCCAACGTGCCCTGCCAGGGCTGCCTCAGAAGGCATTGTCGCCACGTGACCTGCATGCAGATGATCGACCCCCAGGACGTCATCCGCGGCGCCTTGGACATGCTCCACGCCTAGCCGCCGCCCCGGCGGCCCATGTCGCGCCGAGGGATTCCCGTGGTCATTTTTAGGCCCGATTCGTCCGATGAAGATGATACAGTAGATCCACCGCCGCGAAAGGATGGCCATGAACGTCGTGCACGTGACCCATGAGGTCGTGGAGAAGATCGGGGGCATCGGGGCGGTCATCGCCGGTCTGGTCACGTCCAAGGCCTACCAGCAGAAAGTCTCGCGGACCATCCTGGTCGGTCCGCTGCTGGACACCAGCCGGCCCGTCAATCTCCGCCTGGGCGAGGGCGGCAAGATCCTCTACAGCTCCCTGGACGGCCTGTATCCCTCCCCATGGCGCGAGCGGTTCATGCCCATCGAGCGGACCTACGACGTCGGCATCATCTATGGCAAGCGACGCGTGCAGGAGCCGTGCAACGGAAAGACCCTCGAAGTCGAGGCGCTGGTCATCGACGTGTTCCACGCCAACCGCGACCGCCTCAACCTGTTCAAGGCGGAGATGTACAAGAAGTTCGCCGTGCCGTCGGACCCGTTTGAGAGCATCTGGGAGTTCGAGGAGTACGTTCGCCTGGCTGTTCCCGCCGTTGAGGCGCTGGGGGCGCTGGGCTGCTTCGACAACGGCGACCAGACGGTCATCCTGGCCCATGAGTACATGGGCATGCCGACGGCGCTGAAGGTCGTGCTGGACGGCAAGCCCAACACGCGGACGGTGTTTTACGCCCATGAGGTGGCCTCCGTCCGCCCGATCGTGGAAAAGACCGCCGGCCACGACACGATGTTCTACAACGTGCTGCGGGCCGGCATGCGCGAAGGCCGGACGCTGGAGCAGATATTTCCCGAGGTGTTCGCCAACTACAAGCATCCGCTGGTCAAGGCCGCACGATACTGCGACCACATCTTCGCCGTCGGTGACTACATCGAGAAGGAACTGCAATTCCTGGACCCGCATTTCCGCACGATGGACATTGACCTGGTCTACAACGGCGTGCCGACCTCGCCGGTCGACCGGACGGCCAAGGAGCAGTCCATGGAGCGGATGCGGACGTACGCCGTCAACCTGTTCGGCGCCCGCCCGACGTGGATCTTCACGCACGTCTGCCGGCCGGTGCTGAGCAAGGGCATCTGGCGCGACCTGGGCGTGCTGCATCCTATGGACGCGATGCTGGCCGAGCGCAAGGAATCGGCCGTGTACTTCATGCTCGGCACGCTGTCCGGGCAGCGCCGCCCCCAGGACATCCGCCACATGGAGCGGGTGTACGGCTGGCCGGTCGCCCACGAGCGGGGATATCCGGACCTCTGCGGCGGGGAGGAGATCCTGGGCGACATGTTCGACAACTTCAACCGCAACCACCGCGCCGTCCGCGTGGTGCTGGTCAACCAGTGGGATTGGAACCGCCGTTGCTGCGGGGACCGCATGCCGCAGGAGATGACCTTCACCGACATCCGCTGCGGCACCGACGTGGAATTCGGACTGAGCGTGTACGAGCCCTATGGCATCAGCCAGCTGGAGCCGATGAGCTGCGGGGCGATGTGCGTGGTGTCCAACATCTGCGGCTGCGTGGGGTTTGCCTGCCGCACGCTGGAAGGCCGCCAGATCGACAACCTTCTCATCGCCGATTACCTCAAGGTGCCCGAGGGCTTGAGCGTGGAGCAGCTTCACGCCCTGCCCATGGCCGAGCGGGACCGGATCGAGTCGGAGGAGAACCTCCGCCTGGCCAAGATCATCCTTCAGCGTCTGCCGCGCGACAAGGACACCGTCGCTCGGCGAATCGCCGCCGGAAGCGAGTTGGCTTCCAAGATGAGCTGGGAGCACGTGGTGGCGGAGTACTTCCTGCCCAGCCTGAAACGAGCGGTGGGCCGGCATTGACGGCCGGTCGCCGACACGTCGACTTGAAGGGCGCCGTTACAGCGCCTAAACTTACTTAAGCATGGTAGTTAGCCCGTGCGGTGCGAGCTACCGGAGAAACGAGCGTAGCGCATGAAGCTTTCCCCCGCCGCCGAGTTCGCCGTTCGCGGTGCCTTGGTCCTGGCGGAGCGGGACGGCAAAGGCCCCGTGACGCTGGAGACGATTTGTTCCCAGCGCGAACTGCCCCGTCAGTATCTGGTGAAGATTTTCTCCCTGCTGACCAAGGCGGGGATCATCATGCCGGTACGCGGCAAGCGGGGGGGGTATCTGCTGGCCCGCGCGGCGGACTCCATCACGCTGCTGGAGATCATCGAGGCCATCGAAGGCCCCGTGGCCCTGAACTTCTGCCAGCGAACCCCTTCCCAGTGCGATCGGCTTGATTGCGTCCTTCGGCCGATATGGTCGGAACTTCAAGAAGACATCCGCTCGCGCTTAGGGTCGGTGACCCTGGCCTCCTGCGTCGGCGACGGCAAGCCCGTACGCCAGGCCTAGACGTCTGCCTTCTTTGAGTGTCTCCCTACCCGTTGCCCTTCCCGGCGGAAAACTTTTTTAGGGGAACGGCTTGAAATAGTACCTTTGGGGTGCTATATTGCCGATAGAGTCCTACAGAGCGGCCAAACGCATGTTATCCCTGACGAAAAAAACCGGTTACAGCCTGATCGCCATGACGCACTTGGCCGAACTACCCCCAGGGCAGGTGTGCAGCGCCCGGGAGATGGCCAGGCTGTACGGCATTTCCACGGCGCTGTTGATGAACGTCCTGAAGGCCCTGGCCGCCGCCGGATACGTGGAGTCGTTTCGCGGCGCCCGGGGCGGCTACCGTTTGGCCCGGCGGCCGGAGAGCGTCAACTTGGCTGAGGTGGTGTCCGCGATTGAAGGCCCGGTGCCGCAGGCCGAGTGCATGGCCGCGGTGGTGGGGGACAAGGAATGCTCCAGCCGCCTGATGGCCCGCTGCCCGGTAGCCGATCCGGTCCATCGCGTGCAGCGCAAATTGCAGGATTTTTTGCGAAAGGTTACGCTGGCGGAGATTGCCGTCCCGCCGCACGCCGCTCGACGGTAGAGAGAGAAGGAACGCGAACATGGCCTTGGAACTGCCCATCTATCTGGACAATAACGCCACCACGCCGATCGACCCGCGCGTGCTGGAGGCGATGATGCCGTACTTGACGGCAGTCTTCGGCAACGCCGCCAGCCGGAACCACAGTTTCGGCTGGAAGGCCGAGGCCGCCGTGGAAACCGCCCGCGAGCAGGTCGCCAAGCTCATCGGCGCCGCGGCCAAGGACATCGTCTTTACCTCCGGCGCCACGGAGAGCGACAACCTGGCCATCAAGGGCGTGGCGGAGATGTACGCCGAAAAGGGTAATCACATCATCACCTGCCCCATCGAGCACAAGGCCGTCATCGACCCCTGCAAATACCTAGAAGAGAAGGGCTACCAGGTCACCTGGCTGAAGCCCGACCGCACCGGCCAGGTTTCCGCCCGGCAGGTGGCTGAGGCCATCACGGACAAAACGATATTGGTTTCCATCATGGCCGCCAATAACGAGATCGGCACGGTCAATCCCATCGCCGAGATCGGCCGGGCGACCCGGCAGCGCGGCGTGTTCTTCCACTGCGACGCCACGCAGGCGGTGGGCAAGATTCCCATCGACGTCGAGGCCATGAGCATCGACCTGCTGAGCGCCTCGGGGCACAAGATTTACGGACCCAAGGGCGTCGGGTGCCTGTACGTCCGGCGGCACGGGCCGCGGGTGCGCCTGGCCTGCCAGATGCACGGCGGCGGACACGAGCGCGGCCTGCGGAGCGGCACGCTGAACGTCGCGGGCATCGTGGGGTTCGGCGCGGCGGCTGAGATTTGCCAACGCGAACTGGCCGAGGAGGCCGTGCGCCTCGCGGCCCTGCGCGACCGGCTGCATCAGGGCATCGTGGCCAAACTGGATCACGTCACGCTCAACGGCCATCCGACGCAGCGCCTGCCCGGCACGCTGAACCTGTCGTTCGCCTACGTGGAGGGCGAGTCGCTGATGATGAAGATGAAAGACGTGGCCGTCTCCAGCGGCTCGGCCTGCACTAGCGCGTCGCTGGAACCCAGCTTCGTGCTGCGGGGCATCGGCGTCGGCGACGAGCTGGCCCACGGCTCGATCCGCTTCAGCCTGGGCCGCTTCACCACGGCCGAGCAGATCGACTACGCCATCGAGCAGGTAGTCCGCGGCGTGACGGAGCTTCGCCAGCTCAGCCCGCTGGCCGAATCGGCCGAGGGGAGCACCGGCCGGGACGCAAAATAAATAGGAAAAGACGAGACGGACTATGCCTTACAGTGACAAAGTCATGGACCACTTCACCAACCCGCGGAACGTGGGCTCGCTGGACAAGAACGCCCCGGACGTGGGCACCGGCATCGTCGGGGCGCCGGAGTGCGGCGACGTGATGAAGCTCCAGATCAAGGTCGATCCCGACGGGCGGATCGTGGACGCCAAGTTCAAGACGTTCGGCTGCGGCTCGGCCATCGCCGCCAGCTCCCTGGCCACCGAGTGGCTCAAGGGCCGGCGGGTCGAGCAGGCCGGCGAGCTGAAGAACGCCGACATCGCCAACGAGTTGTCGCTGCCGCCGGTGAAGATTCATTGCTCGGTCCTGGCCGAGGACGCCGTCAAGGCGGCGATCGAGGATTGGAAACGCAAGAACGGCCGGGCGACGGAACCGCCGGCCGCCGGCGCCGACAAACCGTAGGGGCCCGCCGCCCCGGGAGCGGAGAGAAAAATGTCCATCACACTGACCGAACGGGCCGCCAAGCAGATCCAGCGGCTGTTCACCGAGCACCAGTTGGCGCCGGGCACGTGCCTGCGCGTGGGCATCAAGGGCGGCGGCTGCTCGGGGTTCAGCTACTTTATCAACGTCGCCTCCGCGCCCGACGGCGACGATGAAGTGTTCACCAGCCGCGACGTCCGCATCGTCTGCGATCCCAAGAGCTACCTGTACCTCGTCGGCACGGAGATCGATTACGACGATTCACTGATCAGCCGCGGGTTCCTGTTCAACAATCCCAACGCCAAGGGCACCTGCGCCTGCGGCGCCAGCTTCAACACGTGAAAAAATGGCCAAAGATCCCCAAACCCTCCCAGCCAAGTGCCGGCAATGCAGCAAGCCCCTCAGCGATGTGGCGGTGTGCGATTTCTGCCACTCGATCAACCCCGCCGCCGCGGGCATGGACTACTTCACGCTGCTGGGCCTGCCCCGGCAGTTCGAGCTGGACGAGAAGGTGCTGCACGACCGCTTCCTGGCCCTGAGCCGCGCGGTGCACCCGGACTATCACGGCTCCGACGCCGCCGACGCCCAGGTGCTTTCGCTCCAGATGTCCGCCGCGGTGAACGACGCGTATCGCACGCTGAAGTCCCCGGCCCTGCGGGCGGCCTACCTGCTGGAGCTGGTGGGCGGCAAGAGCTCCGCCCAGGACAAGTCCGTCCCCGAAGGCTTCCTGGACACCATGATGATGATGCAGGAGGAGGTCCACGACGCCAAGACCTCCGGCCACGCCGCCGAGCTGGAGCGCCTGCGCAGCGTGCTGACGACCCAGCACGACGGCCTGATGCATCGCATCGCGGGCCTGTTCGGCCAGCTTCAGGACGCCGCCGCCTGCGACGCCATTCGCAACGACCTGCTGGGTGAAATCCGCCAACAACTCAACGCCGTTTCCTACGTCACGAAGCTGTTGGAACAGGCAGGATAGGCAGGAGAGGCAGAAAACCCATGCCCGCACCGCTCATCCTCGGCATCGACCTGGGCACGACGTACTCCCTGGCGGCCGTCATGACGCCCGCCGGTCCAGCCGTTATCCGCGACGCCGCCGGTATTGCCCTGGTGCCCAGCGTGATCGCCTTCCAGGACGATGGCCGCGTGGTCGTCGGCCAGGCCGCCCGCGCCGGGGCCGTGGCCAATCCGCTGCGGACGGTCTATTCCGTCAAGCGTCTCATGGGCCGGGGAATCGAGGAAATCCAGGAGGACCTGCGGCACCTGGCCTATCCGGTGGTTTCTGGCAAAGGCGGTACGGCCTGCGTGACGGTGGGCGGGCGGGAGATGACGCCGCAGGAGCTGTCGGCCATGATTTTGCGGGAGGTGAAGGCCCGGGCCGAGGCCGCCCTGGGCCAGCCCGTCACGGCGGCCGTCATCACCGTGCCGGCCTACTTCGACGATTCGCAGCGACAGGCCACGCGCGACGCCGGGGCCATCGCCGGCCTGGACGTCCGCCGCATCGTCAATGAGCCTACCGCAGCCGCCCTGGCCTACGGGCTGGACCGCAAGGACGAAGCCACCATCGCCGTCTACGACCTGGGCGGCGGGACGTTCGACGTGTCCATCCTCCACGTGGCCGGCGGAGTCTTTCAGGTCCTCAGCACCGACGGCGACACGCACCTCGGCGGCGACGACCTGGACATGGAGATCATCGACCTGATTACTGCTGACATCCGCCGGCAGTTCGGCCAGCACCTGACCTTCCCGCCGGCTACGCGCCAGGCCCTGCGCGACATGGCCGAGGCGGCTAAGATTCGCCTGTCCACCGAGCCGGCCGCGGCGGTGGAAGTGGATTTGGGCGACGGCCGAACGTTCCAGCGGACTATCACGCGACAGGAGTTTGAGGCCGCCGCCGCAAAATGGATCGACCACACCATCGAGCATTGCCGCGCCGCCCTGGCGGCGGCGCATCTGAAACCCCAGCAGATCGACCAGGTCGTGATGGTCGGCGGCTGCACGCGGATTCCGCTGGTGCTGCGGTGCGTGGAGGAATTCTTCGGCCGCCGGCCCTACACGGCGCTGAATCCCGACGAGGTCGTGGCCCTGGGCGCGGCCGTGCAGGCGGGCATCCTGGCGGGCGTCCAGCGCGACACGCTCCTGCTGGACGTCACGCCGCTGTCGCTGGGCATCGAGACCCTCGGCGGGGCGACGGGCAAGCTCATCATGCGGCATAGCACCGTGCCCTGCCAGGCGACGGAGACCTTCACCACCTACGTCGACGGCCAGACGTCCGTGGACATTCACGTGCTCCAGGGCGAGCGGGAGCTGGCCCGCGACTGCCGCAGCCTGGGCAGCTTCAAGCTGCGGGGCATTCCGCCCATGCCGGCGGGCATGCCGCGAATCGAGGTCACTTTCCTTATTGATGCCAACGGCATCCTCAACGTCTCGGCCCGCGAGCTGCGCAGCGGCAAGGAGGCCTCCGTGCAGATCGTTCCCGCCCACGGCTTGACGCGCGACGAGGTGACGCGGATGGTCAAGGAATCCTACGCCCATGCCCGGGAGGACCTGACCGCCCACCGGCTTATCGACCTGCGCAACGAGGCCGGGCGCATCCTGGCCGCCATCGACAAGGCCCTGGCCAACCTGCCCGGCGTGCTGTCGGCCGCGCAGCGGGCGGCCTTGGATGTTGCGGTGGCCGATCTAAAAGCGAAAATGGAGGGCAGCGACGGCGACGCGCTGTACGCGGCCATGAAGGCCGCCAACGACGCGGCCGGGCCGCTCACGCAGGCGCAAATGGACGAGGTGCTGAAGAAAACCGCCGTCGGGAAAAAGTTAGAGGAGTTCTAACGCCATGCCTCGCTACAAGGTGACATTTCAGCCCATCGGAAAGACCGTCGAGGTCGACCCGGCCAAGTATCCCTACGGCAAGCACGGCCAGCCGGGCAGCCTGCTGGACATCGCCCTGGCCTACGGCGTGGACCTGGAACACGCCTGCGGCGGCGTGGGCATCTGCGGCACCTGCCACATTATCGTCACGGCCGGGGCGGAGAACCTCACACCGGCCGGCGACGAGGAACTGGACATGGTGGATTCCATCCCCGCCCACACGCTCCACAGCCGTCTGGCCTGCCAGGCCGTCGTGCGGGGCGACGTGACCGTGACCATCGCCGGGCGGCAGCTCTGAGGAGAGTTCGGAAGGTCGTAGGTCGCAGGTCGAAAGGTCGAAGGGAACGGCAGAATGGCTAAACCTGTACTCAAGTGGTCCGACACGGATGAGATTGCCTTCCTGCTCGCCGAGCGGCATCCCGACGTCGATCCCCTTACCCTGCGGTTCACGGAGCTGCACCACTACGTCACGCAATTGGATGAGTTCGCCGACGACCCAGCCGCCTCCAGCGAAAGCATTCTCGAAACCATCCAAATGGCCTGGCTGGGGTACTACCGGGAGAACCGGAATACCGGATGACCGGAAAACTGCGAGGCTTAGGCTCTTCTCGTGATGAGAGTAATACTATATCCAAGGTGAGCGCTGGATAGGCTGCTCAATCTCTAGGGCATTGGCAAGCTGTGTTGCCCAAGCCAGGAATACTTCCTTGGGTTTCCAAGGCTCGGAAACCTGAACCATCTTTAGAACGATGTCATCCGCAGGGGGTAACTTTGGGGCATACACCAAGCGTGGATCGACAACAGGCAGATTTCCGCAATTCTTGAAACCAGCCTGCACAATTGCTGCTTTGCCAACCTGGAATTGGTTCTGTACATCGGCAAAGAGGCATAGTCCACTCGCAAGTGTTTCATAAATCCCGGACAAAGAGACAGTATCATTTTTTAATCCTGCGACACACACGCTGAACACAACTGTTCCGTCCCTTCTTACTTCCAGGTATCGGCGCTCTTGTACATCGTACTCTCTAGAGATAGAGATCCCATGCAGAGAAGGTGAAAGAACGTCAGCAAGCTGTCGGGGCGCACAATTTCCAGGGGCTTGTGGGAAGTCCACAAAGTATGAGGATTCATCGAGAAGTTTTTTAATTTGATCCACCTTGACGGGTATGTGGTCGATGGACCGATCCACAGGGACACCGGAAAACCATACGAATGGGCGCTGTGATTTAGGAAGGCCGATAGTTCGTATCCTGGCGAGCTCCTCTTCTGCTGAAGCCTCCACAGTGTGAAACCGGGAGAATCTGTATTGTATCTCGTCGATAGACATAAGTCTGTTTGAGACATCCCTCCTGATCCAGAATTGATTCAAGTTGTCGAATGCTACCATCGTCAGGGAATACGTGTTCTTGGGCACATCCACTACCACCACACTGACGTTACCTTCGCAGGATATGACATTGTATTCCAAAGCACTGGGGCGAATTCGCAGATGCGAGGACACAAGATCCTCAATAGTCTTAATGATACGTTGAGGGTCTTGGATTCCAATTATTTCGGTTGCGTGTGGAGTACTACTCGGATCTTGAGACTGCTTTACTCCAAGGATCAGTGCTCCTCCCTCACCGTTAGCCATTGATGCAATGTCGATCAGAGTATCTCGTCGAGCCTTGTTACGTAGTTCCGGCTTATCTGATAGGAGGTTACATTCGGCCTTGAAGTCTAACTGGCTTGTTTCCTCTGCTGGCGGATCAGTCAGAAGAGCGTTTAGGTCTTCTTTATTCCATTCCGAGAAGGGCTTGCTCGATAGGGGCATTTAAACACCTCTAACTATCTTAATCTATCCGAACAATCCCCCCGTCGGCGGGGGCGGCATGTAGCCGTTGTCCAGGAAGAACCGCACGGCCTGTTCGGTGGAGTTGAACACGCGCGTGGCCGTCTCGGTGATGAAGGGCGATGGCGGGGCCGCCGGCCGCCAGATCACGAAGACGTCCTTGGTGGCCTCGTGGGCGTGCTGGAGCTCGCGTTCCACGCCGCTGGACAGGCCCGGCCGGCCGTCCTCCAACTGCGGGATCAGCGAAACGATCATGTCCGACTGGTCGATGAGCTTGAAGTCGCGGGCGTAAATCTGGCCGTCGATGTCCGCCAAAATGTCCACCAACTGGGCGGTCTCCATCGTCGTGCGGGCCGTCGGCGGGCCGACCTCCACGGTGCGATGCCCGCCCTCGGCCGCGGCCAGCGCCAGGCTGCACAGCGGCTTTTCTTCCACGTCGGAGGGATCGAAGCAGATAAAGTGCCGCTTCATCTCCCGCCGGAACGCCTCGATCTCCGCCACGACCGCCGCCTCCGAGCCGTCCACGTGCGACATGGGGAAGCTCAGGTACGTTTTCTTAAGGTAGGGCCGGCCGATGAGGCGCACCAGCATCTCAGCCGTGCTGTCGTCGGTGCCGCGGGCGCAGATGATGAAATGTCCGTGCCCGCGGACAATCTGGCTGAGCAGCTCGGTGGCCAGCACCTCCTCCTCCCGCCAGACCATCAGGTCTTTGAGGGTGTGATCGGTGTGGCCGTCGCGCAACAAGCGGTAGTGGACGCGGTCGATGTTGTCCACCAGCGCGATGTACAGGTCGGCGTTGAGGGCCTTCATCTGGTCGTAGTCGAAGGCGTAAAATAACCCGTGCCGCCAACGGAAGGTGGCGTGCGTGTTGATGATGACGCGGTCGGTCCGGCGGCAGGTCTCCAGCACGTCCTTCAGCACGCTCCGCCGCAAGCTATGCAACCGCGACAGGGGCAGGTCCAGGATGCGCCCGGGGGCGACGTCGGGCGCCTCGGCGTACATCATCTGTCCGACGTTGCAGACGGCAAGCTTCATCCCCGCCTCGGCCGCTAGCTCCACCACGCGCGCCAGGAAAGGCTTTTTGTCTAACCCCACTTGTCCTGTGACCACCACACGCATGGTTGGAATGTACCGCCCGGGCGGCAGCGAGTGCAATGTGTTGTCCCCCAGGGCCGCCCCCGGCCGCGATGGGCCTAGCCCGGCGCGTCTGCTATCGGGCCGGCTTGGTGGTCGCCCCGGCCGACGGCGCAGCCGCCGGATGGCTGAGGGCGTCTTCCAGAATCTTTTCCAGCTTGCCCCGCGCGTCGTCGGAAATGACCTTGCCCTGGGAGTCGATCACCCATACCGAGGGGATGCCGTCGATGCCGTACTTGCGGGCGGTGGGGTCGTTCCAATACATGCCGCTGGCGGTGAGTATCCAGTTCATTCCATTTTCTTGGGCGAACTTCTGGACCCTTTCCCTCGCGCCGGGGTCCTTATCCAGGCTGATGCCGACGAACTCCACCCCGCGGTTGTGGAACTGCTGGTACATCTGCTTCATGTAGGGCACTTCCCCCACGCAAGGCCCGCACCAGGTGGCCCAGAAGTCGATGACGATCAGCTTGGCCTTGACGTCCTGGGGAACCGCCAGCTTTTTGCCGTCCAGTTGGGTTAACTGGGCCGAGAAGGTTTTTGAAGATGCTGATTTTTGAGTTCCCCGGCCGTAGTGTTGCAGGAAGGGCTTGAGGTCCGCGTTGTTGCCGTAGTCCTTCTCCAGCCTGTCCAGCAGCTCATTTTTCATCGCCTCCAGCTTCGCTCCCTCGGCCAGGATAACGCCGTACGCCACCGATTTGGCGGTGGCGGGGGTGCCTTCGTAGCGTTTCAGGAACGCCCGGATTTCGGCCTCCAGTTCCGGATGAGGCTCGGTGGCCTCGTGGACGGCCTGGGAGACCTTCTGGCGGACCAGGAAGAAGTCGGCCTGAAGCTTCTCCGCCGGCGGTGCGTTGGAGTCCATGAGGCGCTGGGCGATCTGCATGATCTGCTGTTGACGCTCCAGAGTCCGCTGCTGGGCCGCCAGCTCCATGGCGGCGTTGAGCATCATCTGCCGCACGACGTAGAGGTTGGGCGCGCTGGGATACATGGTCTCGGCGTCCTGGCCGAGCTGGAGCACTTTTTCCATGTGCTTGACGAGGATTTGGTCGGCCTCGGCGCGGGAGGCGGGTTGTTCGGTGGGGGAGAACTGGGCCTGGATGGCTTCGATGGCGACGTCCGGCACGGCTTGGCCGGCGGGGGACGACGTCGGCGTCGCGACCGAGGCCGCCTGAGCCGCGGGCAAACCGCCGAGGCAGGCCCAAAGAATTCCCACAGCCGCTGCAATCCCAACCCCACAACGGTCGGACATGGCAATCTCCTTTGCTGATGATCTCAAGGGCGACGTGTACCGGGGCATGGTAGCAGGAAGCGGGCCGGCAAGCAAACGTCTGTCGGCCTCCACCGAACGGCCGAAAAGAATTGTGCGACACAGAGACGCAGAGAACATCTAGAAACTTTTTCTTTGATTTCTCTGTGCCTCTGTGTCTCTGTGTCGAATCTTTTTAATCGTTAGCGTCCGGACTTGGCTCGGATGGCCAGGAGCTGCTTCATGACGTTGTGGCAATTGCCCTGCCAACTTGTGGTGCCGAAGGCGTCGTGGAGCTGGCGGTACAGGGCGTAGAGCTGGCGGTACGTTTCGTGGGCAACAGGGTTGGGCGTGAAGGCCTTGGGTTTCAGGCCGGTCATGGCGTGCTGGGCGGCGGCGAAGGAGTCGTACCCTCCGGCGGCACCGCCGGCGACGACGGCTGCGGCGATGGCCGTCCCCAGGGCGCAGGTCTGGCTGGAGCGGCTGAGTTTCATCGGCCGGCCGGTCACGTCGGCGTAAATCTGCATCACCAATGGGTTCTTCTCCGCGATGCCGCCGCAGTTGACCACCTGGGCGACCTTCACGCCGTACTCTTCGAAGCGGTTGATGATGGTCAGCGCGCCGAAGGCCGTCGCCTCGATCAGCGCGCGGTAGATTTCGGCCGGGGTGGTGTGGAGCGTCTGGCCCAGGAGCATCCCCGTGAGTCGCTGGTCGACCAGGATGGTTCGGTTGCCGTTGTTCCAGTCCAGCGCCAGCAGGCCGGATTGCCCGGCCCTCAGCCGCCCGGCCGCGGCCGTCAGGGCCTGGTGCGAGCCGCGCCGGACGCCGTGCGGCCGGATGACGTTGGCGAACCAGTTGAAGATGTCGCCGACGGCCGACTGGCCGGCCTCCAGCCCCCAGTACCCCGGCAGGACGCTGCCGGGGACGATGCCGCACAGGCCGGGAATGTCCGCCAGCGGCTTATCCGCCGAGGCGATCATCATGTCGCAGGTGCTGGTGCCGATGATCTTGACCAGCGTGCCCGGCGTGATGCCCGCCCCGATGGCGCCCAGGTGCGCGTCGAACGCCCCCACGGCCACGGGAATGCCCGCCGGCAGCCCGGTGCGCCGGGCCCAGCGGGCCGTCAGCGTGCCTGCGGCGGCGTCGACCGTGTAGGCCTTGGGCTCCAAGCGGCAGCGAAGTTCCGCCATCGCGGGGTCCAGGCGGACCAGGAACTCCTCGTCGGGGTAGCCGCCCCAGGCGTCGTTGTACATAGCCTTGTGCCCGGCGGCGCAGATGCCCACCTTGATCCGTCCCGGTTGCTCGTTGCCGGTGAGCATGGCCGGGATCCAGTCGGCGATTTCCACCCATGCGTAGGCCGCGCGGAAAACCTGGGGGCTGGTCCGCAGGCAGTGGAGGATCTTGCTGAAGAACCATTCCGAGGAATATCGCCCGCCGCATTTGGCCAGGTACTGCGGCCGGAGGCGCTGGGCGGCGGCGGTAATCTCCACGGCCTCGGCCGTGGCGGTGTGATCCTTCCACAGCCAGGCCATCGCGGCGGGATTCCTGGCAAAGCGCCTGCCGAACGCCAGCGGCCGGCCGGCGGCGTCCACCGGCAGGGGAGTGGAGCCGGTGGTGTCCACGCCGATGCCGATGACGTCGGCGGGACGGAATCGCCTGACGGCCCGGCGGGCCTTGGCCAGGGCGGCGCGGATCGTCCGCTCGGCGCCGCGGACGTAGTCGTCGGGATGTTGGCGGGCCAGGTGCGGGTCGTCGCCCAGGATGACGCCCTCCCGGCCGTGGTGGTAGGGCCACACGGCCGTGGCGATCTGGCGGCCGTCGGCGACGTCCACGATCAACGCGCGAACGGTGTTGGTGCCATAATCCAATCCGATGGCGTACTTGCCCATGGATGTTCCTCGGGACGTGCCAAGCCGCGGCGATGAGGATGATAGAGGATTGGCGACGACAGTTCAACGCGGGCGGTGAGCGGCGAGTTCCCGGGAGATCCGCGATTTAGGCGTTCGTCTACGAGGGAGCGTTGGTGTCTTCGGGCTTGCCCACGTGGATGGCGGGCAGGGTGACAGTGAACGTCGTGCCCTCGCCGGCCTTGCTGGCGACCTCGATGCGCCCGTGGTGCTCCTTAACGACCTTTTGGGCCACGGCCAGTCCCAGCCCCGTGCCCTGCTGGCCCTTGGCGGAGAAGAAGGGCGTGAAAATCTGGTCGAGCTTGTCGGCGGGAATGCCGCTGCCGTTGTCCACGACCGAGACCTGCACGCTCTTGGAACGCTCCTGATAGCTGCTGCGGACGGTGATGACGCCGGTGTGCGCGCCGACGGCGTCGATCGCGTTGGTCAGCAGGTTCAGGAAGGCCTGGTGCAGCCCGCCGGTGTCGGCGGGGATGGGCGGCAGGTCCTCCAGGTCGGGCAGGATGGCGACGGTTTTCTCGTCGGCCCGCGGCGTCACCAGCTCGATGCAGTCGGTGAGCACCTGGTTAATGTTCACGGACTCCAGCAGCGGCTGGCGCTGCGTGGAGAACATCAGCATGTTTAGGATGAGGTCGTTGACGCGGGCCAGGTTCCGCTGAACGATGGGCCAGGAGCCCTTGGCCTTGGCCAAGTCCTCGGCCTTCAGGCCCATCTCCACGACGTCCATCCCGGCCACCAGCGCCTGGAGGATGTTCTTGATGTGGTGGGACAGGAACGCCACCGTCTCGCCGATGGCGGCCAGGCGTTCGGACTGCACGGCCGACTCGTAGAACCAGACGTTCTCCACCGCCAGGCCCGTCTGATATCCCACGGCCGTCAGCAGGCGGAGCTGCTCGGTGGAGTAGGTCTGGTCGGACACGCTGCAATCGATGTGGATGATGCCCAGGATCTTCTCCCGCCCCTTGATCGGCACGCAGATGGCGGAGCGGATGCCGTAGTCGTGGACGCTCTTGCCGGCGGTGAAGCGCTTGTCGCTCATCGCGTTGGAACTGAGCACGCCGATCTGGCGGGTGATGACCTCGTTGATGATGGTGCGGGAGATGGGGATGCGCTTGTCGGTGGAGCCTTCCGGTATCTGGCTGGCCCGGACGGTCAGGCGGTCGAGCTTGTCGACCAGCATGATGTAGCCGCGGTCGGCCTTGAGCACCTCCATGACCCTCTCCAGCGTGTGCTGGAGCAGGGCGTCGACGTCCAGGAGCGAGCCGACCTCGCCGATGAGGTTGTAGAGGATGCGCAGATTGTCGATCGCCCGCGCCCCGGCCTCGGGGGTGGGAATGATGATGGAATCTTCGTTGCTGGGAATCGTGGCGACGATGGAGGCGTCGACCAGCCGGCCGTCGGAGTCCACGTCCACTGGCGGCAAGACGGGCTGGCCGCTGGTGCCGAAGATCAGCACCGACCCGCCGCAGCGAATCTTGTCGCCGCGCTTCAGCCGCATGGGCTTGAGGAGGCGCGAGCCGTTGAGGTACGTGCCGTTGGCCGAACCGAGGTCCTCCAGGATCCAGCTTGTGCCATCGGGGATGATCTTGGCGTGGTTGCGAGAGATCGTTCCGTCGGTCAGCCCGACAGTGCGGCTGTGGCGGCCGATGAGGTTCTCGCCCTCCAGAAGATTAAACTTCCGGCCTTTGTCCGGCCCCTGCATGACTTGAATCGTCGGCACGATAGGACCTCAATGCGTTGAGCGATTTGCAGTCCGCCTTCCCGGCACCTCTCCAGATGCCTTCAGGCCACCTGCACGCCCTCCCCAGTGACTCTAGAAGCGGACCACCCTTCCGTGAGTTGATACAACAACTCCATAAAAATCGTCGGCTTACCCGACGGATATAGCTCTATCATAACGCCTTTCCAGGAGTTCCGTCAATTCCTAATTTGCCCCCTATTATCCGTGGACGGTGAATTTTGGATGGTTCAGACCCCGCCGCCGATCAGGAAGGGATTGCTTCGCCGTTCATGCCCCACTGTCGTCGCCGGTCCATGGCCGGGCAGGACAGCCGTGGTATCCGGCAGGGAGAGCAGATGGGTCCGGATATTGGCCAAAAGTGCGACTTCCGAAGCCCCGGGGATATCGGTCCGCCCGATGCTGCCGGTGAATAGCGCATCGCCGGCGAGCACGACGCGGGCCTGGGCGCAGTAGTAGCTCAGGCTGCCGGGGGAGTGGCCGGAGGTGTCCAGGACCTGCCAGGCCAGGTCCTCCATCATCAGGATCTGGCCGGCTTGCAGCAGCTCGTCGGCCGCCCCGGCGGTGACGTTGAAGCCGAAAGTCGCCGAGAGATTCTTGGCCGGGTCGGTCAGCATGGCCTCGTCGCCCGCCGGGCAGCACAGCCGCGCGGCCGGGAAGGCGGCCTTCAGTTCGTTCACTCCGGCGATGTGGTCCCCGTGGCCGTGGGTCAGGAGGATGCGCGTCGGGGTTGGACCCTGGCGGCGGAGGACGTCGAGCAGGTCGTCCAGCCCCCAGGCCGGATCGACCACCCAGCTTTCCCGCCCGCCGCGGAGCAGATAGGTGTTCGTCTCCAGCGGGCCGGTGATGAAGGCATCGATCCTCAGCGGGGCGGGGGTCATTGCGGCTAGCGCAGGTGGCTGCGGATGAGCTGGGCGACGTCGCAGTCGCCGGTTTCGGTGGCGACCAGACCGACGATTTTGCGCTCGCGGTTGGCGGTTTCGGCGCTGTCGCTGGCGTGGGCGCCGTTGCGCATCAGGTCGCGGCCGAAGTCGCTGCGGACCGTGCCCGGCTCGGCCTTCAGCGGGTCGGTGGAGCCCAGCACCGTGCGGATGCGGTCGATGGCGTCGGGGCCTTCGTAGAGCATGGCCAGGCACTTGGTCTTGCCGGGGGCGTTCTTGTCGGCCGGATCGATGGCGTCCTCGGGATTCACGCCCGTCATGTACTCGACGATGCGGTTGAACTCCGCGGTGGCGTTTCGCTCCGCCAGGCGGTCGGCCAGGGCCTCGGCGTCGGCCATGGTGAAGGGGAAGCTGAAGGCGTCGTGCAGGCGTTGGAAGACCTCCCGCGTGACGTTGCCCTTCAGGCGGGAGACGAACAGGGCCTTCAGCGGCCCGTAGAATTCCTCGCCCTGGGCGACGGTCATGTTGAACAGCTTCACGCCGACGATCCGCAAGCCGGTGAGGCTGAAGGTGTCGATGATGTTTCCCGGCCGGCGGCTGGGGCGGTAGAAGTTGTCGGGCTTGAGCATCACCAGCGAGACCTGGACGTTGGGCTGATCGTACTTGATCCGCCCGGCCAGCACGCCGCCGTCGGAGGTGGCGTAGTCGGCGAAGAGCTTCAGGTGCTTGTCGTTCAGCTTGGGGTCCGGGCAGGTGATGGCGGCCGGCTCGAAGTAGCGGATCTTGCCCGTCTCGTCGCGGAGGAAGTCGCCGTAGGTGCCGCGGATTGTGTCGCCCACCGGCTGCTCGGTGAAGCCGCCGATGACGTCATCCTTGAGGTGTCGCACGGCGTTGGGTCCGCGGAACACCAGCAGCAGGCAGCGGGGCAGGTAGCCCCAGGGGTTCTTGGGGCGGAGGTTTTCGTCCAGGTACTTGTGCCAGGCCGCCCGAAGCGTCGGATCGGTGTCCGAGGGGCAGACGACCTGCTTGTAGGCGTCCACGAAGGCGTCGGAGAACACGTACATCCTGGCGGCCACGAAGTCCAAGCGGGCGTGTGCCAGCAACCGGCCGATGATGCCTCCCGTGCGGCTCTTGTAGAGGCTGTAAGGGGTAATCAGGGCGTAGGCCAGTTGGTCGGTCATATCGGCGTCTCCCGGGCGCGTGTCTTGTTGAGTCTGCGGACGTTCACCAAGGGTCGGCAGGATATCACAATGCCCCGGGGGCGACAAGGCCGGAAACCAGCGCGTCGAATTCCCGGCCATCGGGCCATGGAAGAATCTTTGACTTGCCCGTACGGGCATTTATAATCACGCCGATACGATGACCCCCTCTGCGAGAAGGCGATGATGGATCATCCCGGCCGCGGCATTCATCGGCGGTGGATGCTGGTGGGGATTGCGGCGGTTTTAACAGCCGCAAGCGGGCAAAGTCTTGCCGCCGAGTACCTCCACAGCGACGTTTTTCTCTCCGGCCGGGAAATCCTTTCCTTCACCGACGCCGGCACGCCCGTCACGGTCGTTTTAGAGAATTTTCAACTGACGGCGGGGGATCGGACGATCAGCGGGCGCGACGCGGTCTTGTGGATCCGGACCCGCATGGACGGCGCCGTCCCGCGGCACGACATTACGGTGTACGTGGAAGGCCAGGGACGCATCGCCGAACCGGGAGGCATCACGACGGATGAAACGCTGGTGGTGACGCTGCGGACCGATGGCCGAATCCGCACCACCCGGGAGGTGGTGTCGCGGGACCTGAAGGACTTCCCCCTCTACCAGCGGGCGGTGGCGGCCCGGCGGTCGGAGGAATCGCCGAGCGAGCTACGGTCGCTCGCTAGCGCGCCGGCGACATCGGCCGCGACGACGACCGCCGCGGCAGCTCCGACGACAGAGGCGGCCAATCCGCCGCGCAAACCGCATCCGCAGCCGCCTCCTCCCCCGGCGCAGACCATCGACTTTCACTACGACCGGCTTAGCTCGCAGGAGCTGCCCATAGGTCCGGACCGCCAGGTGATGCGGGCGACGGTCCTCCGCGGGCACGTCCGCATCACCCGGGGCGATCCCGACAGCATGCAGTTCATGGAACTCCGCAGCGACGTGGCGGTGGTGTTTACCCGCAAACTCCGGCCCGATGAGCAAACCGCCGAACGGCGCCGCGTCGTTGGCGGCATGGGCTTGTCCCTGGGGGAGGGCAACGTGGTCGTCGAGGGTGTCTATCTGGACGGCGACGTGGTGATCACGCGCGGGGAGCGCACCTTCCGCGGGCCGACGGCCTATTACGACTTTACCACCGATCGGTCCGTCATGCCCCACGTGGTCTTCCACAGTGTCCAGGAGCAACGGAACATCCCCATCTACGTGCGGGCCCAGGAGGCCCGGATGCTGTCCGCCCGCGAGGTGTACTTCCGCCACGCCGAGGTTTCCACCAGCGAGTTCTACACCCCCTCCTACCACATCGGCGCCAGCGACGTCTATCTGATGGACAGGGCCCCCTACGACGAGAACGGTCAGCGTCTGGGCCCGCCCAAGTGGGAAGCCGAAATGCGGAACACCACGTTCAACGTGGCTTCCGTCCCGTTCCTCTATTGGCCCTACGAGAAGGCCGACTTCAGCCAGGAGCACACCGCCTTGCGAAGGGCGTCGTTCGGGCGCCAGGGCCACTTTGGCTGGGGCGGCGAGACGGAGTGGGACCTGTTTCGCTTGTTGGGGCTGATCCGCCCGGAAGGCTTCCGCGGCCAGCTGGACCTGAATATTTTCGAGCACAGCGACGTGGTCGGCGTGAACGTCAAGTATGACCGTCCCACCTACAGCGGATACTGGATGGCCTACGGCGTGTATGATCGCAAGGCCCAGGACGACTTCGGCACGGAGCGCGACAACATTCCCGCCCCCACGGATCGAGGCAGGCTGCTGATACGCCACAAGCAGCTGCTGCCGCAGGATTGGGAACTCCAAGCCGAGCTGAGCTACATCTGCGACCGGAACTTCCTGGAGACGTACTTCCCCACCGAGTTCTTCTCCGGTAAGGAGCAGGAGACGCTGCTGTACGCCAAGAAGCAGCGGGACAACTGGGCCTTGACGGGACTGCTCCAGTATCGTCTCAACCGCTTCGAGACGCAGACGGAATCCTGGCCGGAAGCGGCCGGGTACCTCATCGGCCAGCCGCTGGTGGACGACAAGCTGACGTACTTCGGGGAGGCCCGCGCGGGCGCCAAGCGCTGGCGGCCGGACGACGCGGACGCCAACGACGAGGCCAGCAATGTCCTGGCCCGTCTGGACACGCGCGACGAAGTGGACTACCCCCTGCACTTAGGCCCGCTGAACCTGGTGTCGTACGCCACCGGCCGGGCGACGTACTGGAGCGACACGCTCGACGCCAACAGCAAGTTCCGGCCCTACGGGCAGATCGGCCAGCGCATCAATACGCACTTCTGGCAGGTGTTTGACAACGTCTCCAGCCAGATGTGGGACCTCAAGGGTCTCAAGCACATCATCACGCCCGAGGCCACGGTGTTTGCCTCCGACGACGGCGGCGTCAACCCCGACGAGCTGTACCCGCTGGACCCCGGCATCGAAGAGCACCTCTTCCGCCTGGGCGGCGGCAGCGCCGGCGTGTTCCAACGCCTTCAGACCAAGCGGTGGGTCGACGGCAACGAACAGGTCGTGGACTGGATGAAGCTCAACCTGGCGATGGGGTTCTTCAGCCAGGGCGGAGGACAAGATCCGAATTTCATAATGACCAGCGGCGGGGACTTCTTCTGGTATCGGCCGGAGTACAGCCTGCCGCGCAACTTCTTCAACGGCGAGTACGATTGGCAAATCTCCGACTCCACCTCGCTGCTGTCGAACTTCAACTACGACACCGACCGCAAGGTGCTGGCCCAGTCCAACGTGGGCGTGGCCGTGTCGCGCGATCCGCGCGTGCGGTACTACGCCGGATGGCGGTACCTCAAAGACGTGGATAGCTCGCTGCTGACCTTCGGCGTCAACTACCAGCTCACCCGCAAGTACTCCGTCAGCTTCTTTGAGCAGTACGACACGAAATTCAAAGGCGGCGACAACGTGGCGACCACGGTGACCTTCATCCGCCAGTTCCCCCGCTGGTACGCCGGCGTCACGGCCACCTACGTCAAGGGCCAGGATACCGGCGACAACGTCGCCCTCATGCTGGTCCTGTGGCCTGAAGGCATCCCCGAAGCCCGCCTGGGCAGCTCAGCCGTCTCCCTGCTGGGCAGCAGCAACAAGAACTAACGAGCCCTGTCCTCCGAAGCGGCGCAGCCGCAAAGGAGAATCGCGATTGTCGCTCTGGATGAGTTGAGAATTATCTGGGGGTCGCAGGTGCGTTGCTGGCAGACGGGGCGGCCGGGGGAGCAGCGGCAGCGTTGAAGAACTCCACGACGCGGGGCATGAACGCCTCGAACGTGGGATATTTGCTCCGCTCCCGTTCGTACTGGCCCAGCAGATCGACCAGACCCGGCATCCAGACGAATCCCTGGTCTACTTCTTTCGTCGTGGCTGCCTTGGCCGCGGCGGGGCCTTCGTACCGTTGAATCTGCCGGATCACGCTGGCGCGCACTAGGGATTCCTTGATCATGATCTGCCAGGTTTTGTAAGCCATTTGCGACATTCGCTGGCGATGGATCTGAAAGAGCGCCCCTCCGGCCTTGCTGAGCTGAGGAGCCCACTTGTCCACCAGGGGATTGACGTAGGAATGCGTGAACTCATGCACCACCGTGGGCATGACGGCCTTGCCGAAAATAGGAATGCCTTGGTTGTCGACGGTCCAGACGCCCAGGATGCAGTAGAGGTCCCACTGTCCCTGTCTCTCCACGTGCGGTCCATAGCACATGGGGCCGTTGAGCATGCCCAGCACGAGATGGAAACGGCAGCCTTGCCGCATTCCGAAGAACGAATCGAACCAATCCAGATGGGCCTGCTCGGCCAGCAGTTGCCTCATGCGGCTGACGGATTGCTGGTAGAGCGCCTGATGTGCGTCGAAGAACGATTGAAACCCGCTGGCGGCGGCGAAGTCTTTGGCCTGACTAAGGAAGGTCTCGAAAGTGTCGGACTGCCAGCGGCCATCCAAACCTTCCGGCCATGGCTGCAAGGGGAGGATCGGTTCAAAATTTGCGACATCCTTCAGATGGACGGCCAGGCTCATGGGTGCGTCATAAGCTACCCCGTGTTGCGCTCGCATCTGCCTGGCCGTTTGCACCACCGCGTGGTCCTTGAAGGCGGCGAAGTGGTCGTCCACATCCTTGGCGTAGCCGGGCACCTTGGTCTGGTTGTATTCGGGGTTGCCGACCAGCCGGAAGATAATCGAGAGCAACTCGACCTGCGGATCGACGGTCACGTCGATGGTGGGGCGGCTGGCGGGTTTTGTCTGGGTCTGGCCCCAGGCCGACGAAATGCCGATGGCGGCCATCAGGGTGGTCGCGACGATAATGCGCGATTCGAGCTTTGCCATTGGCGATTGTCCCTAGGGTACGACCTGCACAGTGCTCCACTCTTCGTACAGCAGCGAGTACACCAGCTCGATGTCCGGATCGGCCAGGCGGATGCAGCCCAGCGAGGCGGCCTTGCCGATGCTGGCCGGGTCGTTGGTCCCGTGCAGGCCGTAGCCGTCGCAGGCGGCCGTATTGGCGTCGGTGCCGACCAGGCCGATCCAGTACCCCGACTTGCCCAGCGGATAGTTGGGGTCGCCCGGCCGCAGCGGCTGGTGGATCGTGCTGCTGGGCGGGGGGTACCAGGTGGCGTTGATCATCTTCTTGCCCACCCCGACCTTCCAGGCCCCCACGGGCGTGGCGCCGTTGGCGCCCAGGCCGACCTTCACCCGCTTGACGAAGACTTTTTCCATGGCGTCGCGCTGGAGGTACAGGTCAAGGGTGAAACGGTTCTTGCCGACCACGGCGTGGAAGGGGCCCTGGATCATTTTGGCCGTTTGGCCCGCGCGAATGGCGGTGCTGTGCGCCAGGCCGTTGATCTTCAAAATAAGCTGAGCCGGCACGTGAAGCTTTAGTTTGCGCTCGACGGTATTGATGGTGTCGCCGGAGACGAAGGTGTATTGGAAGGTGTAGGGATCCCCGTCGAAGAATTTTTCGGAAAACAGCGTCTCCTCCGCCAGGCGTGTGGCGGCGGCGCGGGCCTCGTCGGCCTCGGCCTCGCTCAGCGTGCCGGAGAAGATGGCCGCCGACAGGGCGCGGCGGGCCTCGATGGTCTTGCCGGCCTTCATCAACTCCAGCCCTTGCTGAAGCGTCGCGCTGGCGGAGGCTGACGGCGCCGAGGCGGCCGCCGCGGCGACCTTCGGTGCGGCGGGGGTTGCCGAGGGGGCGCGCTCCTCCGTGGCGGCCAGGGGGCCTTTGGCTGGGACCTGGACCCCAACCGGCCCGGCCTGCTCTTGGGGCAACGGCGACTTGGCGAGCGGTTTCCACGGCCCGTAGGTCAATTCCAGATACACGCCCGCCGCAACCAGCACCGCGATCACCACGGCTGTCCAGATCCGTCTGTTCCTTGTTTTCACGCCTGGGGCTCCTTGGGGGCGCCGAATCGCCCGCCTATTTAATGATGATGCTCGAAACGCAGCACGTCCTGGTCCGTGACCAGGATGTCGAGTGGATGATCCTCCCCGCCGATGGGCAGTTCGTCAACCACCTGTTCGGCGAATCCCAGCCCGCAATCGATCACCTGCAATTGCGGCGAGGCCAGGAAGCGGTCGTAAAATCCCCCGCCGCGTCCCAGCCGATGCCCTCGGCGGTCGAAGGCCAGCGCCGGTGCGATGACCAGGTCGATCTCCTCCAGCGGCCAGGGCTGGCTGTGCCGCGGATGGCGGATGCCGAAGTGCGGCGGCGTGAGGTCCTCGTCAGCCAGCGAGCGGCAGATGACCGGGATCATCCGCCACTTCAGCCAGAAAACCTGAGGCACCAAGACCGCCTTGCCGTCCTGCCAGGCGGCCTGGAACAGGGGGACGACGTCCACCTCGCCGGGTATCGGTACGTAGAGCATCACCGCCCGCGCCGAGCGGAACTCCTCCAGGGCCAGCACGGCCTGGCAGGCCCGGCGGCTTTTGGCCGCGGCCACGTCCGGTGGCATTGCCTCCAGGGCGGCCTGCATTTTTTTACGCATCGCCCTTTTCACGTTTTTTCGCCTTTGTGCGCCTCGCGGAGCTGGCGGACGTATTCCAGGTACGCGGCGATGTGCTTTTCGTAGCCGCGGTCGGTGGGATGGTAATAGCTTTTGTCCACGCCGAGGTAATCCTGATCGGGGCTGACGCCGCCTTCATACTTGTGGCTGTACTGGTAGCCCTTGCCGTAGCCGAACTGTTCCGCCATGCCGGGGTGGGGGGCGTTGCGGAGGTGCTTGGGCACCGGCAACGTGCGGTTGTTCTTCACGTCGTCCATGGCGGAAGCGACGGCCATGTAGGAGGCGTTGGACTTTGGCGCGCACGCCATGTAGATGGCCGCCTGGGCCAGGGTGATCTGGCATTCGGGCATGCCGATCTTGTCGGTGATGTCGAAGGCGGCCGCGGCCACGGAGATCGCCCGCGGGTCGGCGTTGCCGACGTCCTCGCTGGCCAGGATGGCGATGCGGCGGGCGATGAAGCGCGGGTCTTCGCCGGCGGCCAGCATGCGGGCCAGCCAGTACACCGTCGCGTCGGGGTCGCTGCCGCGCATGGACTTGATGAACGCGCTGGCCGCGTCGTAGTGCATGTCCCCGGCCATGTCGTACTGGATGGCCTTGGCCTGGATGGACTCCTGCGCGACGGCCAAGTCGAAAACGATTTTCCCGCGGCCTTTCTTCTTGCGAAGCTGGCTGAGCACGCCCACCTCCAGGGCCGTCAGGGCTCTGCGGGCGTCGCCGTCGCTGATGGTGGCCAGGTGGTTCAGGGCCTCGTCGGAAATCTGCACGTCGTGCCGCCCCAGGCCGCGGTCCTTGTCCGCCAGGGCGCGGCGGAGCAGCGTGACGATCTGCTCTTCGGTCAGCGGGGCGAACTGGAAAATCGTCGAGCGCGACAGCAGCGGGGAGTTGATGGTGAAAAAAGGGTTCTCGGTGGTCGCCCCGATGAGGATGATGACGCCGCTTTCCACGTCGTCCAGCAGCACGTCCTGCTGGGCGCGGTTGAAGCGGTGCAGCTCGTCCATGAACAGGACGGTGCGCTTGCCGCTGGCGGCCAGGGTAGCCCGGGCCTCGTCGATGACCGCCCGGACGTCCTTGACGGTGGACGAGGCGCCGTGGAGCATGAAGAAGCGGTAGCCGCCCTGCTGGGCGATGACGTGGGCCAGGGTGGTCTTGCCCGTGCCTGGCGGCCCGTGGAACACCAGCGACGCCAGCCGCCCGGCCTCCAGCATCCGCCGCAGCATGCGCCCCGGGCCGAGGAACTCCTCCTGCCCGACCATTTCGTCCACCGTCCGCGGCCTCATCCGCACCGGCAGGGGGGCGTTGGCGGCGACGGCCTGGTCCTCGGTTTTTCGAAAAAGGTCCATTCGGCGAACTTGTCCTTCGGTCCGGCATTATAAAGGATAACACCCACGTCGCCGCTGTGGTAGAATCCCGGTTTATCGCCCGGGACGGCGTGCACAGCCGCCTACCGCCTCGGTGCCTGGGTCATTGGAGACAAACCTATGTGTGGCATCGTGGGGTACATCGGCCCCAAACCGGCCTGCGACGTGCTGATCGAAGGGCTGAAGCGCCTGGAGTACCGAGGCTACGACTCCTCCGGCATCTGCGTCTTCTATAAGGATAAGCTGCACATCGCCAAAAGCCCCGGGCGGATCAGCGAAATGGAAAAAAAGATCGCCGGCGATGTGGCGATACACACCGGCACGGTCGGCATCGCCCACACGCGCTGGGCCACGCACGGGGAACCCAGCGAGGCCAACGCCCACCCGCATTGCGACGGCTCGCAGCGCATCGCGCTGGTGCACAACGGCATTATCGAGAACTACGCGCCCCTCAAGCAGTTTCTCCAGGGCAAGGGGTACGTCTTCCGCAGCGAGACGGACACCGAGGTGCTCGCGCAGCTCGTCGGCCGATTCTACCAGGACGGGGCCGGGACGCTGGAAGAGGCGGTGCGGATGGCCCTGCGGGAAGTCAGCGGGACGTACGGCATCGCGGTGATGAGCGCCTCCGAGCCGGACAAGCTGGTGGTGGCCCGCAAGGGCAGCCCGTTGATCGTGGGCGTGGGCAGCGGGGAGTACATCGTCGCCTCCGACGCCTCCGCCGTCATCGAGCATACCACCAACGTCATTTATCTCAACGACAACGAACTGGCCGTCATCACCCGCGACAACATGCGGACGATGACGCTGGATAACGTGCCGGTCTCCAAGGAGATCGAGCAGATCGAGTGGTCGCTGGAGCAGATCGCCAAGGGCGGCCACGAGCATTTCATGATCAAGGAGATTTTCGAGCAGCCCGAAGCCGTGCGGACGTGCATGCGGGGCCGGCTGGACTTGCGCGATCACCGCATCCAGCTGGGCGGGCTGGAGCCGGTCATGTCGCAACTGGTCAAGATGCAGCGGCTGATCCTGACGGCCTGCGGGACGGCCTGGCACGCCGCGCTGGTGGGAGACTACCTGTTCGAGGATTTGGCGAGGATTCCCACCGAGGTGCAGTACGCCAGCGAGTTCCGCTACCGCAACCCCATCGTCGAGGAAGGTACGATGGTCATCGCGATCAGCCAGTCCGGCGAGACGGCCGACACGCTGGCGGCCCTGCGCGAGGCCAAGGACAAGGGGGCGATGTCGCTGGGCATCGTCAACGTGGTCGGCTCGACCGTGGCGCGGGAGACCGACGCCGGCATTTATCTGCACGCCGGGCCCGAGATCGGCGTGGCCTCCACCAAGGCCTTCACCTGCCAGCTGGTGGTGGAAACGATGCTCGCGCTGATGCTGGGGCGGCGGCGGTTCATGTCTCAGACCATGCTGGAGCACTACCTCCGCGAGCTGGATGCCATTCCCAACAAGATGGAGCGCGTCTTGGAAAAGGCCCAGGAGGTCAAGCAGATCGTCGACGAGTACGTCCAGCGCGACAACTGGCTGTTCCTGGGAAGAGGCTACAACTATCCCATCGCCCTGGAAGGGGCGCTGAAGCTCAAGGAGATCAGCTACATCCACGCCGAGGGATTGCCGGCGGCGGAGATGAAGCACGGGCCCATCGCGTTGATCCACGAGGGCATGCCCGTGGTGTTCCTGGCGCCGCGGTGCGCCACCTACGAGAAGATCATCAGCAACATCGAGGAAGTCCGCGCCCGCAACGGCCGGATCATCGCCGTGGCCACCGAGGGCAACGAGGACATCCGCCGCTACGCCGACGAAGTGGTGTACGTGCCGGACTGCCCCGTGCCGCTCCAGCCGCTGCTGACGGTGATTCCGCTGCAACTGCTGGCCTATTACGCCGCCGTCGCCCGCGGCTGCAACGTGGACAAACCCCGCAACCTGGCCAAGAGCGTCACGGTGGAGTGACCGCCGCACCGGCCGGGGCGGGGAAGTTTCTAACATGGCTGAGATGCGTCGCCTAACATCGTAACGATTTTGGGAGGACCGCACGCGTGCGGAAACCGCTGGGGTTTTCTGGAACCATCCATGACCGTTTGCCGGTCATCCTGAAGTACGCTGCCGGCGGCTCGGTACTGGACTTAGGATGCGTGGACGCCCGGCCCTGCCGCGAACCCTCGCGACAGCGCCTCAGCCGCCATAGTTTGTTCCGTCGCCTCTGCCAGGCCCATCCGGATACCCTGGGCGTTGACATCGACGCCGAGGGAGTCGAGGCCCTGCGGGCCATGGGGTATCAGGTGCGGCGCGAAGACGTGGAGACGATGGATTTGGGCCGGCAATTCGACACCATCGTGGCCGGGGAAATCATCGAACACGTGGAGAGCCCCGGGGCGTTCCTGCGGAACATACGCCGGCATCTGACGGACCGCGGCGTGCTGCTCCTCAGCTCGCCCAACCCGTTCCATGCCGGTCAGGGCTGGCGGATCTGGACGCGCGGCTACCCGCGCGTCCACGAAGGGCACGTGGGGTGGCATGACCCCATCACCCTGGCGCAATTGCTGCGACGCACGGGCTTGGAGCCTTTTGAGGCGTACTGGTACCAGCCTCACAGCTCCTGGCTGAAGACCTGGAAACGGTTGCTGCGTCCTTATTTCTCCAGCAACTTCCTGATTCTGGCCCGGCCTTACCGGGAGGGGGCCGGGGACGGCCTGCCCCTGCCGCCGCCAAAAACGCCGTGAAAATTGTTTTGACACGTCTTTTCCAAGAGTTATAGTAAACCGTCCGTCTTGTAGTCGCGGTAGCAGTGTACCCATTAGGCGAGCTGTTGTCTGTTGGCAGCCTGACGGCCGCTGATGGGCCGGAATGCTGCTGTAGCTCAGCCGGTAGAGCGCGTCCTTGGTAAGGACGAGGTCATGGGTCCGAATCCCATCAGCAGCTTTTTTTTAAAGTGCGGTTGATGGGCCGACAGAAGCATACGCAGGGCGCCGATGCGCCCTTTCCGTTGGTAGGGAAAACAGTCGGGCGGGCCCGGCCGCGAGGCGAGCCGGAAAAACGTTGAATGATACCCAGGACTGAAACGGACTGGACCTAGGCAAGAGGAGCCACTCATGGCAAAGGAAGTGTTCGCAAGGACCAAGCCGCACGTCAACGTCGGGACGATCGGCCACGTGGACCACGGCAAGACCACGCTGACGGCGGCCATCACGAAGGTGCTGGAGGCCAAGGGCCTGGCAAAGTACAAGAGCTACGACGACATCGCCAAGGCGTCGGAATCGCAGGGTCGTCGCGACCCCACCAAGATTCTGACCATCGCCACCGCCCACGTGGAATACCAGTCGGATAAGCGCCACTACGCTCATGTGGACTGTCCCGGCCACGCCGACTACGTCAAGAATATGATCACCGGCGCCGCCCAGATGGACGGGGCGATCCTAGTGGTTTCCGCCGCCGACGGTCCGATGCCCCAGACGCGCGAGCACGTGCTGCTCGCCCGCCAGGTGAACGTGCCGGCGCTGGTGGTGTTCCTCAACAAGGTGGACCTCGTGGACGACCCGGAGCTGCTGGAACTGGTCGAGATGGAAGTCCGCGAACTGCTCAACAAGTACGAATTCGACGGCAACAAGGCGCCGGTCATCCGCGGCTCGGCCAGCAAGGCCCTGGCCGACCCCCTGGGAGATGCCGGCAAGCCCATCATGGAGCTGATCAAGGCGCTGGATGATTACATTCCCGAACCGGTCCGCGAGATCGACAAGCCTTTCCTGATGCCCGTGGAAGACGTGTTCTCCATCAAGGGCCGCGGCACCGTTGGCACAGGCCGCATCGAACGCGGCATCGTGAAGGTGGGCGATCAGGTGGAAATCGTCGGTCTGGGCGATACCCGCTCCACCACGGTCACCGGCGTGGAAATGTTCAACAAGACCCTCGACCAGGGCCAGGCCGGCGACAACGTGGGCTTGCTGCTCCGCGGCATCGAAAAGGACGAGCTGGAGCGAGGCATGGTCCTGGCCAAGCCCAAGAGCATCACCCCGCACCACAAGTTCGAGGGCGAAGTGTACGTGCTGACCAAGGAAGAGGGCGGCCGGCACAACCCCTTCTTCACCGGCTACCGTCCGCAGTTCTACTTCCGCACCACCGACGTGACCGGCACGATCAAGCTGCTGGGCGGGGCCGAAATGTGCATGCCCGGCGACAACGTGCGGATGGAAGTGGAACTGCTCAACACCAAGATCGCCATGGAAGAAGGCCTGCGGTTCGCCATCCGCGAGGGCGGACGGACCGTCGGGGCCGGCGTGGTCACCAAGGTTCTGGAGTAATCAGCGGTGGCTAAGTCTAAGTCCAGGGAATACGTTTGGCTTCAGTGCAGCGACTGTGGTGCGTTGAATTATCGCACCCAGGTGCGCGTCACCGGCGGTACGCCGAAACTGGAGCTTAAGAAATACTGTCCCAAAACGCGAACCCATACGGAGCACAAGCTCAAGAGGAAATAGCCTCGTCGCCCCTCAGCGCGGGCCGACGCGGCCGGACACGGCAGTAGCTCAACTGGCAGAGCAGCGGTCTCCAAAACCGCAGGTTGGAGGTTCGAGTCCCCCCTGCCGTGTTGGGGCGAGAGCCGAAAAGGGCCGCGAGAGGACCGCCGCCCCGTCGCAGGAACCGGTGAATTCCTGGTTGGATTGTTCGAGACGTGGGGGACCGTCGTCGCCGGGACGCCCCGGCGGTGTGAGGAATGCAAGGTACAAGGTTGCAGGACTAGAGAATAAGAAACGTAGGACACGTGCCGCTCTTTGAGATCTACAAACGTGGGCAGGGCAAGTACACGCGGCTGATGACGTTCATCGGTGGCATGGTGTTGGTGATGATCGGCGCCGCCTTGCTCAGCGAATACCTGACCGTCTTTAGCCTCAGCCCGGTGATCCGTTACGGCATCGCGACGGCGCTGGTGCTGGGCATGGCCGCCGTGATGTTCTGGGTCGTCAACCGGCCCACCTCGGCCGACTTCATGATCGCCACGGAAGGGGAAATGAAGAAAGTGTCCTGGTCCAGCCGTCGCGAGATCATCGGATCCACCCAGGTGGTCATCATCACCACGCTGATTCTCGCGATGATCCTGTTTACCGTGGACATATTGTTCACCAAGCTGTTCATGACCCTCAGGGTGCTGACCCTGGACTAGCGGGCCGGTCGACCGGACGCGCAACGGACAATCCGCACATGGCGAAACAATGGTACGTTTTGCGAGTGGCCTCCAATAAGGAGGAACAGGTGCGCGAAGCCCTGGAGCGCAAAGTAAAGATCGAGGGCCTGGAAGACCGCATCGGACGGATCATGGTTCCCACGGAACGGCGCCCCAGCCCCCGCGGCCGGGCAAGCAGCACCAAGAAGTTCGTCGAGCGAAAAATGTACCCCGGCTACGTCTTCATCGAGATGGAGCTGGGAGAAGACGGGCGGATCGGCGAGGAAGCCTGGTTCCTCATCCGCGAGACCACCGGCGTGGGCGACTTCATCGGATCGGCCGGCAAGCCCACCCCGATGCGCCAGGCCGACGTGGACAAGATGCTCATGCAGGTGGAAAAGGCCCAGGAAGGCGCCCCCCTGGCGGTGGAGTTCAAGAAGGGCGACGCCATGAAGATTAAGGAAGGCGCCTTCGAGAACTTCGAGGGGGTCGTCGATGAGGTGCTGGCGGACAAGGGCCTGGTGCGCGTGATTGTCACCATCTTTGGCCGGGCCACCCCGGTGGAGCTGGAATACTGGCAGGTGGAAAAATTGTAGTCGTCGGATGCCCTGAGAATTCAAAATGGCCAAGAAAATCGTCACCAAAATCAAGCTTCAAGCCCCCGGCGGCCAGGCGACCCCGGCCCCGCCGGTGGGTCCGGCCCTGGGGCAGCACAACATCAGTCCGGGTCAGTTCGTCTCACAGTTCAACGAGCGGACCAAGGAATACAACGGCATGCCCATCCCGGTGGAGATCACGGTCTATGCCGACCGGACCTTCAGCTTCATCATCAAGAGCCCTCCGGCGGCGGCGCTGCTGAAGGAAGCCGCCCAGGTCGCCAAGGGCTCCGGCGTGCCCAACAAGGAAAAAGTCGGGCAGGTGACCAAGGCGCAGGTGCGGGCCATCGCCCAGCGCAAGCTGGCCGACCTCAATGCCCATGACCTGGACCACGCCTGCCGCATCGTCGAAGGCACCGCCCGTAGCATGGGCATAACCGTCGTGGAGTAATACCGCCCCGGGCGAAGGAAAGCGAAGGAAGCAAAAAAAGCCCCGCCAGACCACGGGCGAAAAACGTGGGAGTCCCCCCAGGGACGCCAAGGAGTCGTCAATGCCGAAAGTCCGAAGCAAACGATATCGCCAGTGCCTGCCCAAGGTTCCCAAAGGCAAGCTTCCCGTGGCCGAGGCGGTCAAGGTCCTCAAGGGCTTTCCGCCAACTAAGTTCGACGCGACGGTGGACATCGTCATGCACCTGGGCGTCGATATCAAGCAGGCCGAGCAGGCCCTGCGCGGCTCGGTGAGCCTGCCGCACGGCATCGGCGTCAGCAAGAAGGTCATCGCCTTCTGCGACGGCGAGGACGTTGCCCGTGCCAAGGCCGCCGGGGCCATCGAGGCCGGCAGCGACGAGTTGGTCAAGAAAATCACCGACGGATGGATGGACTTCGACGTGGCCATCGCCACCCCCACCATGATGCGCAACGTCTCCAAGCTGGGGCGAATTCTCGGCCCCCAGGGCAAGATGCCTTCGCCCAAGTCCGGTACGGTCGTGACCGACATTCCCACGGCCGTGAAGGAATACGCTGCCGGCAAGGTGGAATTCCGCACCGACGACGGCGGGAACATTCATGCCCCCGTCGGCAAGGTGAGTTTCGAGGAAACCCAGTTGGCCCAGAACATCGAGGCGTTCATCGGCCACATCAAGCGGCTCAAGCCGCCGACCGCGAAGGGAACGTATATCAAGAAGGCCTGCCTGTCGGCGGCGATGTCCCCGTCGGTCCGGCTGGACGTCGAATAAGCGAAAAAGCTTCGGAAGGTGTCCTTATGAGTAAACCGGTCAAGGAACTGCTTCGCAAGGAACTGGCCGCTCGCATGGAGGGCATCAGCTCTCTGGCGGTGGTCGGCTTTTCGGGCGTGGACGCGATCGCCACCAACGCGATCCGCAAGCGCCTGCGTCGCAAGAACATCACGTTGCGGGTGGTGAAGAATTCCATCGCCCGCCAGGCATTCCAGTCGCTGGGCCTGGCCGCCGCGGCTGAACTGCTGGACGGTCCCTGCGCCATCGCCTATGCCCCCGACGGCGTGGTGGGCGTGGTCCGCGAGTTGCTGGAGATCGGCAAGGAGTCGCCGAACCTGACCGTCAAGGCCGCGTACATGGAGGGGGACATCTTCGGAGCAGCGCGGATCAAGGAACTGAGCCTGTATCCCACGCGCGACGAGGCCATCGCCCTGGTGGTGGCGGCGGCCGTCGGTCCGGCCCGCAAGCTGGCCGCCTGCCTGATGGGCCCGGCCCGGAAATTGGCGGGCGTCATCAAGGCCGTCGAAGAAAAAGCCAAGAATGCCGCCCCAGCGCCTTCGCCGGAAGCGGCTTGAAGCACGAAAACTAGAAAAATGTCCGGCCGCGGATTGGTCCCGACTTGTCGGGATTAAATGGATGCCAACGGGGCGTCCGCCTATCAGGCCGGTTGGTTACGTAAGAACTGGAGTGTGGAACAATGTCGGAAGCGACGACACAAGCTGCCAAGGAATTCGCAGCCCCAATCAAGCAACTGGGAGACACGATCGTCAAGCTCTCCCTGAAGGACGCGGTCGACCTGGCCGCCTACCTGAAAGAAGCCTACGGCATCGAGCCGGCCGCCAGCGCTGTGATGGCCGCGGCCGGTCCTGCCGCCGCCGCCCCGGTCGTTGAGGAAAAGACCGCTTTTGACGTCATCCTCAGCGCACCGCCGCCGGCGGACAAGAAGCTGTCGGTGATCAAGGCCGTCCGCGCCATGACCAACCTGGCCCTGACCGAGGCCAAGGCGCTGGTGGAAGGCGCCCCCAAGCCGGTCAAGACCGGCGTGTCCAAGGACGACGCCACGGCGGCCAAGAAGGCGCTGGAAGACGCCGGCGCTACCGTCGAGGTGAAGTAATCCGGGCCGCAAACGCATGGGCTGCTTCAACCCGCCGCTGAGGGCCAAGCAGCCAGAGCGATCGAAGTGAAACAAACGAAGAATCTACCTGCCGGTAGGCAGGTTCGAGTTCGTAGAACCGGACACAACTTATTGTCGAGGGCATTTTCATGCTCCAGATGAACCGAGTGCGGGACTTTTCCAAGGTCGGCGACGGTGCGCCGATCCCCAACCTCATCGACATCCAGACCGAAGGCTACGCGCGGTTTATCCAGGCCGACGCCGATCCGGCGAAGCGCAAGAACGAAGGCCTGGAAGGGCTGCTGCGGGAAGTGTTTCCCATCGTCAGCTACGACGGGAAGACCCAGTTGGAGTACATCTCCTACGAGCTGGGCGAGCCGCGGTACAACCCCCAGGAATGCCGCGACCTGCGGCTGACCTACGGGATGCCCTTTCGCATCCGCTGCCGGCTGGTCCGCAAGGAAGCCAAGGACGTCGTCGAGGAGGCCATCTACATCGGCGAGATCCCCATCATGATCGGCGGGGGGGAGTTCATCATCAACGGCGCCGAGCGGGTCATCGTCTCCCAGTTGCACCGCAGCCCCGGCGTGGACTTCAGCGTGGCGATGGAGGAATCCGACCGCCCGCTGCACTCGGCCCGCATCATCCCGGAGCGCGGAAGCTGGATCGAGATGGACGTCAACAAGAAGGAATTCCTGACGATCCGCATCGACCAGTCCGGCAAGATTCCGGTGACCACCTTCCTGCGGGCGATGGACGCCAAGTACGGCACCACCGCGGCCATCATCCGCGAGTTCTACGAGACCAAGACCGTGCCCGTCGATCAGCTCCAGCCGCAGATGCACGTGGTGGAAGCCATCGCGGACTCCGAAAGCGGCGAGGAAATCGTCCCGGCCGGCGGACAAATCGGCGACGCGCTGACGAAAATCGCCAGCTCGTCCACCAAGCGGGTCGAGGTTGTCCTGGCCGTGACCGACCCGCTGATCCTCAACACGCTGGCGGAAGACCCCGCCGACAGCCACGAGAACGCCCTGCTGCGGATCTACGCCCGCCTGCGCCCCGGCAACCCGCCGCAGATCGACAAGGCCAAGACCCTCTTCCAGGAAAAATTCTACGACGAGAACCGCTACCGCCTGGGCAAGGTGGGGCGGTTCCGCATCAACCGCAAATTCCACCAGGACGTCCCCCTTTCAGCCATGACGTTGCGGGTCGAGGACATGGTCAACACGATCAAGTACGTCCTCATGCTGCGGAGCGGCGAGGGCGTGGTGGACGACATCGACCACCTGGGCAACCGCCGTCTGCGGACCATCGACGAACTGGCCACCGACGAGCTGCGCAAAGGGTTCCTCAAGCTCCGTCGCACCGTGCAGGAGCGGTTGAGCCTCAGAGACCCCGCCGAGATGACCAAGATCGCCGAGCTGGTGAACTCCAAGAGCGTCTCCGCCAGCATTGACTACTTCTTCGGCCGCGGCGAGCTCAGCCAGGTCGTGGACCAGCAGAACCCCCTCAGCCAACTCACGCACGAGCGCCGGTTGTCGGCCCTGGGGCCGGGCGGATTGAACCGCAAGCGGGCGGGCTTTGAGGTCCGCGACGTGCACATCAGCCACTACGGGCGCATCTGCCCCATTGAGACGCCCGAAGGCAACAACATCGGCCTGATCAGCTCGCTGGCCATCTACGCCGGCGTGGACCAGTACGGTTTCCTGGTCACCCCGTACCGCAAGGTCAAGGGCGGCCGGGTGACCGACGAGGTCGTGTACCTCCGGGCCGACGAGGAAATGGAAAGCATCCTGGCGCCGCCGGACTCCCTCAAGAAAGACGGCAAGGTCTCCAACCGCCTGGCCGACGAGCACGTCCTGGCCCGCGCCCGAGGCGAGGTGAGCATCGTGCCCGGCGATCAGGTGGGCTACCTGGACATCTCGCCCAAGCAGACGGTGGGCGTTTCGGCGGCGCTGATCCCATTCCTGGAGCACGACGACGCCAACCGCGCGCTGATGGGCTCCAACATGCAGCGGCAGGCCGTGCCGATCCTTCGCACCCAGCCGCCCATCGTGGCCACGGGGCTGGAAAAGCCGGTGGCCGAGAACAGCTCCACGGTCATCCGCGCCCGCAAAGCCGGCGTGGTGACCTACGTGGACGCCCGGAGAGTCATCCTGGACGGCTCCGACGAATACGAGCTGCGCAAGTTCAACAAGCTCAACGAGCGGGCCTGCCTGAACCAGAAGCCCATCGTCCGCGAGGGCCAGCGGGTCCGGCGCGGCGAGATCATCGCCGACGGCTCGGGCACCTCTCGCGGCGAGCTGGCGCTGGGCAGCAACGTGCTGGTGGCCTTCATGCCGTTCGACGGCTACAACTTCGAGGACGCCATCGTGCTGTCCAGCCGGCTGGTCAAAGACGACACCTTCACCTCCGTTCACCTGGAGGAATACGAGGTGGAGATCCGCGAGACCAAGCTGGGGCGCGAGGAATTCACCCGCGACATTCCTAACGTCTCGGAGCGCGCCCTGCGCTACCTGGACGAGCGCGGCGTGGTCCGCGTCGGCACGCGCGTGGGACCCGGCGACATCCTGGTGGGCAAGGTGAGCCCCAAGTCCAAGAGCGAGCTGTCGCCCGAGGAAAAGCTGCTGCACGCGATCTTCGGGCGGGCCGGCGAGGACGTCAAGAACGACAGCCTGGAGCTGCCCGCCGGCGAAGAGGGCGTGGTCGTCGAAACCCGCCGCTTCAGCCGCCGCATCCACATGACCGACGAGCAGAAGACCGAGCTGAGCCGCTCGATCCGGGAATATCAGTCCGAGATGAACCGCCGAATGATCAAGATCTTCCGGCTGATGGTCGGCGAGATGAACGAGGTGCTGGGCGCCCCGATGGTGGACTCCTCCACGCGGCAGAAGGTCGCCCAGAGCGAAAGCGACACCGTGGTCATGGAGCAGATCGAGAGCTTCACGCTGCGGTGGGTCAAGACGACCCGGCCCGCCATTCGCCAGCAGGCCGAGGCCATTCACGCCCGCTACTGGCCGAGGCTGGAGGAAATCCGCAATGAGCGCGACCGCAAGGTCGAGCACATGAAGCGGGGCGACGAACTGCCCTCCGGCGTGCTGGAGATGGTCAAGGTGCGCGTCGCCACGAAGCGCCGGCTGGGCACGGGCGACAAGATGGCCGGCCGCCACGGCAACAAGGGCGTCATCGCACGCATCGTGGCCGAGGAGGACATGCCCTTCCTGCCCGACGGCACGCCGATCCAGATCGTCCTGAACCCCCTGGGCGTGCCCGGACGCATGAACTTGGGCCAGATTCTTGAGACTCACCTGGGCTGGGCCGCGGCCGTGCTGGGCTTCCAGGCCATCAGCCCCGTGTTCGACGGCGCGACCGAAGAGGAAATCCGCAACTGCCTGGCCGAAGCCAACGAGCATGTTCGCGCCCGCCGCCAGGAGTTGGAGGTGGTTCAGAAGGCCGGCACCACCGGCGAACTGCTGGTGGAAATGCCCACCGACGGCAAGTGCGTGCTGTACGACGGACGCACGGGCGAGCCGTTTGAGCAGAAGGTCACCGTGGGCTACATCTACATGAACAAGCTGCACCACCTGGTGGACGAGAAGATTCACGCCCGCGCCACCGGCCCGTACTCGCTGATCACGCAGCAGCCGCTGGGCGGCAAGGCCCGCACCGGCGGGCAGCGGTTCGGCGAGATGGAAGTCTGGGCCCTGGAGGCCTACGGCGCCAGCTACACGCTCCAGGAACTGCTGACGGTCAAGAGCGACGATGTGGAAGGCCGGACCAAGATCTACGAATCCATGGTCAAAGGCACCAACACGCTGGACGCCGGCACGCCGGTGAGCTTCGACGTGTTGTGCAACGAACTGCGCGGGCTGGGCCTGAACATCCAGCTCGAAAAGAAGCGCCTGATATAAGCGACACGTGACAAAAAGGTACGAACCGAAGAGACAGCCCACGTTTGCGGGCCTGACAATCGGAGCGACAGAAGCATGATTGAAAGCGTTTACGACCGGATCAATGACTACGGCTCGGTGAAGATCCAGTTGGCCAGCCCCAACGATATCCGGAGCTGGTCGTTCGGCGAGGTCAAGAAGCCCGAAACGATCAACTACCGCACGTACCGTCCGGAGAAGGACGGGCTGTTCTGTGAGCGGATCTTCGGGCCGGAGCGCGACTGGGAGTGCGCCTGCGGCAAGTACAAGGGCACCAAGCACAAGGGCATCATCTGCGACCGCTGCGGCGTGAAGGTGACGCACTCGCGCGTCCGCCGCAAGCGCATGGGCCACATCAACCTGGCCGCCCCCATCGTGCACATCTGGTTCTTCAAGGCCCTGCCCAGCCGGCTGGGCACGCTGCTGGACATGCGGGCCAGCGACCTGGAAAAGATCATCCTGTTCCAGGACTACGCGGTGACCGATCCGGGCCAGACGCCGCTGAAGCTGCGGCAGGTGCTGACGGAAGAGGAATACCGCGCCGCCTACGAAAAATACCGCGACGACTTCCGCGCCCAGATGGGCGCCGAGGCCATCAAGGTGCTGCTAGAGAAACTGGACCTCAACGAGCTGTGCAAGACCCTCCGCGAGGACCTCAAGAAGACCAACTCCAAGCAGAAGATCAAGGACCTGACCAAGCGGCTCCGGTTGGTGGAGTCCATCCGCACGTCCGGCAATCGGCCGGAGTGGATGGTGATGGAGGTCATCCCGGTGATTCCACCGGACCTCCGCCCCCTGGTGCTTCTGGACAGCGGCAACTTCGCCACCAGCGACCTGAACGACCTGTACCGCCGGATCATCAACCGCAACAACCGCCTCAAGAAGCTGATGGACCTCAACGCTCCCGAGGTCATCATTCGCAACGAAAAGCGCATGCTCCAGCAGGCGGTGGACGCGCTGTTCGACAACGGCCGCTGCCGCCGGCCCGTGCAGGGCACGGCCAATCGGCCGCTCAAGAGCCTCACCGACATGATCAAGGGCAAGCAGGGCCGCTTCCGCGAGAACCTGCTGGGCAAGCGCGTGGACTACTCCGGCCGGTCGGTGATCGTGATCGGCCCGGAACTGCGGCTGCACCAGTGCGGCCTGCCCAAGAAAATCGCCCTGGAGCTGTACCAGCCTTTCATCATCCGCAAGCTGAAGGACCGCGGGCTGGCGGACACGATCAAGTCGGCCAAGAAGATGCTGGAACGCCGTGAAAAGGAGATCTGGGACGTGCTGGAAGAGTGCATCTACCAGCACCCCGTGATGCTGAACCGCGCGCCCACGCTGCACCGCATGGGCATCCAGGCCTTCGAGCCGGTGCTGGTGGAAGGCAACGCCATCAAGATTCACCCGCTGGTCTGCAAGGGCTTCAACGCCGACTTCGACGGCGACATGATGGCCGTGCATCTGCCGCTGTCGGTGGAGGCCCAGGCCGAGGCCCACGTGCTGATGATGTCCACCAACAACATTTTCTCCCCAGCCAACGGGTCGCCCATCGCCATGCCCATGCAGGACATCGTGCTGGGCGTGTACTACCTGACGGCTGAGCAGGGAGCGGAGTTCGTCAAGGACGGCGTGCGGCGCGTCACGTTCACCGACGGCGAGCGCTACCCGGTCTATGCCAACACGCACGACGCGATTACGGCCTATCAGGTCGGCCGCATCGGCATCCACGCCAAGGTCGTCGTCCGCATCCATCCCGACAAGATGATCGTCGAGCAGGACCGCACCTGCAAGCCGGACCGGGACCGCGTGGTGACCACGGCCGGGCGATGCCTGTTCAACGACATCCTGCCCCACGCCATGGGTTTCTACAACTATCCCCTGGGCCAGAAGGGCGCCAGCGCCGTCATCAGCGACTGCTTCCAGTCGCTGGGCCGGTCCGCCACGCTGGACCTGCTGGACCGGATGAAGGAACTGGGCTTCTGCTACTCGACGTTGGCGGGACTTTCCTTCGGCATCCGCGACGCCAAGATTCCCGAGCGCAAGGCCACCATCCTGGCCGAATCCCAGGCCCGCGTGGACCGCATCGAGAGCGACTTCCAGGCCGACGCCATCACCGAGGGCGAGCGGAGCAACCAGATCGTGGACGTGTGGATTCACACCCGCGAGCAGATTACCCAGGAGCTGCTGGGGGCCCTGGAGCACGACCGGCGCGAGGACGATCCCAACTACCTCAACCCGGTGTGGCTGATGTTCCACTCCAACGCCCGCGGCAACATCGACCAGATTCGCCAGCTGGCCGGCATGCGCGGCCTGATGGTCAATCCCTCCGGCGAGATTATTGAGACGCCCATCAAGGCCAACTTCCGCGAGGGGCTGACGGTGCTGGAATATTTCGCCTCCACGCACGGCGCCCGCAAAGGTCTGGCCGACACGGCCCTCAAGACGGCCGACTCCGGCTACCTCACCCGCAAGCTGGCCGACGTGGCCCAGAACGTCATCGTCACCTGCCTGGACTGCGGCACGCTGAAAGGCATTCCCAAGAGCGCCGTGTACAAGGGCGAGCAGGTGGACGTGCCGCTGCGCGAGACCATCGTCGGCCGCGTCGCCCGCGAAAACATCGTCAATCCCATCACCGACAAGGTGATCGTCCGCGAGAATGAGATCATCGTCGAGGCCATGGCCAAGCAGATCGAAGAGCTGGGCATGGAGACGATCCGCGTCCGCAGCCCGCTGACCTGCGAAAGCCCCATGGGCGTCTGCGCCAAGTGCTACGGCGTGGACCTGTCCAGCGGCAAGCTGGTGGAGGAGGGGCTGGCCGTTGGCATCATCGCCGCCCAGTCGATCGGCGAGCCGGGCACGCAGCTGACCATGCGAACGTTCCACACCGGCGGCGTGGCCACCCGCGCCGTGGTGGAGAGCGAAATCCTGGCCACCGCGGCCGGCACCGTGCAGTTCCGCGACCTCAACGCCGTCGAGGTCAAGGCGGGCAAAGAAAAGCAGCTCCTGGTGCTGAAGCGCAACGGCGAGCTGGCCATCGTGGACGACAAGAACCGCGAGGTGGAAAAATACAAGGTGCCCTACGGCGCCACCGTTCTGGTGCCGGAAGGGGCCAAGGTCCGCCCCGGCGTGAAGCTGGTGATTTGGGACCCGCACCGCGTGCCCATCCTGGCCGAGGCCGCCGGCATCGTCCGCTTCCAGGACATCGAGGAAGGCGAGACCGTCCGCATCGAGGCCGACCGCGCCAAGGGTCCGACCTCCAAACGCTACGTGGTCATCGAGCACAAAGGCGAGAAGCACCCGCGGGTCGTCATCGAGGATAAGTCCGGTAAGATTCTGGACTTCCACTACCTGCCCGCCAAGGCCCGCGTCGAGGTGGAAGAGGGCGAAAGCGTCCTTCCGGGCGAGTTGCTGGCCCGCCAGCCGCGCGAGGTGATCGGCACGCAGGACATCACGGGGGGCCTACCGCGCGTGACGGAAGTGTTTGAGGCCCGCAAGCCCAAAGAGCCGGCCGCCATGGCCGAAATCTCCGGCCGCGTGGAACTGCGCACCGATAAGCGCCGCGGCAAGATGACCATCATCGTCCGCAGCGAATCGGGCATGGAAGGCGAGCACCACGTGCCGCACGACCGGCACCTGCTGGTGCACACCGGCGACTACGTGGAAGCGGGCGACCCGCTGACCGAAGGCCCGCTGGTGCCGCACGACATCCTGGCCATCCGCGGCGAAGAAGCCCTCCAGCAATACCTGCTCACCGAGGTGCTGGGCGTGTACCGCGGCGTCGGTCAGAGCATCAACGACAAGCACGTCGAGATCATCATCGGGCAGATGCTGCGGAAGGTCAAAGTGGAACAGGTGGGCGACAGCGCCCTGCTGCCTGGAGACGTGGTTGACAAGTTCCGCTTCCGCGAAGAGAATAAACGACTCGCCGAATCGCTGAAAGTCGTGGATAGCGGCGGCACGGAGCTGAACGCCGGCGAGGTGGCGTTGCGGTCCAAGGTGGAACAGCTCAACGCCGAGGCGGAAGCCCGCAAAGGCGAGCCGGCCAAGACGCGCCGGCCCAAGCCGGCCACGGCCAAGACGCTGCTGCTGGGCGTGACCAAGGCGAGCTTGCAGTCCGAGAGTTTCCTGTCGGCCGCCAGCTTCCAGGAAAGCACCAAGGTCTTCACCGAGGCGGCGCTGTCGGGCCGGATCGATGAACTTCGCGGCCTGAAGGAAAACGTCATCCTGGGCCACCTGATTCCGGCCGGGACGAGCTTCAAGCCGTACCTGGACATGAAGGTTAAGAAGCTGGTGGAGCTGGCCGAGCTGGCCGGTCCGCCCAAAGAAGAACTGACCGAATCGGAGATTACGCAAGCCGTGCAGCAGGCGCTGACCGGACAGAGTTAAGAGGACCACGATGCCGACAATCAATCAACTGGTGCGTCATCCGCGGCGGGTGCAGAAGGCCAAGAAGAAAAACGTGGCCCTGGATTCCTGTCCGCAGAAGCGAGGCGTGTGCCTGCTGGTCAAGACCGTCACGCCCAAGAAGCCCAACTCGGCGCTGCGGAAGGTGGCCCGCGTTCGGCTGAGCAACGGCAAAGAAGTCACGGCGTATATTCCGGGCATCGACCACAACCTTCAGGAGCACAGCATCGTGCTGGTGCGCGGCGGCCGCGTGCGCGACCTGCCCGGCGTGCGGTACCACATTATCCGCGGCACGCTGGACGCCCTGGGCGTCGCCAACCGCAAGCAAAGCCGCAGCAAGTACGGGGCCAAGAGGCCCAAGTAAGCCGCCGTGGGGCGGACCTAAACCTACGAGAACCCGTCGAAACAGCGGGCGTGGAAACGCAACATGGCATTCAAGAAGTTCACGGCCTCGACTGAAACGCTGGTGCCGGACAGCCGGTTCGGCAGCATGCTGGTCAGCAAGTTCATCAACAACATCATGTGGGACGGCAAGAAGTCCGTGGCCACGCGGGTGTTCTACGGAGCGATGGACATCATCGCCGAGAAGGTCAAGGACGTCCCGCCGCTGGAAGTGTTCGAGAAGGCCGTGCAGAACGTCAAACCGCTCATCGAAGTCCGGTCCAAGCGGATCGGCGGCGCCAATTACCAGGTGCCGATGCAGGTCAGCTCCAAGCGGCAACTGTCGCTGGCGATCCGCTGGCTCCGCGACGCCATCCGAGCCGGCAAGGGATCGGCGACGGCGGGGCGGCTGGCCACTGAACTGATGAGCGCCTACAAGGGCGAGGGCGCCGCCATGCAGACGCGCGAGAACGTGCATCGCATGGCCGAGGCCAACAAGGCCTTTGCGCACTTTGCCTGGTGAGTTTGGAACTAGCAACATAGCCTATCTATCAGCCCTCCTTACAGGCCTAGATAAGCGGTGTTGATGGAATCGTCCGCGAGAGTGTGCCGGGCAGGCGGAACCTGCCACGAGCGGTGCGGGCGACCCCGGTCAGGTTGCACCGGCCGGGGCTCAGAGAAGGTCGCCGCTACGGCGGCGGCCGCTTGAGATAACATAACCGGGCCGGTCTGCCAACACGGACTGGGCGCATCGGCGCCCCAGTTCCGTAAGGCCGGCAGGGCGCCGAGGCGCCCAAGGGATGCGTGCCAACCCTCATGCAAGCATCGGCGCGGGATGTGTTGTTCCATTGCGCCGAGGGCCGTGGCGATAGTCGTAGCAGGAAGCAGTGGACAGTATGGCGATGGACTTAACGACAATCCGGAACATCGGCGTCATGGCCCACATCGACGCCGGCAAGACGACCGTCACCGAGCGGATTCTCTATTTCGCCGGCCGGACGCACAAGATCGGCGAGGTGCACGAGGGCACGACGGTGATGGACTATCTGGAGGAGGAGCAGCAGCGGGGCATCACCATCACCTCCGCCGCCATCAGTCTGACCTGGCGCGATTGCACCATCAACCTCATCGACACCCCCGGCCACGTGGACTTCACCATCGAGGTGGAGCGGTCCTTGCGCGTGCTGGACGGCGCGGTGACCGTGTTCTGCGGCGTCGGCGGCGTGGAGGCCCAGAGCGAGACCGTCTGGCACCAGGCCGACCGCTACGGCGTGCCGCGGCTGTGCTTCGTCAACAAGATGGACCGCCTGGGCGCCGATTTCGGGATGGTCGTGGCCGACATCGCCTCCCGCCTCCGCTCCAACCCCCTGGTGATTCAACTCCCGATGGGTTCAGCGGATTCGTTCGTGGGCCAAATCGACCTAATCCGCCGCAAGGCGTATTTCTACGACCCGGCCGATGTGGCCACTGAACTCCGCGTGGAGGACATCCCGCCGGAATACCGCGAAGACGCCGAACTGCACCGCCACACGCTGATCGAAAAAGCCAGCGAGTTCGACGACCACCTGATGGACAAGTTCCTGCACGACGAGCCGGCGATCACCGAGGCGGAGATTATCTCAGCCATTCGGCGCGGGACGCTGTCGGGCAAGGCGCAGCCGGTGCTGTGCGGATCGGCCCTGAGGCACATGGGCGTCCGGCCGCTGCTGGACGCCGTGGTGGACTTCCTGCCCAGCCCGCTGGATCGCCCGCCCATCAAGGGGCACAAGAGCATGGACAGCGCGCAGGTCGAGGAGCGGCACCCCCGCGAGGATGATCCCTTCTGCGCCCTGGTGTTCAAGATTACCTCCGATGAGCACGGCGACCTCAGCTTCATCCGCGTGTACAGCGGCACGATTCGCGGCAACACGCGGGTACTCAACAGCACCCAGGATCGCAAGGAGAACCTCTCCCGCATCTGGGAGATGCACGCCAACAAGCGCATCCGGCGCGAAGAGGCTACGGCAGGGGACATCGTGGCCGTCGTGGGGCTTCGGCATAGCCTGACGGGCGACACGCTCTGCGACACGAAGCACCCGATCGTGCTGGAAATGCTGCGGTTCCCCGAACCGGTCATCAGCATGTCCATCGAGCCGCGGACCAACGCCGATCGGCAGAAGCTCGGCGACGCCCTCAATATTCTGCACCGCGAGGACCCCAGCTTCCGCTACCGCGTCGACAGCGAAACCGGCCAGACGGTCATCTCCGGCATGGGCGAGCTGCATCTGGAGATCGTCCGCAACAAACTGGTCCGCGACATGGGCGTGGAGGTGCACGTCGGCAGGCCCCTGGTGGCCTACAAAGAGACCGTCACCCGCGAGGCCGAGGCCGAAGGGCGGTTCATCCGCCAGACCGGCGGCCGCGGCCAGTACGGCGTGGTCGTGCTGAAGGTCGAACCGTTCGCCCCCGCCGCCGGCGACAAGCCGGTCGCCTTCGAGGACGCCACGAAAGGCGGCGTGATCCCCCGGGAGTTCATCCGCTCGGTGGAGCAGGGCGTCCGCGACGCCGCCGGCAGCGGCCCCTTGGCCGGCTACCCGGTATGGAACGTCAAGGCCATCCTCGTGGACGGCAAGCATCACCCCGTGGACAGCTCGGACGTCGCGTTTCACCAGGCGGGGGTGCTCGCGTTCAACGAGGCCGTCCGCAAGGCCGGGGCGGTGTTCCTGGAACCCATCATGCTCCTGGAGGTCACCGTGCCGGAGGAATACCTCGGCGCCGTGGCCGGCGACCTGAATTCCCGGCGGGCCGAGATCAAGGAAATGGAGCAGCGCGGCAAGTATCGCATTCTGGACGCGTGGGTGCCGCTGGCGGAGATGTTCGGCTACTCCACCACGCTGCGCTCGCTGACGCAGGGGCGCGGCACCAGCACGATGGAGCCGCACGCCTACGCCCAGGCGCCGGCGCACGTGGCCGAGGAGGTGCTGAAGCATGTCTAAGGTCCTTGGCCCAAATAAGATTGCAGAAAAAGTGCAAGGTAGACGGTTGACAGACGCTCGCCGTTTTTTATGCTTGTATGACTCTGCCTGTTGCCCGGGGCGGGTCTGCATAGTTGGGCAGCTGCGGAGACCAATACCATGACCCAGGACAAGATACGTATTCGAATGGAAGCCTACGACCACCGGGCCTTGGACACCTCGGCCAAGGAGATTGTCGATCACGCCGAGAGGACCGGGGCGCGGGTCTGCGGGCCCATTCCGCTGCCGACGCGCATCGAGCGGTACACCGTCCTGCGCAGTCCCCACGTGGACAAAAAGTCGCGCGAGCAGTTCGAGATGCGAACGCACAAACGGATCATCGATATTTACGAACCGACCGTCCGGACCATCGAGGCGCTCAACCGCCTGGTCGTCCCGGCCGGGGTGTTCATCAAGATTAAGGCGTAGGTGGAACCATGCTGTCGGCGCTGCTGGGTAAAAAAATCGGCATGACGCAGGTCTACGACGAGGCCGGGGCCGTCCATCCGGTCACGGTCGTCCAGGCCGGGCCGTGCAGCGTTCTTCAGGTCAAGACGGCCCAGACCGACGGCTACGACGCCGTGCAGATCGGCTTCCAGGACGTCAAGGCGCACCGGGCCACCCAGCCGCAAATCGGCCACGCCGCCAAGGCCAACACCGCTCCCAAGAGGTTCGTCCGCGAATGTCGCCTGGCGGCCCCGACGGACCTGGCGGTCGGCGCGACGCTGACCGTGGAGGTCTTCGAGGGCGTGGTGCAGGTCGACGTGATCGGCACGACCAAGGGCAAGGGGTTCGCGGGGGTGATGAAGCGGCACCATTTCGCCGGCCAGCCGGCCTCGCACGGCACGGAACGCAAGCATCGCAGCCCCGGCTCCATCAGCGCCCACGCCACCAACCGCGGTTGGGGCGGCGACATCAAGAAGGGCAAACGCATGGCCGGCCACATGGGGCACGTCCGCTGCACCAGCCGCAACCACAAGCTGATCGGCATCGACAAAGAAAACCACCTCCTGTTGATCCAGGGCTCCGTGCCCGGCGCCAACGGGGGGTTCGTTCTTATTCGGGCGAGCAAGACGGCCAAGAACAAGGCCGCTCAAGGATAGGCGTCATGGTGAACCTTCCCGTTTACGATACCCAAGGCCGCCAGGTCGACACGATGAAGGTCGACGAGGCCCTGTTCGGCAAGCGGGTCAACGTTTCGCTGCTGAAGCAGGCGATCGTCGCCTATCACGCCAACCAGCGGCAGGGCACCGCGGCGACCAAGGGCCGCGGCGACGTGGAAGGTTCCACCCGAAAGCTCTTCCGCCAGAAGGGCACGGGCAACGCCCGGCGAGGCAACATCCGCACCAACCTGCTTCGCGGCGGTGGCGTGACGTTCGCCAAGCGGACCAGGGACTTCCGGCTGAAGCTGTCCAAGCAGACGCGCCGCGCGGCGCTGCGGTCGGCTATCCTGGCTAAGCTGCTCGGCAACGACCTGATGGTGATCCGGGGCCTGGCGGCCGAGGCGCCCAAGACGGCCATGATGGCCGACGTCCTGCGGAAACTGAAGATCGAGCGGTCCTGCCTGCTGACGCTGGCGGAGCACGACCACAACCTGTACCTCAGCTCGCGCAACATTCCGCACCTGACGGTGCGGGTGGCCGCCGAGTTGAACGCCTTCGACGTGGCCACGCGGCAGAAGATGCTGGTGACCGCCGACGCGATGAAGGTGCTGACGGCCCGGCGGGAGGCCCAGGCATGAAAAACGAAATTTACACCGTGGTCATCCGCCCGCTGGTGACCGAGAAGGGCACGCACCAGAGCCAGACGCGGAACGCCTACGCCTTCGAGGTGGCCCCGGAGGCCAACAAGGCGCAGATCAAGCAGGCCGTGGAGAAGATTTATAACGTCAAGGTTCTGTCCGTTCGCACGGCTAACCGCAAGGGCAAGCCGCGGCGGATGGGGTTCCGTTTTTCGGCGACCAGCCACTGGAAAAAGGCCGTCGTGGTGCTGCATCCAGATTACCACATAGACCTGTTCTAACCGAGCGACGAGCAACGTTATGGCGATCGTGATTTACAAGAAGACTTCGGCAGGACGGCGGTTCAGTTCCGTCAACCGCCGCGACGAGGTCACCAGCACCGCGCCGGAGAAGGCCCTGATTCATCCGCTCAAGAAAAAGGGCGGCCGGAACTTCAGCGGCAAGATCACCTGCCGGCACCGCGGCGGTGGCGTGCGGCGGATGTACCGGGCCATTGACTTCAAGCGCAACCGGGACGGCCAGCCCGCCGAGGTGCTCAGCATCCAGTACGATCCCAATCGCACGTGCAACATCGCCCTGGTGCAGTATCCCGACGGCGAGCGTCACTACATCCTGGCGCCGGTGGGCCTGAAGATCGGGGCGAAGATCGTCTCCGGTCCCGACGCCGAGCCGCGGCTGGGCAACTGCCTGCCGCTGTCGAAGATTCCGCTGGGGCTGGAAGTGCACAATATCGAGATGAAGCCCGGCGAGGGCGGCAAGATGGTCCGCACCGCCGGCGGCGTGGCGCGTCTGGCGGCCCGGGAGGGTCCGATGGCCCACCTGATTCTGCCGTCCGGCGAGATGCGCATGGTCAACTCCCAGTGCCGCGCGACCATCGGGCAGCTGGGCAACATCGAGCACGGCTCGGTGCGCTGGGGCAAGGCCGGTCGGACGCGGCATCGCGGGCGGCGCCCGCACGTTCGCGGATCGGCCATGAACCCGGTGGCCCACCCCATGGGCGGCGGCGAAGGGCGGCGCAGCGGCGGGCGGCATCCGGTGTCGCCCACCGGAAAACTGTCCAAGGGCGGCAAGACCCGCAAGAAGCGGAAGGTCAGCAACAAGATGATCCTGAGGCGCCGCCGCAACGTCCGTTACGGACAACTGGTGCTTTAAACAAAACACCCCAAGGAATGATACGACGATGACCCGCAGCGCGAAAAAAGGCCCGTTTGTCAATGAGAAGCTGTATCGCAAGGTCCAGAAGGCCCGGGACGGCGGCAGCCGCGAACCGATCCAGACCTGGGCCCGGTCCTGCACGATCGTGCCGGAGTTCGTCGGATTGACCTTCATGGTGCACAACGGCAAGGTGTTCAACCGCGTCTTCGTGACCGAGGACATGGTCGGGCACAAGCTGGGCGAGTTCAGCCCGACGCGCATCTTCCGCGGCCACAGCGGCGTGAGGAAGGCCGAGGAAGCGGCCCCCAGCGAGTAAGCGACGGTAAGTAACCGATGGCATGGCAAGCAAAACATCGATTCGCACGGATCGCCCCGCGGAAGGCGAAGTTGATCGCCGACATGATCTGCGGCCAGGGCGCCCAGAAGGCGCTGAACATCCTGAAGTTCACGCCCAACCGCGCCGCCGGCATGATCGCCAAGGTGCTGACCAGCGCGGTGGCCAACGCCAACGAGGCCGAGGCCGACGTGGACAAGCTGGTGGTCGCCGAGGCCCGGGTGGACGAAGGCCCCAGGATCAAGCGGTTCATCGAAAAGGACCGCGGCCGGGCGCACCCGATTCTGAAACGGACCAGCCACATCGTCGTGGTGGTTAAGGAAGGCTAAAGGAACAAGGCGCGAGTATGGGTCAGAAGGTATCTCCCATAGGATTCCGCACGGGCATCACGATCGGCTGGAAGAGCCGCTGGTTCGCCCCCAAGGGCAACTACGGCGAATTCCTGATCGAGGATGAGCACATCCGCAAGTTCATCGACCAGCGCCTGAACCGTCAGCCTCCCTACGCCGCCATCAGCGACATCGAAATCGAGCGGACCCGCGAGGAGCTCAAGGTCATCCTCAAGACCGCCCGGCCGGGGCTGGTCATCGGCCCCAAGGGCGCCGAGGTGGACAAGCTCAAGGAAGCCCTGGAAAACCTGACCAATCGGCGGGTGAGCATCAACATTATCGAGATTCGCAATCCCGACCTGGACGCCCACCTGGTGGCCGAGGGCATCGCCTCGCAACTCAAGCGGCGGGCCAGTTTCCGCCGGACCATGAAGCAGCGGGCCGAGGCGACCATGCAGGCCGGCGCCAAGGGCGTCAAGATCATGATCTCCGGGCGGCTGGGCGGGGCCGAGATGCGCCGCAGCGAGCATATCATCATGGGCAGCATCCCCCTGCACACGCTGGAGGCGGACGTGGATTACGGCTTTGCGCCCAGTTTCACGACGTATGGCACCATTGGCGTGAAGGTGTGGATCTACCGCGGCATGTTCGGCGAGGCCCCGCCGGAAGAAGAAAATCAGGCCGCCGCAACCGCGATGACCCGGGCCCGGCGCCGCCGCGAACGCAAGCAGGGCGACGGCGGTCGACAGGGCCGAGGCGGCAGAGAAGGTGGCGCGATGCCTGCCCCCGGGGGTCGTCCCGGCGGGTCGCGTCTGGGAGGCCGGCACCGCGCAGCCAAGGCGGCCGTCGAAAGTCCGCAGGCCCAGGCCCCCGAAGCGCCCCCAGAGCAGCCTCCAGCCCCGGCGGATGAGGCCGCCGCACCGCCCAGCGAGAATAAACCGCAGTCGTAGGCAGGACGGATAACCCATGGCCATGATGCCTAAACGAGTCAAGCACCGCAAACAGCAGCGCGGCAAGATGCGCGGCATGGCGACCCGCGGGCAGACCGTCTCGTTCGGCGACTACGGGTTGCAGAGCATGGAACTGGCGTGGGTGAGCGCCAAGCAGTTGGAAGCCGGCCGCGTCGCGGCGACGCACTACCTGCACCGCGAGGGACGCGTGTACGTTCGCGTGTTCCCCGACAAGCCCATCACCGCCAAGCCGCTGGAAACCCGCATGGGCACCGGCAAGGGCGAGGTGACCGACTGGGTGGCGGTGGTCAAGCCCGGCACAATCCTGTTCGAGGTCAGCGGCGTGGACGAGACCACGGCCCGATCGGCCTTCCGCCGCATTGCCAGCAAGATGCCCGTCCGCTGCCGCATGCTCGGCCGGCGCCTGGCCCTGTAGCCGACGACACAGCCATGAAAATCAAGGAAATACGAGAACTGAGCGACGATGAGCTCCGCAGCGAACGGGACCGGCTTCACCGCCACCTGTTCGACCTGCGGGCACAGTCGGTCACCGAAAAGCTGGCCGACCCGTCCCTGATTACCAAAGTCCGGCGGGACATCGCCAGGATTCTGACGGTTATAAACGAGCGGCAGAAGCGGCCGGCGAAGGCGTAGACCGCAGCCACGAGGAAATGATGGCCGAAACCAACCAGACATCCCCGACTCCCCCGACGCCCCCGGCGCCAAAAAGCACCGTGCGCGTGGGCGTCGTGACCTCCACCGGCGGCGACAAGACCATCCGCGTCGTCGTGCACAGCCTGATGAAGCATCCGACGTACGGCAAGTACATGCGGCGGAGCACCAAAGTGGCGGTGCACGATCCGCAGAACACCGCCGCCCTGGGCGACGTGGTGGAAATCGTGCCGTGCCGGCGGATCAGCAAGCACAAGAGCTGGCGGCTGATGCGGGTGGTTCGCAAGGGCACGGGCGGCCTGGAAACGCCTGCAAGCAAGGATTAGCGGCGTGATTCAGCAAGAACAACGTTTAGACGTGGCGGACAACACCGGCGCCCAGGAAGTCGGGTGCATCCGCGTGTTGCGCGGCTCCACCCAGCGCGGGGCCTTCACGCGACGGGTGGCCTCGCTGGGCGACGTGATCATCTGCTCGGTGAAAAAGGCCATGCCGGGCGGCGAGGTCAAGCAGGGCGAGATCGTCCGGTGCGTGGTGGTGCGGACCAGCTACCCGGTCCGCCGGCCCGACGGCAGCTACGTTCGTTTCGACCGTAACGCGGTGGTGATTATCGACACCGAGGGCAACCCGCGAGGGACGCGCATCTTCGGCGCCGTCGCCCGCGAGCTGCGCGAGAAGAACTTCATGAAAATCGTGTCGTTGGCGAGCGAGGTGGTTTGACGGCGATGGCAAGGCACGTGAAAAAAGGCGACCAAGTGGCCGTGATGGCCGGTGACGACAAGGGCAAGGTCGGCGAGGTGATCCGCGTGGACGCCGCCGGCGGAAAGGTGTTGGTGCAGGGCATCAACCGCGTGTACCGGCACCTGCGGCCCAGCCGCAAGCATCCGCAGGGCGGACGCATCCAGAAGGAGATGCCCATCAGCATCTCCAACGTCCTGCCGGTGGATCCCAAGACCAATCGGCCCACGCGGGTGGCGTTCCGGATCGATAAAGACGGCACCAAGCAGCGGGTGGCCAAAAAGTCCGGCCAGACGCTGGGCACGGTGAAGAAGGCGACATAGGTTGATCGTTATGGCAGCAAGACTTCGTGAAAAATATCGCCAAGAGATTCTGCCGGTCCTGGCGGAAAAGTACGGACACGGCAATCCGAACGCCGCCGCGCGGCTGCGGAAGGTCGTGATTTCCATGGGTCTTGGCGCGGCGCAGCAGGACCAGGCCAAGCTGGAAGCCGCCGAGAAGCACTTGGCGCTGATCGCCGGCCAAAAGCCCCAGATCACGCTGGCGAAGCAGGCCATCAGCAACTTCAAGCTCCGCAAGGGCATGAAGATCGGCCTGAAGGTCACCCTGCGAGGCGACCGGATGTACGAGTTCCTCGACCGGCTGATTTCGCTGGCCATCCCGCGCGTCAAGGACTTCCGCGGGCTGAACCCTTCCAGCTTCGACGGCCGGGGGGGATACAACATGGGACTGATCGAACAGACGGTCTTCCCCGAGATCGACCCGGCCTCGGTAACGGTTACCCAGGGCATGAACATCTCGATCGACACCTCGGCCAAGACCGACGAAGAGGCGCGGGACCTGCTGAGCCTCATGGGCATGCCGTTCCGGCGAGACTAGCAAAGGTGGCGTAAGCGATGTCAACGAAGGCACAGAAGATCAAGGCCGCCAAGCCGCCGAAATTCAGCACGCGGCTGGTTCGCCGTTGTCAGCTTTGCGGGCGTCCCCGAGGCGTCTATCAAAAGTTCCGCCTCTGCCGCATCTGCCTGCGAAACCTGGCGCACGAAGGCAAGGTCCCCGGCCTCAAGAAGGCCAGTTGGTGAGAAAGAAGCGAGCACGATGAGCCTGTCCGACCCCATAGCCGACATGCTGACGCAGATCCGAAACGCCCTGCGTTCCCGGCACGACATCGTCAACGCCCGGGCCTCGAAGATCTGCCAGGGCATCTGCCACACGCTGAAGGAGGAGGGCTACATCAACGACGTCAAGCGTGTGGAGGACGGCAAGCAAGGGCTGCTCCGCATCTACCTGAAGTACGGCCCGCTCGGCCAGACCGTGATCACGGAGATCACCCGCGTGTCCAAGCCGAGCCGGCGGGTCTACATGGGCGCCGAGGAGCTGCCGCGCCCCCTCAACGGGCTGGGCATCTGCATCGTCTCGACGTCCAAAGGCGTTCTGAGCGATCGGCAATGCCGCCAGCAGAACATCGGCGGCGAAGTGTTGTGCACCGTCTGCTAACGGAATGAACGTATGTCGCGCATAGGAAAAAAACTAATAGCCATCCCCGACGGCGTGAAAGTGGCCGTCTCCGGCCGGACCGTCTCGGTGGAAGGCCCCAAGGGCAAGCTGAGCCTCACCCCCGCTGCGGCCATCTCCGTCGCGGTGGACGCCGCCGCCAAGGTGGTGAAGGTGACCTGCACGAAAGACGACCGCCTCAGCCGCAGCCTGTACGGCCTGACCCGCAGCCTGATCGCCAACATGGTCGAAGGCTGCCTGAAGGGATACTTCCGCAGCCTGGAGGTGTACGGCGTGGGCTACAGCGTGCAGTTGCAGGGCAAGAAGTTCACCCTCAACTGCGGGTTCAGCCATCCGGTGATGTTCGACGTTCCCGACGGCCTGATCGTGGAGGTGCAGACGCCCCAGGCCCGCGGCGACAGCGAACCGGCCCGTTTCACCATCCGCGGGCCCGACAAGCAGGCCGTGGGCGAGTTCGCCGCCTCCGTCCGCCGGGCCAAGCCGCCGGAACCTTACAAGGGCAAGGGCGTACGATATGCCGGCGAGAGGGTTCGCCGGAAGGTGGGCAAGGCCTTCGTGGGCACGGCGGGGACCTAGAGCCTCGGCGGCATGAAGGCATAAGCAAGGCAACAAACTGATGAAGCCAATAACCAAAAAAATTCTCAAGCGGCTGCGGCGGAAGCAACGCGTTCGCAAGAGCGTTACCGGCACGCCCCAGCGGCCACGGCTGACGGTGTTTCGCAGCCATACCAACATCTACGCGCAGATCGTCGATGACGTCGCCAAGCGGACGCTTGTGGCGGCCTCGTCCATGCAGAAGCCGCTGCGGGAGCAGTTGGGCGGCAAGCGAGGCAACAAAGCCGCCGCCGCGGCGGTCGGGACGGCCTTGGCCGCCAAGGCCACGCAAGCCGGCATTAAAAAGGTCGTGTTCGACCGTAACGGATACCCCTATCACGGCCGGGTTCGCGAACTGGCCGAGGCAGCCCGCAAGGGCGGTCTGGAGTTTTAGACAGCGCAGGAGCCGCTCGTGGCATTTCAAGAACAACTCGACGTAGAAGGCCGCAGTCCTTTCGAGGACAGCGTGGTGCAGATCTACCGTTGCGCCAAGGTGGTCAAGGGCGGTCGGCGGTTCAGCTTCGCCGCTTTGGTGGTCGTGGGCGACCGCAGCGGCCACGTGGGTCTGGGCTACGGCAAGGCCAACGAGGTGCCGCAGGCGGTGGACAAGGGCATCGCCGACGCCAAGAAGAACGTGGTGTCGGTGAACCTCAAGGGCACGACCATTCCGCATCAGGTGACCGGCCGGTCCGGGGCGTCGCAGGTGGTGCTGGTGCCGGCTTCGGAAGGCACGGGCGTCATTGCGGGCAAGAAGCTCCGCCCCCTGCTGCAATTGGCCGGCATTCAGGACGTCTTGAGCAAGGCCTACGGCTCGACCTCCCCCAAGAACCTGCTGAAGGCCGGGGTGCGGGCGCTGTTGAGCCTGCGCACGGCCGAGTCCGTCAGCCGGTTGCGAGGAGTGAAGATCGAATGAAGCTGGATGAGATCCTCCATAAAGCCGGCCGGTACAAGGCCACCAAGCGGCTGGGTCGCGGCAAGGGCACCGGCCAGGGCAAGACCTCCGGCCGCGGGCACAAGGGCATGGGCGCCCGTGCGGGCGCCCGCAAGCGCCTGGGCTACGAGGGCGGGCAGAATCCCGTTCTGGCTCGGATCCCCAAGCGGGGATTCACCAACGCCCCGTTCCGCAAGGAATATCAGATTATCAACGTGGTTGATCTGGAATGCTTCAAAGCCGGCAGCACCGTCGATGCCGCGGCCTTGCTGGAGGCCGGGCTGATCGACGACGCCGCCAAGCCGGTCAAGGTCCTGGGCAACGGCGATTTGAAGCGGAAACTGGCGGTTACGGCGGATCGGTTCTCCGCCTCGGCCAAGGAAAAAATCACCCAGGCCGGCGGAACCGCCCAGGCCGTAAACGCAAAAAGCAAAGACTAACTAATCGCTGCAGAAAAGGTTCGGTGGAATGGCCTTTAGAGCTTTCAGAGTGATCGTCGGTCTTATCCTGTTCGCCGTCGCGGCGTGGCTGGTCGTCGGCGGGGCAGTGGCGCTGTGGCCCGTCGTGATGGGCAAGCAGGTGTCCGGCGAGTGGGTGGCCGGCCCGGCAATGTCAGTGGTGGGCGGGCTGCTGATCCTGGGAGGCTATTACTTCGCCCTCATCGCCGATTCCTCGGTGCGGCGGTCGCTGGAGAACATCTTCGCCATTCCGGAGCTGCTGAAGAAATTGGCCTTCACCGTGGCGCTGCTGTGCATTTACCGCATCGGGTTCCACGTGCCGCTGCCCGGCCTGGACCAGGAGAAGATCGCCGGCTGGGTGAAGCAGCAGGAGCAGGGCGCCTTCGGCCAGGTAATGGAATACTACACCATGCTGACCGGCGGAAACCTGCGGACCACGCTGTTCGGCATGGGGATCATGCCGTACATTTCGGCCTCGATTATCTTCCAGCTGCTGGCCACCGTCGTGCCGGCCCTGGAGAAGCTCCAGAAGGAAGGCCCCGCCGGCTACAAGAAGATTCAGGAATATACCCGCTACGCCACGGTGCTGTTGTGCCTCATTCAGGCGGTGGTGTGGATGCGGGTGATGGTCGCCGGCGGCGACGAGGAAGGCGGCCGGGTGTACAGCCAGTACGCCGGTTCCACGATGATTTTCCTGATGGGCGTGTTTGGCCTGACGGCTGGGACGATCTTCCTGATGTGGCTGGGCGAGCAGATTGACGAATACGGCATCGGCAATGGGATCAGCCTGCTGATCATGGCCGGCATCATCGCCCGCATGCCGGCGGCCATCCGGATGCTTGGCCGCAACGTCACGCTCTCGCTGACGGGTTCATCCAGCGGGCTGGGGCCGATCACGCTCCTGATCCTGGTCTTGATGTTCGTCCTGGTCGTGGCCGGGGCCATCCTGATCACCCAGGGCCAGCGGCGGATTCCGATCCAGCAGGCCAAGCAGACCCGCGGCCGGAGAATCTACGGCGGGCAGCGGCAATACCTGCCGCTTCGCGTCAACCACGGCGGCGTGATGCCGATCATCTTCGCCTCGTCGCTGATGCTGTTCCCCAACGCCCTGTTTACCTGGATGGCGGGCGCGTTCCGCAATGACTTTACGGTCGCCCTGGCCAGCGCGTTTCGAATGGACAACTACATTTATCAGGTGTGCTACATCGGATTGATTTTCTTCTTCGCATACTTCTGGACGACCGTGCAGTTCCGCCCCAAGGAGATGGCCGAGCAGTTGCAGGACTACGGCAGCTTCATTCCCGGCCTGCGTCCCGGCCGCCGCACGGCGGAGTACCTGGAGCGCGTGATGGAGCGCATCACGTACTGCGGTGCGGCCTTTTTGGCCGTCATCGCCGTGATCCCCGAGGTGATCGCCATGTTGCTGAAGGTGCCTTACGGCATTTCGGCGTTCCTGGGCGGCACGGGGCTGCTGATTACCGTGTCGGTGGCCCTGGACCTGGTGCAGCGGATTGAGGCCAACCTGGTGATGCGGAATTACGGCGGCTTCCTCGGCGGCAGCGCCCGGATCAAAGGGGCTTACGGTTGAGAATCGTGCTGATGGGTCCGCCGGGCGCCGGCAAAGGCACTCAGGCGAAAAAATTGGTCGAGAAGTTCGGCATGCGCCACTTGTCCAGCGGCGACATCCTGCGGGCCGAAAGGGCCTCCGGGTCGTCCCTGGGCAAGAAGCTGGCCGAGTACATGGACGCCGGCAAACTGGTGCCGGACAAGGTCGTCGTGGACGTGATGGCCGCGGCCCTGAGCGGCGACGAAGCCGGCGGGCTGCTGCTGGACGGTTTTCCGCGAACGGTGCAGCAGGCCGAGGCGTTGGACCGCCAGCTCGCCAAGGCGGGCCGGAACCTGGACGCGGTGGTGGTGATGGACGCCGACGAGGCGATGATCGTGCGGCGCATCGCCGGGCGGCGAAGCTGCCCTAAGTGCGGCAAGGCGTACCACGTGGAGTTCATGCCGCCACGGCGCGACATGGCCTGCGACGATTGCGGCGCGGCCTTGGTGCAGCGCCCCGACGACAATGAAGCGGTCGTGCGGCAGAGGCTGGAAGCCTACCGCAAGCAGACCGAACCGGTGATTGCCTATTACCGGCGTCAAGCGGGTCTGAAGATGATCGAGGTCGACGGCGGCGGCCAGGCCGACGCGGTTTTTGCCGAACTGGCGGCCAAGCTCCAGGCGCTTGGGGCCGGGAACTGATTGAAGGACGCAACCGTGGCGATCCGACTGAAGACGCCTCAGGAGATCGAGCGGATGCGTCGCGCCGGACGGATCGTCCGGCGGGTGCTGGACCGCCTGGGCGAGATGATCGCCCCGGGCTTGACAACCAAACAACTGGATGCCGAAGCCGAACGGCTGTGCCACCAGCAGGGCGCCGAATGCCTGTTCAAGGGCGTTCCGGGCCGCGGCGGCGCCGGGCCGTTCCCGGGCAACGTGTGCGTGTCCATCGACGAGGAAGTGGTGCACGGCATTCCTTCCTCCCGCCGCGTCCTTCGCGATGGCCAGATCGTCAGCGTCGATTTCGGCGTGCGGCTGGACGGCTGGTGCGGCGACGCGGCCGAGACGTTCCTCATCGGGCGGGTGGACCCCCAGGTCCGCCGCCTGGTGGAAGTGACGCGCCACTGCCTGGACCTGGCCGTTGGGATGATTCGGCCCGGCGGCCAATGGAGCCAGGTGGCGGCGGCGATGCAGAATTACGTGGAAAGTGAAGGTTTTTCGGTCGTCCGTGAGTTTGTCGGCCACGGCATCGGGCAGGAGATGCACGAAGATCCGAAGGTTCCTAACTTCGTGTCCGCGGAACTGGAAGACAACGACATCGTCCTGCGGCCCGGATTGGTGCTGGCGGTCGAGCCCATGGTGAATATGGGCAGCCCGTCCGTGGCGTACGCCCCGGACGGTTGGACCGTGGTGACGGCGGACCGGAAGCCGTCGGCGCATTTTGAGCACATGATCGCGGTGACCGCCGACGGGCCGACGGTCCTGACCGACGGTAGCTAGAAACGATTATCGAGGCGCGACGAGGTAGCCAAACGTGAAAGTCAGAAGCTCGGTCAAGCGGATATGCGAAAACTGCAAGATCATCCGCCGCAAAGGCGTGGTGCGGGTGATTTGCACGAATCCCAAGCACAAGCAGCGCCAGGGATAAGGCGGACCAGGAGACGAATCAATGCCGCGTGTGGCAGGTGTGGACATTCCGGCTGAAAAGCAGACGTTGATCTCGCTTCAGTACATTTACGGCGTGGGTCCGACGATTGCCGCCCACCTTTGCACCAAGGTAGGCATCGATCCCCAGACGCGCGCCAAGAACCTGACCGAGGATCAACTGTCCAAGATCGCCGCCCTTTTGGACAGCGAGTACGTGATCGAGGGCCAGCTTCGCCGCCAGGTGCAGCAGAACATCGCCCGGCTGCGGGACATCGGCTGCTATCGCGGCACGCGTCACCGCCGCGGGTTGCCGGTTCGCGGCCAGCGGACCAAGACCAACGCCCGCACCCGCAAAGGTCCGCGCAAGACGGTGGCCGGCAAGAAGTCGGTCAAGGAGATGCGATAAACGATGGCTCAGGCACCCAAAAGCAAGAAGGTCAGGCGGAACGTGGCGCGGGCGATTGCCCACGTCAAGGCGACGTTCAACAACACGCTGGTCACGATCACCGACGTCAACGGCGACACGCTGATTCGCGAGTCGGCCGGGACGATGGGCTTCAAGGGCGCCCGCAAGAGCACGCCCTTCGCCGCGCAGCGCGCCGCAGAGCAGGCGGCCTCCAAGGCCCGCAAGCTCGGCGTGACCGAGGTGGAAGTGCGGGTCAAGGGCCCCGGCAGCGGGCGCGAGAGCGCCATCACGGCGCTTCAGGCGGCCGGACTGAGGATTCTGTCGATCGAGGACGTCACGCCGATTCCGCACAATGGATGCCGGCCGCGAAAACGACGACGCGTGTAACTGAATTCGACAACGATAGGAGTGGATGGACGTATGGGACGCTATACAGGACCGTCATGCCGACTCTGCCGGCGCGAGGGCATCAAGCTGATGCTCAAGGGCGCTCGGTGCGAGACGGCCAAGTGCGCCATGGAACGCCAATGGCGCAATTTTCCTCCGGGCCAGCACAATTGGCGTCGTGGCCGAGGCAGCGAGTACGGCATGCGCCTTCGCGAAAAGCAGAAGGTCAAACGCTACTACGGCGTGTTCGAGAAGCAGTTCATAAAGTACTTCCACCAGGCCGAACGCACCAAGGGCAACACGGGCTCGGCGCTCATGAGCCTGCTGGAGCGGCGCCTGGACAACGTGATTTACAAACTGGGTCTGGCCCCTTCTCGCGCGGCCGCCCGGCAGACCATCGGCCACGGCCATCTGTGCGTCAACGGCCGGTGCGTCAACATTCCCAGCTTCGTGGTGCGCGTGGGCGACAAGATCACCGTCAAGGAAGCGGAGCGCTCCAAGAAGCTCCTGCAGGCCTGCCTGGAAGAGCTGGGCGAGCCGCACGTGCAGAACTGGCTGAAGCTGGACATGACCAAGCTGGAAGCCGAAGTCGTCGCCCTGCCCACGCGGGAAGACGTGATGATCCCGGTGGAAGAGCAGCTTATCGTCGAACTGTGCAGCCAGTAACGAACTAAAGAACTAAGACACCTTAACCCTTTATCAGTCCCCAGCGGACGGAGGCAAAGGTCCATGCGAATCAGGTGGCGCGGCCTGGAATTGCCAACGCGGGTGGTCAGCGACCAAGGCGTCTCCACCCCGACCTACGGGAAGTTTTACGTGGAGCCTTTCGAGCGCGGTTTCGGCACGACGGTCGGCAACTCGTTGCGGCGGGTGCTGCTCAGCAGTTTGGAAGGCGCCGCCGTCACGAGCCTCAAGATTGCCGGGGCGGCCCATGAGTTTACGAGCCTTCCGGGCGTTCTGGAGGATGTCACCGACATCGTCCTGAACGTCAAATCCCTGATCGTCAAGAGCCACAGCGAGGAAGCCAAGACCATCCGCGTCCACAGCGAGGTCAAGGGCCCGGTGACCGCCAGCCTCATCGAGGCCGACCCGGCCATCGAGATCATCAACGGCGACCTGGTCCTGGCGACGCTGACGGACAATGTGCCCTTCGACATGGAAATGGTCGTGCAGCGCGGGCGAGGTTACCTGCCGGTGGAGGAAATGCTCGACTCCCAGGCCGATCAGGAACTGGGCCGGATCGCGGTGGACGCCTCGTTCTCGCCGGTCACGCGCGTGCGTTACATGACCGAGGACACCCGCGTCGGCCAGAGGACCAACTACGACCGCTTGGTGATGGAGATCTGGACCAACGGCACGATCACGCCGGAAATGGCGATGGTCGAGGCGGCCAAGATTCTCCGCAAGCACCTCAACCCGTTCGTGCAGTACTTCGAACTGGGCGAGCAGATCGTCGAAGTGGCGACGGCCCAGGGCCGCGAAGAAATAGACGCCGAACTCCAGAACAAGCTCCGCATGAGCGTGCACGAGCTGGAGCTGTCGGTGCGGGCCAACAACTGCTTGGAATCCGCCCAGATCGAAACGGTCGGGCAATTGGTACGGAAGACCGAGGCGGATCTGCTGAAGATCCGCAGCTTCGGCAAGACATCGCTGCGCGAGGTCAAGCGGAAGCTTCAGGACCTCGGGCTGTCGCTGGGCATGAGTTTGCCCGCGATGGAAGGCGAAAACCCCGCCGTGGCCTCCAGCGCAAGCTGAGCCGCCGGCGACAGGCACTGGACTGGAAAGTCGACCATGCGTCATCGGGTATCAGGCAAACAACTCAGCCGCAACACGGCCCATCGCCGTTCCCTGCGACGGAACATGGCCGCCTCGCTGTTCGAGCACGGGGCCATCCGCACCACCGAGGCCAAGGCCAAGGAGCTTCGCCCCTTCGTCGAGCGGCTCATCACCACCGCCCGGAAGGGCACACTCCACGCCCGCAAGCAGGTGATCGCCCGGCTGCGCGACCGCTTCATGGTCGACGACGAGGGCGAGATTCAGGACAAGACCGTCGTTCAGAAGCTTTTCGACGAGATCGCGCCTCGCTACCGCACCCGTCCGGGCGGCTACACGCGCATCGTCCGCCTGGCCGAGCGGCGGATCGGCGACGCCGGCGTGCAGGTGCTGCTCCAGCTTGTGGAGGAAAAGAGCACCGCCAAAGAGTCTGCCGGTGGCAAGGGCGCCTCGCGGCGCAAGAAACGGACGGTTGAAAAAGAGCAGACTGGCGAAACGGCCGCCTCCGATGAAGCCCCGGCCAAGGGAGAAGCGGGAGGCTCCTGATGCCCCGCAACGACTGCATCTTCTGCAAGATCGCCTCCGGGCAGATCGGCGCGATGAAGGTGCTGGAAGACGACGCCTGCCTGGCCTTCATGGACATCGGCCCGCTGGCCGCGGGCCACCTCCTGCTGATCCCCAAGACCCACGCCGAGACGCTGGACGAGCTTTCCGCCGACCAGGCCGCCGCCATGCTTCGTCACCTTCCGTCGCTGGTCGCGGCGGTGCGGCGGGCCACCGGCTGCGAGGGCGTCAACGTCCTTCAGAACAATGGCCGCGTCGCCCACCAGGTTGTGATGCACGTGCACTTCCACATCATCCCGCGGCGATCGGGGGATGAGTTCTACTTCAACTGGCCGGCCGGCAAGTACCCCCCGGGTCAGGCCGAGGAATTGCTCAGCAAGATCAAGGCCCAGTTGCGCTGACTCACTTCGCCCTAGCCGTACCCGTAGCGTCTCAGGTCCGCCTCGCCCATGCCGAAATGGTGGCCAATCTCGTGCAGGACGGTGATGCGTATCTGCCGGCGGAGCGAGCCGTCGGTAATACGGCCGCGGCGGTCCGTCGCGGCCAGCAGGATGCCCCGGCGAAAGATGCGAATGACGTCCGGCAATGTTCCGGAATGTTCCACACTGCGGCGAGTCAGGGGAATGCCGGTGTACAGGCCGCACAGCGTGTCTTTGCCGCGGGCGCCCACCCGCCGCAGGTCCTGGGACGTCGGTTCATCCTCCACCACCAGCGGCACTTCCTCCAGCAGCGACTTGAGATGGGCGGGAAGCTCCTGGAGCACTTCCTCGAGTAGGGCATCGAAACGGTCTTGGTCCTGGGGAATCATGGTCGGCTCACCGGCACAGCAATTTCATGCAGGACATGCTAGGGCCTGGCGGCATTTTGGCAATGCTCATTTGCGGTCCCGGCACCGGCAAAAGGCGATGAGGGCTAGGGGCGGCTGGGCTGCGATGCTTCTTGCTGTGCTTGGCCGGCCGGCTTGCAGGCGGGGCACCCCTCGCAGGGCTCGACGTGGGCGCTGATGTGCGATTCGGGGAAATGCTCATGGATCCTGGCGATGACTTCGTGGACCAGGGCATGGGACTCTTCCACGCTGAGGCGCGGATGGACCTGCATGTGGAACTCCACGAACCGCATGGCGCCGGATTTGCGCGTCCGCAGCTTATGGTACCGGCAGACCTTCGGCGAGAGGCCTTCTAGGATGCCCACGATGGTCTGCGTCTCTTCTGCCGGCAGAGACACGTCCAGCAGGTCGTACAGGGACTGGCGGGTCAGATCGTAGGCGGCCCGGAGGATCAGCACCGCTACGCCGATGGCCGCGACGGGGTCGATCCAGAGCAGGTTCGCCTTGGGCCACAGCCATCCGCCGGCCGTGATGGTAGCCAGGGCGGCCATGACACCCGCGGAGGTATAGACGTCGGTGCGGTGGTGCCAGGCGTCGGCCTGGAGGGCGATGGAGCCGGTCTGCCTGCCCACGCGGAAGAGCATCTTGGAGATGACGACGTTGAGGGCGGCCGAGACGAGCATCACGGCCACGCCGATGGCGGGGGCGTCCAGCGGCTTGGGGTGCATGAGCTTGTGCACGGCCTCGTAGAGGATCCATCCGGCCGCGACGAAAATCAGCAACGCCTCTATCACGCCGGAGATATTCTCGATCTTCCCATGGCCGAAGGGATGCTCGGTGTCGGCGGGCTTTCCCGACACCCGCACCGCCAGCAGGGCGATCACGGCGGCTATCAGGTCGATGCCCGAATGGATCGCCTCGGACACGACCGAGACCGAACCGGTGACGATCCCCACCAGGAGTTTCAGGATAATCAGGAAGGCGTTGGAGGCCACCGAGAGGGCGGCGACCGATATCTTGCGGCGGCGGTCCATGCAGGACTCCTTGGTGTTCTAAGGGGTCCCACTGGTTTTTCAACCCGCTGCCCCTGAAGGGGCCCGACCGCACCCGGCCTTGACCGGGCCGTCTGATCCGCAACTGTTAATTTATGCGGCCTCGGTACGAAAATCAAGGCAAGCCAGCAGAGTTACTTGAGGGTCTGGAAGGCCCGCTGGAAGAAGATCGCCCCATCCGGCTTCGTGATTTTTCCGGTGGTCCATCGAGGGTGCTGGGTAATGTCCACGAATCGCTCGGGGTGAGGCATTAGTCCCATCACGCGGCCGGAGGCGTCGCACAGGCCGGCCACGTCGTCCACGCTGCCGTTGGGGTTGATGGGATAGGGGCCGGGGCGGCCATCGTCGCCCACGTAGCGCAGGGCGATCTGCCCGTTGGCTCGAAGCTTTTCCAGCACGGCTTGGTCGGCGGGGATGAACTTGCCCTCGCCGTGCGCGATGGGTAGAGCAATGACCTGGCCCGCCGGCAGGAAGACGCAGCGGTCGCTGTCGCCGCGAAGGTGGATCCAGCGGTCCTCGAAGCGGCCGCTATCGTTCCAGGCCAACGTGGCGTCGCGATTGGCGGTTTTGCCGTCCACTTTGCCCCAGGGCAGCAGCCCGGCCTTGATCATCACCTGGAACCCGTTGCAGATGCCCAGCACCAGCTTGCCGGCGGCGACGAATTCGTTCAGCGGCTCGGCCAGGCGGTGGATCATCTGGTTGGCCAGGATTTTGCCGGCGGCCACGTCGTCGCCGTAGCTGAAGCCGCCGGGGATGACCAGGAATTGATAGTCCCGCAGCGCCTTGGGCTTTTCCATCAGGCGGAAGACGTGCACGCGCTCGGCCCCAAAGCCGGCCTGCTGGAGCGCGAACTGCGTCTCGCGATCGCAATTCGTTCCCGCCGCTCGAAGCACTAGTGCCTTAGGCGTTGCCATGAAAAGTTTTCCGCAATCTGCAATCTACATTCGGAACGTTTTCTGCCAAGCCGCCTTGGCGGCGACGGCGTGCACGTCGATGAGCCGCTTGGCACCCATGCGGAGGGCGATCCGCCCGTCGTCCGTGACCAGGCCCAGTTGGCCGGCGGGCACGTCTTTGACGGCGTGGCAGAAGGCGTCTCGGTTGGCTGGGGCGACCTCGACCAGGAATCGCCCGGCCGATTCACCGAACAGCCGTGCCGCCGCCGGCACGTCGGAATCGTCCTCAACGGCCATGGCTGAGACGTCCAGTTCCACGCCCAGCCCGCCGGCGAAGGCCATCTCGGCCGCCGCCACGGCCAGGCCGCCTTCGGACAGGTCGTGGCAACTCCGCACCAGCCCGGCCGCGATGGCCGAACTCAGGGCGGCCATGACGCGCCGGCTGGTCTGCATGTCCACGGGCGGCACGTCGCCGCCGGATTCAACGCCCTCGACCATCAGATAGTGGCTGCCGCCGAGCTGCGGGCCGCTGCGCCCCAGCAGGAACAGGATGTTGCCGGGCTCCTTGGCGTCGGCGGTGATGCAGCGGCGGCAATCGTCGATGACGCTCATGGCCGAGATCAGCAGCGTCGGCGGGATGGCGATGGTCGAGCCGTCGGCGGTCTGGAATTCGTTGTTGAGCGAGTCCTTCCCGGAGACGAACGGCGTCCCGTAAGCCATGGCCGCGTCGTGGCAGCCGACGGCGGCCCGCACCAGGCTGCCCATGCGGTCGGGCTTGTTGCAGTTGCCCCAGCAGAAGTTGTCCAGGATGGCCGTGCGTTCTAGATTGCCGCCCACGGCGATGCAGTTCCGCAGGGCCTCATCCACCGCGTGCAGGGCGCTTTGGTAGGGGTCCAGCTCGCCCAGCAGCGGGTTCATGCCGCAGGCGATGACCACCGCCTTGTGCGAGCCGAGCACCGGCCGCAGGACCGCAGCGTCGCCGGGTCCATCTTGCCCGACGCCCACCAGCGGCTTGATCACGCTGCCGCCCTGTACCTCGTGGTCGTACTGGCGGACGATCCATTCCTTGGAGGCCACGTTGGGGCTGGCCAGGATGTTCAGCAGCACCTCGCCGTAATCCTCGCGGGGCAGCGGGGGGGTGGAGGGTTTGCCGATGGCCGGCAGGACGGCGTCTTTGGTCGGCCGGGGCAGGCCATTTTCCAGGAAGTCCATCTCCAGCTCGCCGACCACCTGGCCGGCGTAGAATAATCGAAGCATTCGGCCTTCGATGCCGAAGTGGCCGATGATCGTCGCCTCCACGCCCTCGTCTGTAAAAACCTTCAGGATGCGCTGGACGTTTTTCTGCGGCACCGATAGCACCATCCGCTCCTGGGCCTCGGAAATCCAAATTTCCGCGTAAGAAAGGCCCGCGTACTTCAGCGGCACGCGCTCCAGGTGCACCTCGGCGCCCAGGTCGGCGCCCATCTCGCCGACCGCGCTGGACAGGCCCCCCGCGCCGCAGTCGGTAATGGCGGAGAACAGGTTCTGATCGCGGGCCTGGAGGATCGTGTCCAGCATCTTTTTTTCGGTGATGGCGTTGCCGATCTGCACGGCGTGGGAGAATTCCGTCTCGTGCGTGTGGGTCAGCTCGCCGCTGCTGAACGTCGCGCCGTGGATGCCGTCGCGGCCGGTGCGCCCGCCCACCACCAAAATAGCGTCGCCGGCCTGGGGATTCTTGAAGCACTTTTCGCGGGGCAGCAGGCCCACCGTGCCGCAGAAAACCAGCGGGTTGCCCAGGTATTTTTCGTCGAAGTACACCGCGCCGTTGACCGTGGGGATGCCCATGCGGTTGCCGTAGTCCCTCACGCCGGCCACCACGCCGCGCATGACCCGCCGCGGGTGCAGCACGCCCTTGGGCACGGCCTCGGCGGGCAGGTCCGGCGGGCCGAAGCAGAACACGTCGGTGTTGGCGATCGGCTCAGCCCCCAGCCCAGTGCCCAGCGGGTCGCGGATGACCCCGCCGATGCCGGTGGAGGCCCCGCCGTAAGGCTCGATGGCGGAGGGGTGATTGTGCGTCTCGACCTTGAAGCAAACGGCGTGAGTTTCGTCGAACTCGATCACGCCGGCGTTGTCCTTGAACACGCTGATGCACCAGGGCTTGGCCAGCTTGTGCGTGGCGCCGAAGATCGTGCTCTTGATGAGGTTCTCGATGCGCCCGGCCGGTCGGCCGCCGGCGTCGAGCAGGCGAACGTCGGAGCGGAACGTCTTGTGGACGCAGTGCTCGCTCCAGGTCTGGGCGATCATTTCCAGTTCTACGTCCCGCGGCTCACGGCCGATGCGGCGGAAATAATCGGCGATCGCGCGCATCTCCGTGAGGTTCAGGAACAGGTCGCCTTCGCGGCTGAGCGCCAGCAGCCCCTCGTCGTCCAGACCGCGGATGGGCACCTCGACGATCCGCAGCGTGTAGCCGGCCAGGGGATGCTCGCTCGGCGTGAAGGAGCAGAAGTGGACGTCCTCGATCACGGCGTTGGCCAGCAGGCGGCGGGCGATGGTCTCGCTCTGCTCTTCGGACACCTCGCCGTGCAGCTCGTAGCGGCGGGCGGTGCTCACCCAGGCCAGGTCGATGCCCATGTCGCGGATGGCCCGCTCGGTGGATGCCGCCACGGGGTCCATCACGCCGGGCTTGAGGTGCACTTCGATGACGGCGTCGGCCGCGGTGTCGCCCTGGCCGTTGCGGCTGTTCAGGGCGAACGTTTCGATCACCGGATCGGACAGAAGCTCCCGGCCGGCTTGGGCGGCTTGGTCGGCGGAAAGTTTCCCCCCCAGGAAGAACAGCCGGCAGGTCGCGACGCGGTCCACCGACTCGATCCCCAGCTCGTGAATCTGCGCGAGCACCGACTGGCCTTGGGGATCGACGAGGGCCTCCTTGAGCCTGACCTCTATGCGGTGAACCATGCTCGCTCCGGCGACGTCGGCGGCGGAAAGCGGGATTCTAGCAGCCGCACGGCGGACAGACAATGCCAAAGCGCCGCCACGAAGGAGGGTGCCGGCGGGCGACTACTTGCGGCCGTGCTCGGCGGCGAACTTCCGCGCCAGCGCTCCCATGCGCTTGATATTTTCGCGGATGGGCAACTGGTAGGGGCACTTCTCCTCGCACTGCCCGCACTCGTTGCACAGACCGGAATTCTCGATGACGCCCTTGCCGGGCCCCTCGAGGATTTTGGCCAGCGGGAATCGCCGCAGGAACCCCTCGAAGACCATCACGTTGGCAATGGGGACGCCCTGGGGGCAGGGCTGGCAGTAGCCGCAGCGGCGGCAGAACAGCTTGCCCAGGCTGGCGCTGATCTTGTCGGCCTCGACCTTTTCGGGGCCCTGGAGCGTGGCGCCGGAGTTGACGATGTCGACGATCTGGCGAACCTGCTCCGGCGACTCCACGCCGGGGATGGGCACCACGTCGGGGAAGCCGTTGAGGTACTTGAACGCGAAGGCGGCATTCTCATATTGCCCGCCGCACAAGGGCTTCATCGCGATGAAGCCCACCTGGTTCTTGCGGCACTGGGGGATCAACTGGTCCGCCGCCTCGGCGGTCACCAGATTGAAGGAGAACTGAATGGTCTCGAAGACCGGCTCGTGGATCAGCTTCAGCGCCATGTCGAGGTTGTGGGAGGAAAAGCCGATGTGGGCGATGTGGCCCTTCTCGCGGGCCTGGAGCAGGCCTTCCATCGCGCCGCCGGGGCCGGAGACGGCTGCCCAACCGGCGGGCGTGGAGATGTTGTGAAACTGGAAAAGGTCGATGGTCTCGCACCCCATCTCCTTGCGGGCGCGTGCGACGTCGGCCAGGATGCCGTCCTTGGTCTTTTGGCCGCTCTTGCTGGCGATGACCAGGCCGTCGCGCCGGCCCTTGATGGCGGCGCCGATCTTGGTCTGGCTGTCGGTGTAGGCGGCGGCGGTGTCGATGAAGTTGATGCCCAGGTCCAGCGCGGCGTGAATCGTCTTGACGGCTTGGGGCAGCGAGACGCGCTGAATCGGTATGCCTCCGATGCCTGTGGCTGAAACGGTCAATCCAGTCTTGCCTAGCACGACGTGTCGCATGGGTTGGCTCCCAGGGGGTTTCGATGGCCGGCAGTAGGCGGCAGATATCTTCGGCCCGCCGGATTCCGTCATTCTAAGGCTTTGGGGCCTGCGGTGCAAACGAACTTGCCGCCCGCCGTTTTACCCCGGCGTTGGCGAAGGAGGAAAAACGCCGCAAGCCACAGCTAGGCGGGCGGGGCGGGGAAGATGATCGAGGCCCTGGACTTGAGCAGCTCCATCTTCTCCCGCACTTCTTGGGCCATGCGGCTGTTGGGATAGTTGTGGATGATCTCCTCGCCGGTGGCGACGGCCTCGGCCCAGCGCTGGTCGGTCACGCACATCGTGAATTGGAAGCCCAGGTTCTGAAGCTTGGCGCGGAAGACGTCTCGGGCCGATTCCTGCAGGGCGGCGGCCTCCTGGGGCGTCAGGTACGGGTCCAGTTGATGGAGCAGCTCGATGCTGCGGTCCACGTCGTTCTTGCGTATGGCCTCTCCGTACGACTGGAGAAGCTGCCGCTTGTGGGCGAGTTGGGCCGCCTTGATCATCGCCAGCAACTGGGCGACGCGATTGTTGTTGGGCATCAGGTTCATCATCCGCTGGGCCTCGCGGTTCGCGCGGACCCAGTCGTGGAGATCGAGAATCTCCTGAAAGTGGCCGATCGAGGTCTCCACCTTCTCGTCCATCGTGGCCTTGCGGCTGGCGGCTACCTCCTGCCGGAGCCTGCGGGCCTGCTCGTGGTGGCCGAAATCCCTGTCCATGAGGGTGATCAGAGTCGACGCGGCATCGTAGTCCTGAAGCATGAGGTGATGCTGGATCATCTCGCCGAGGGCCTCGATCTCGCGTTCGCGGTAGAGGGTGCTCTTGGCCTTGTCCGACAGGGGCGCCACGTCCGCCATGGTTTTCAGCGAGGCGGCGGCGTTGTCCAGCAGCGTTTCCGTGCGGGTCAGCCGGCCGCTGATTTCATTGCACGCCTCGTTGGTCTCCAGAATGGCCGAGACGACGCCGTAGGCGATCGGCGCCCACACCAGGGCCACCGTCTCGAACGCCAGGGCGATGATGAACGGCGCGACCACGCCCATCGCGTGGCTCCGGGAGATGCTGGCAAGGCCCCACGCCAGCGTGGCGACCCACGTGGCCACCAGGCAGGCCTCGGCGACGTACACCCACACCCTTAGCAGAGACCTCACCCAGGCGAACCTTCCATTCTGATCCGACATGGAAGCGATCCTTTCTTTAGACGTACCTCGGCGGCCGTGGGAAGAAAGCACGCCGGCAAAAACGCCCTCAACGCCGTTCTCTAGAAGTCTAGCAGGTGCGGCGGGAATGTCAAACGCCGCCCCCTCAGGCGGTAGGAGGTATCGCCCGGGGGAGGCCTTCCGTACAATACGCCCCCAGGATTGGAACTTTTGTGCGAATGCGAAACGTCATGGCATCGCTGGCCGGCCGCCGCACGCTTCGCGTGGCCGGGCTGATGTCGGGCACGTCGGCCGACGGCGTGGACGTCGCCATCGCCGATGTCGGCCGCCGCCGCGCGGACCTGCTGGCCTTTGACACGTTCCCCTACGCCCCCGCGATGCGGCGGGCGGTGCTGGCCCTGTGCGACCCCCGCACCTCGCGGGTGGACGACGTCTGCCGCATGAACTTTGTCCTGGGGGAGGTCTTCGCCACGGCCGTCTTGACGCTGGCCCGCCGCAGCCGCATCAGCCTGGGGAGCATCGACCTGGTCGGTTCGCACGGCCAGACCATCCACCACCTGCCTGCCGGCCGGGCGAGCGGGCGCGGGCGGCCGGTGCGGTCCACGCTCCAGATTGCCGAGCCCAGCGTTATCGCCGAGCGGACGGGCATCACGACGGTGGCGGACTTTCGCCCGCGCGACGTCGCCGCCGGCGGCCAGGGGGCGCCGCTGGTGCCGTTCGCGGATTACTTCCTGTTCCGCCATCCGCGCCGCTACCGCGCCGTTCAGAACATCGGCGGCATCGCCAACGTGACGTACCTTCCCGCCGGCGGCGGCCTGGAGGACGTGCGAGCCTTCGATACCGGGCCGGGCAACATGATTATCGATCGCGTTGCGCATCGGCTCACCCGCGGCCGGCGCCGCTACGACGCGGGCGGCCGATTGGCCCGGCGCGGCAAGGTCCACGCCGCGCTGCTGAGGCGGCTGATGCGGCATCCGTTCCTGGCCGCCCGGCCGCCCAAGACCACGGGGCGGGAGGCCTTCGGCATCCCGTTCGCCGACGCGCTCTATGCCCGTGCCAGGGCCGCCGGCATCGCGCCGCTGGACATCCTGGCCACCGTGACGGCCTTTACGGCTGAAAGCATTGCCGACGCCTACCGCCGCTACCTGCCGTCGCGCGTGGACGAGGTGATTCTCTGTGGCGGCGGGGCGCGGAACGGCTGCCTGGTGGCCATGCTGCGGCAGCGGCTGGCGCCGGCGGCCGTCGTCCCGATGAGCAAGCTCGGCATCGACGGCGACGCCAAGGAGGCGCTGTCGTTCGCCATCCTGGCCGCGGCAGCCGTCCGCGGCCAGACCAACAATGTCCCCTCGGCGACCGGAGCGAGGCGGCCTGTGATTTGCGGCAAGATTGTGCCCGGCAGGGAGGGGAGCAGAAAGTGATTCGTGACCGGTCCAAGCTGACCACCGAACGTCGCAACGCCGCCAGCCGCGACATCGACCGCCGGTCGGTGCTGGGGATCGTAGACCTTATTAATGCCGAGGACCGCCGCGTGGCGGCGGCCGTGGGCCGGCAGCGCCGCCGGATCGCCACCGCCGTTGAGCTGATCGCCTCCGCCTTGGCGGGTGGGGGGCGGCTGTTCTACGTCGGGGCCGGGACCAGCGGGCGGCTGGGTGTGCTGGACGCCTCGGAGTGCCCGCCGACCTTTGGCGTCCGGCCCGGCCTGGTGCAGGGCATCATCGCCGGCGGGCGGCGGGCGCTGGTCCGCTCGGTGGAAGGGGCCGAGGACCGTCCCGCCGACGGCGCCGCGGCCATCGACCACCGCCGCGTCGGCCGGCGCGACGTGGTCGTGGGCATCGCCGCCTGCGGCCTGACGCCGTTCGTCCTGGCCGCCGTGCGACGGGCCGCTCAGCGTGGCGCGGCCACAGTGTTTATCACCTGCGCCCCGCAGGCCACGGGCGATATTAAAGCCGACGTAATCATCAATCCCGTCGTGGGCCCGGAGGTCGTGACCGGCTCGACGCGGATGAAGGCCGGCACGGCCACCAAGCTGGTGCTCAACACGCTGACCACCGCCGCCATGATTCGCCTGGGCAAAGTTTTCGGGAACCTCATGGTGGACCTGCGGGCGACCAACGCCAAACTCCGCGACCGCTCGCGGCGGATTATTCGCGAAGTCACCGGCCTGGACCGCCGCGCGGCCGATGCGTTGCTCCGCCGGGCCGGCGGAGGCGTGAAGGTGGCCGTCGTCATGCACGTTCGCAAGGTAGGCCGCCGGGACGCCCAGCGATTGCTGAAGCGTCACAAAGGTTTCCTGCGGGCGGCGATTGGTCGCTAAGAGGACGCCGCCAAGGAATGGGCTAAGGAAACGCCGTCATGGATGAGTTCTTTTCAGGCCAGCCGATTGCCGGGTCGCTGACGATCCTGGACGTGGCCGTGTTCCTGGGCGTGGTGGGGGTGGTGTTCGTCATCGCCGCCGTCAAGGGCCGCAAGGAGGCCAACACACGCGACTTCTTCCTGGGCGCCCGAGCGGTGCCCGTGGTCATCGCGACCTTGTCCTTCGTGGCCACGGAGGTCAGCGCGGTCACCATCACCAACGTCCCCGGCACGGGCTTCACGGAGAACCTCCAGTACCTCCAGTTTTACATCGGCTCGGCCGCCTCGAAGCTGTTCGTGGCGTTCCTGTTCCTGCCGGTCTTCTACAAGTACGACTGCACGAGCATCTACGAATTCCTGCGGCACCGCTTCGGGCCGCCGACGCAGGTGTCTGGCTCGGCCTTTTTCTTCCTGACTCGCATGCTGGGCGCCGGCGCCAGGCTTTACGCGGCTTGCTACGCCATCGCTTGGATCATGGGCTGGGTGGACGCCCAACACCCCGTCCGGGGGTTGCTGGTGGCGATGGCGATATTCATGGCTGCGAGCATCGCGGTCATCGCCTTCGGCGGGATCAAGGCCGTCGTGTGGACCGGCGCCTACCGGGCCAGCATCTTTTACCTGGCTGGGGCGGCGGTGATTCTGTACGTGCTGACGCACCTGAGCGGCTGGCCGCGGGAGTGGTGGGCGGTGGCCGGCCAGGCCGGGCGGCTGAGCGTGTTCGACTTCTCGCTGCATCTCAATCGCCCGACCAGCTTCTGGGCCGGCACGGCCAATGCCTTCTTCGTGGGCCTGGCCGTCTTCGGCACGGACCAGGAGCTGGTGCAGTGCCTGCTGACCGTTCGCACCCGCCGCGCCAGCCAGCGGGCGATCCTCACCACGATCCTGGCCGCGTTGCCCATCACGATCATCTACCTGGGCATCGGCACGGTGATGTTCGTGTTCTTCGCGCAAAATCCCGACTCACACCTGCCGGCCAAGGCCAAGGAAATCTTCCCGTATTACATCGCCCATTACCTGCCCGGCGGCCTGCGAGGCTTGATGCTGGCGGCCATCGTCCTGGCCTGCATCGATTTGCCGCTGGCGAGCCTGTCCTCCTCGTTCATGATGGACATCTACAAGCCGCTGATTCGCCGCGGCGGCAGCGAGCGGCACTACCTGTGGGTGAGCCGGACCGGCGTGGTGGGCTTCGGCCTGCTCCTGGCCGCCATCGCCCTGGCCTGCACAAAGGCGGACAACATCCTGTGGCTGGCCTTCCAGATTATCTCGATCACCGGCGGCAGCATGTTGGGCGTTTTTCTGCTGGGCATCCTGACGCGGCGGGGGAGCAACCGCGGTAACATTATCGCCATGATCGCCAACGGCGTGCTGATGGCCGTGCTGACCGTGCTGAGCAACTTCGGGCCGGTGGGGCTGAGTCGCTTCCTGGGGCTGACCGACAAGGCCGTCCCCGTCGGCGAGCGAGTCATCTTCCCGCTGGCCTGGAGCTGGTTGATCGTGCTGGGCACGGCGGTGACGTTCCTGCTGGGCCTGCTGCTCGGCCCGGCCGCCAGACCCGCACCCACGCAGGAGGCCCAGGGATGAAGCCCATACCGCTGCTGATTCCGGTCCACAACGGCGTGTCGCTGGCGGGCGTGTTTACCTGGCCGGACAAGTGCACACTGGCCGGCGCCAAAGAGGCCGACCGCCTGCCCCTGGGGCAATTGGCGGACGACCTGCGGCTGCTGGATCGCAAGGCCGCGGTGCGGCTGGGCGAGGCGTCTGGGGCGGCGGTGCGGATCGTCCGCGACGCCGCCGTCGAAGGGCCGGAGCACTATCACATTTTCATCCGGCCGGAGAGCATCACTGTGGCCGCCTCCGCCGACGCCGGGGCCTACTACGCCGTCCAGACCCTTCGGGACCTCCTGGCCGTCTGCGGGCGGGCCATGCCGGCCTGCGTGATGGAAGATTGGCCGGACTTTCGCCGCCGCGGCGTGCTCCACGACTGCTCCCGCAGCAAGGTGCCCACCCTGGCGACGCTGAAAGAATTGGTGGAGCGGCTGGCGCGGTGGAAAATCAACGAGCTGCAACTCTACATCGAAAATGTATTCACTTTCCGTCGCCACCCGGCCATCGGCAAGGGCTACAGCCCGTTTACGCCGGCGGAAATCCGCTCGCTGGGGGAGCATTGCAAGCGGCATCACGTTCGCCTGGTCGGCGCGCTGGCCAGCTTCGGGCACATGGAGAAGATTCTGGACCTGCCGAAGTACCGCCACCTGTCGGAGTCGCCCGGCAGCGACAACGAGCTGGACCGCGGGACGCTATGTCCGACGGATCCCAAGTCGATCAAGTTCCTGGCGGAGCTTTACAAGGAGTTTGTGCCTCTGTTTGAGGCCGAGGACTTCAACGCCTGCTGCGACGAGACCAGCAGCTTCACCGCCGGCCGCAGCAGCCGCCAGGCCGCCGACGTGGGGCGGGGGCGGGTGTACGTGGAGTTCCTGCAACAAATTCGCCAGCTCTGCCGCAAATACGATAAGCGGATGAACATCTGGGCTGACATCGTGCTGAAGCATCCGTATCTGCTGAAGAGCATCCCGCCGGACGTCGTGATGCTGAACTGGGACTACAATGCCGGTGGCCCGCGGATCGCGCGGACGGGCGAGATCGCCCGCGCCGGCCTGGCGATGGCGGTCTGCCCCGGCACCAGCGCCTGGCAGACGCACGGGACGCGCCTGGCCAACGCCGTCGCCAACGTGGCCCAGTTCGCCGCGGCGGGGCGGCGGTGGGAGGCCGAGGGACTGATCAATACCGATTGGGGTGACTTCGGCCATCGCAACTTCCTGGGGGTGAGCCTGCACGGCTTGGCCCACGGGGCCGCCCATGCCTGGCACGGCCGGGCGGTGGACGACGAAAAATTCACCGAGACGTTCTGCTTCCACGTCTTCCGTCAACGGACCGCCCGCCTCGCCGGGGCCCTGCGGACGCTGGGAGATTCCTATCGCTTCTGCGGCGGGGACAATCGCAATTCCTGCGCGCTGTATCACGCCCTGGTCGAGCCGCTAATGCGGCAGGGAGGTGGCAAGCTCGCCCGAATCGATCAGACCAACCCGGCGGGCCTGCAACAAATCCTCCAAGCCATGCCGTCCGAGAGCCACTGGCCGCAGGCTAGCGACCTGGCGCGTTTCGAGACGCTGGCCTTGGAGGAGTTCGCCGCCGCGGCGGCCATGGACGTGCTAGCCTGCCGGCGGGCGCTGGCGGCCAAGGACCTGCGGGCCGGTAAGACCGTGCCGCCCAAGACGCTGGCCGGCTTGGCCAAGGGGATGCGCGATGTCTCCAAGCGATTCGCATCCCTATGGCAGGCAAGGAATAAGCCTTCGCGCCTGCGCGACAACCTTGCCCTGATGCGCGAGGCCGAAACCGAAAGCCGCCGCCTGTCGCGATAGATTTTTCTGCTCCTGTCCTCGAGGCGAGTGGGCGGAGAAAGGGGCACATGTCTACAATATGTGATAGGTGGGGGCCACATCCGGTTTGACGAATTGAGGGTTTTATTCTTGGAAGGTAAAAGACAGCACTTCGGGGAGCCGGTCGGACCTCTCACTATAAGGTCGGGAGATGTGTCATTATGTCCAGCACGGAGACGATACTCGGTCAACGTGAATGGGATCACCTGACGAAAGAGTTCTCCTTGCCTCCCAGACAACGGGACATTGTCCGCCTTCTTTTGGACGGACATAGCGACAAGCAGATCGCCTCGGAATTGGGGATTGCGCTGCCGACGGTTCGCACGCACATGGGGCGGCTGTTTGCCAAGCTCGGCGTCCAGGATCGGATGGAAGTCCTGCTGCGGATCTTTCGAGAGTCCCGCAGGCTCTGTGCTTCTGCGAAATGTCCCCTGCGCGACTGAAGAAGGCGCCGAGGCCGTCCGTTTGCGTCCGTGCGCCCTTGCGCCGGGTGATGAACACGAATCGTGGATAAGCACGCCTTGAGATGTCCTCTTTCCGGGGCAGTTTTTTTATCTGCCGATTGGGGTGGGGAGGGGTGTGGCCATGCTTGCCGCCGGGCCGGGTATCCGCGTTCTTGATTACATCCCGCCGATGACATCGGGATTGCCGAATTGCCAAAAAATGATTCGGAATTAGGATGACGGCGCGCTTCGACCTCCGTTCCGGGACAGCGGCGGAGGTGTGCAAGGCGAGGGGCGTACCGGCTCAGTCGTTCCCGCCTTAGGCCGCTCGGCCAAGTTGCCCAAAACGCGTGGGTTTCCGTTCGGGACCCTGGGAGCATAACCGGGAGTCCATCCTGCCTACGGCAGGGCAGACCTGCCGGCAGGCAGGTTCGTGGGGACTCCGGGTGGGTTTAGCGAGGGCAAAAGCGATTCTGCTTTTCCATGGGCATTTCTATTCCGCAAGGCGTCGGACCGGCGGCCTAAGCCGCGGCCCCGCCGGCACGGGAGAGGAAAGGAGCGGATATGGGTAAAGGCAAGTCAGGAGTTTTTTGGCGGGATGTGTGAAGTCTGCCTACCGGTAGGCAGGTCCATGTCTCTTAGATGAAAGGAAGAATGTCATGATAAAGAAAATCGCAATGATGGGCACCCTGGTCTTCGCGCTGGCGGCGGTCGCCCACGCGACGTACGTCTGGGACTCGGGCGCTTCCGGGAACTGGAGCGATCCATGGACCGGCGGTACCAACAACGGCGGCAACAAGAGCATGATCACCAACGGCACGGTGAATGCGAACGTGAACACGGCTACCCCGAACCAAATTATTGAGATTGGCGGCACCGTCGGCACCGGCGGCACGCTGACTATCGCCAATTCCTCCATCAACGTGATGGACTTCAAGTCCGGCTCGAGCGAGATCATGGGCGTGGGGAATGGTGGCACTGGCGTGCTGAATCTCAGCGCCGGAACCCTGGAAGTGGGCAATGCCTCCACCACGTCGCCCTATAACTGGGGCACGACCGGCGGCCAGTTCGTCCTCTATGGCCCGGTGTCCAACGCCGCCTACCATGGGACAGTGAACCTGTCCGGTACCGGCATCCTCATGGTCGAGGCCCTACGTCTGAAGGCCAAGGAGACCGCTCCGGGTAACGGCGGCGTGTTCAACGCCACGGGCGGCTCCCTGTATATCGGGGCCGCCTCCAACAGCGGCATCTTCGGCTTTGGCCTGTATGATGCGACCCAGGGCACGGGCGGCTTCAATTTGGGCTCGGCCCTCCTGAATCCGGGTGGCGATACCATCGTCGGCACGATGCTGGACGGCAATGCTTTTCAGAAGCAGGATATGTTTGCCAAGAACAGCACGTTCCAGTTCGACATCACGAGCGATTTCGCCTTCGATACGATTCAGGCCTGGGGCAAGGTCTTTCTGGATGACCCCAACGGCACCGATGGCAACGCCACCGTGAGCGTGAATCTGCTGGGTGGCTATACACCGGCCAAGAACACGACCTTCACCGTGATCACCACGGGCTTCAGCGCCACGCCGGGCATCTGCGGCTCGGTGGCACGCCTTGTTGATGCCCGCGGCAACGACATCAGTAATGCTTGGACCGCCACCGTGGTGGACACCAACGCTGATGGGGTGGGTGACGAACTGCAGTTGAAGTACATTCCCGAGCCGGCGACGCTGTGCCTGCTGGCGATGGGCGGATCGGCCCTGCTGATCCGTCGGAGAAACCGTACGTGAGATTCCGCATAAGAGATTGCACGGAGACATCGTCCGTTTGAGATCATGGGACGAAAGCAGGGTTTGCTCGCACTCTTTCTAACCCTTCCTGTGTGGGCAAACCCTGCGGTCTATGCCTTGGGGGTGTCCCAGCGGACCGACGACGGATCCGGCGCGTGGCAGGCGCTCAGAAATCCGACGAGAGGGCCTTGGCTCCGGGCCCTCTCTCGCCACAGGGGGTCTGCCCCCTTGCGATGAGGCGGATCCTTTTTAGTTCGGCCTTTGCGGCAGGCCCGTCGTTGCACGCGCCTTGGCCGAATGAACGTAAGGGCAGCACGAGGGCGTGGGGATGGCGCCGGGTGTGGCCAAAACGCCTCGGGCGGGGCTTGCTCAAGTGATTTGTACTAAATAACTTACCGTGTTTATATTAAAAAATATCCTGCGCAAGCAAACACCGGTCTAGGATGGTTTGCAGGGCCGGCGGGCTTTGGCCGTGAGCTTCCGTAGGCTGATCGGTCCTGTCTTGCCGGCAGGAAGGCCGCCGGCCAGGGAGACGCCGACGGGATTAGCCAAAAGTTATGACTTGACAATATACGTTTTTGTGTTATTTTATAACTCAATCTTTCGCCCTCCATATACCGGGAACAGCGGTGGAGGGATGCTCACGAAAGGCCAGGAGCGCTCATTTTCCTGCCTTAGACCGTAAGGTCTGATTGCTCATCCGTGCTTTACTTTTGGTTCTTGCTCAGGACCGCGTGGACGTTGCCGGAGGTCCGATGTTCGGAGTCTCTGGCGAGGCCCACGAAAAAGCAGAACGGATTCTCGATCAGGAAGGAAGCTCACATGCACAGGAGACGTCTGTTTAAGGGGATCGTGGTATTGGCATTCTTGGCGGTCGCCTCGACGGCTGCTTGGGCGAGTCCCGCGCTGGACCCCAGCGTTACTCTGGTGGACCGCAACTCGACGCTATCCCTAGACCTGGCCAGCGATGCGGGCATGTACAACTGGACCGTGGATGGGACAAACCACCTCAACAAGCAGTGGTTCTGGTATCGCGTGGGGAATACGGGCGGTGAGTCCCCTCTGAACACGCTGCCCTTGCTGTTCGTTCATTCCGTCGATGCCGATTTCGACGACGGCAACGAATATCTGACGGCGGAATACGGCAATCCCAACGCCATGACGGTGGATTTGAATTTCACCCTGGTCGGAGGCGAGGCCGGCAGCCATCGCTCGGACATTTCCGAGACCATTACCGTCATCAACCACGGCAGCCAGGCGTTGGACCTGCATTTCTTCCAGTATTGCGACCTGGACTTAGGCGGCACGAGCACCGACGCCTCGGCGCAGATCCTGGACGGCGACAGGGCCGAGCAGAAGGACGAAGGCTATACCGCCAGCGAGACGGTCGTCACGCCGTATCCCAGCCACCATCAGGTGGATTTCGCCACCACCATCCTGGATTCCTTGAACGATGGCAGCCCGACGACCCTGACGGACGCCAACGGTCCCATCGGGCCGGGCAACTTGACGTGGGCTTTTCAATGGGACTTCACCATCGCCCCGGGCGACTCGGCCATCATCAGCAAGGATAAGTCCATCGTCCCCGAGCCGGCGACGATGGTCCTGCTGGGCGCAGGTGGACTGGCGCTGCTTCGCCGCAAAGGTCACGGAGACTAGACGCTGATTCGACGCGACGCGGAGATTTACGTGCCTAAGATTTTGAGAGCCTAAGTTTTGCTCAATCCGTGAATTGTTGGTTCTGGCCTAGGACCGCGCGGATGACGCCGGACGCCTGATGTCCCGCCATCCGCGCAAACGAAGACGGATTCTCAAACAAACGGAGCGCTCACATGAGGAGCCAAAGGAGCAAGCAACTATTCATATGGGTGGCGGTGTTGGGATTTTGGGGCCTCTCTTCCGCGATGGCTACTCCGGTACCCGCCTCCGATGTCACATTAGTGGACCGGAACTCGACGGCATCGATCAATTTTGCCAGCGATGCGGGTATGTACAACTGGACCGTGGATGGGACAAACCACCTCAACAAGCAATGGTTCTGGTATCGCGTCGGGAATGATCGCGACGAGTCTCCCCTGAACGCCCTGGGCCTGATGGGTGTCAAGGTGACCAACGCCAACGCGAACCCAGGCAACGAGCACGTCGTGGCGCGGTACGGCAGCCTCAACGGGCTGCTGGTGGAACTGAGCTACACGCTGACCGGGGGCGAGCCCAACAGCTCCCGCTCGGACTTGGCCGAGACCATTACCCTTACCAACTACGGCACCACGACGATGAACATGCATTTCTTCCAGTATTGCGACCTGGACTTGGGCGGCACGCCCCGCGACGCCTTGGTGCAGATCCTGGGGGGCGACAGGGCCGAGCAACAGGACGATGGCTTCGCCGTCAGCGAGACGGTCGTCACGCCGTATCCGAACCACTGCCAGGTGGGCTACTACAGCACCATCCTGGATTCCTTGAACGATGGCAGCCCGACGACTCTGACGGACGCCAACGGCCCGATCGGCCCCGGCGACCTGGAGTGGGCCTTCCAATGGGACTTCAACCTGGCGCCGCAGAATTCATTCATCATCAGCAAGGACAAGTCCATCGTGCCGGAGCCGGCGACGCTGAGCCTGCTGATTTTGGGAGGCCTGGCGATACTCCGGCGCAGAGGGCGGAAATGAAAAAATAGCCCAAGGGCTCGCTCAAAGCCCTTTTCATTACACAAGGGTCTGTCGGCTCATCGGCAGACCCTTTTTTATTTTCTTCCAGCTCTATATCGCTCCGTGGGCAGGATGTAGCGAGCGGCATAACCCAAGAAGGGTGGTGGAGCAGGAACCTGCCTGCCGGTAGGCAGGATCCACCGCGTTGGAATAAGGGCATCTGGATAATTGGCCGCCGTCAGATGGCGCAGACGGGTGTGCCGCAGTGCAGGCATCGGGAGCAGCCGACCAGGTCTTCCATCGGCTGGTGGCAGTGGGGGCAGAATGTCTCGGCCGGGCCGGTGGCCATCGGCTGGCCGGTGCGGCAGCCGTCGCGATAGACCGTCACGCCCTTGCACCGCAGGTCGTAGGCGAGTTGGTAGATTTTTTCCACGTCCGCGGCCGAGGCGGACCGGGGCAGGTTGATGGTCTTGGAAATCGCTCCGTCCACCTTGTCCTGGAAGGCGGCCTGCATCCGCACGTGCCAGACCGGCTCGATCTGGTGAGCGGTCACGAACAGGGCCTTGGTTTCGTCGTCGACGCCGGGGATGTCCGCCAGCGCCGCGCCGCCGGCCAGTTGCATGGCCAGCTCGTTGCTCCAGAAGCCTCGCCGCTGAGCCCATTGCTTGAAGGGGGCGTTGACCTCGATCATCTTCTGATCCAGCACGTGGCGATAGAAGGCCAGGGCGAACAGCGGCTCGATGCCGCCGGAGCACCCGGCCAGGATGCTCAGCGTGCCGGTGGGGGCGATAGTGGTGACGGCGGCGTGGCGCATCTTTTTCCCGCGGTCGGCCCAGGTGCTGTTGGGCCAATTGGGGAACGTGCCTCGCTGCTCGGCCAGGGCGGAACTGGCGGCGAAGGCCTCGGCCGTCAGGATTTCCGCGACACGGCGGGCGAAGGCTATCCCGTCGTCGCTGTCGTACTTGATGCCCAGCAGGAACATCGCGTCGGCCAGGCCCATGAGGCCCAGGCCGATCTTGCGATTGCCCCGGCACATCTCGGCGATCTGCGGAATGGCGTAGTTGTTGACGTCGATCACGTCGTCCAGGAATCGCACGCCCAGGCGGATCATCTCGCCGAGGGCCTGCTCGTCCAGCCGGCCTCCGGCGACGAACTTGGACAGGTCGATGGAACCTAGGTTGCATGCCTCGTAGTCCAGCAGGGGCTGCTCGCCGCAGGGATTGGTCGCCTCGATCCGGCCGAGGGAGGGCGTGGGATTGTCGGCGTTGACGCGGTCGATGAAGCACAGGCCCGGCTCGCCGGTCGCCCAGGCCGCGGCCACGATCATGTTCCACAGGCTCGCGCGCCCGTACGTCCCGGCCGGGGCGCCCTGGTCGGCGGAGACCAGGTCGTCCAGGCTGTAGCGGGCGATGTCCAGCGTCTGCGGCAGGTAGTATTCCTTGCCGGTCCGCGGATTGACCACGACGTGCGGCGCCGCCCCGTCGCGGCGGAGGAGTTCCATGAAGGCATTGGGGATTTTGACGGAGATGTTGAAGTTTTCAAACTCGGCCGGATCGTTCTTGGCCGTGATGAACTTGAGGATGTCGGGGTGGCCGATGGACATCATGCCCATATTGGCCCCGCGGCGGAAGGCGCCCTGCTGGATGGCCCGCGTGGCCTGGCAAAAGACGCGCCAGAAGCTGATCGGCCCGCTGGTGCGTCCGCCGGAGGAGGCCACGTAATCGCCCGTGGGCCGCAGGCGGTCGAAGGAGAAGCCCGTCCCGCCGCCGGCCTTTTGGACGATGGCCGCCTGCTTGACCGCCTCAAAGATGCCCTCGACGCTGTCGTCGATCGGCAGGACGAAGCAGGCGCTGAGCAGGCCCAGCCGCCGGCCGGCGTTCATCAGCGTGGGGCTGTTGGGCAGGAACTTGCCTTCGGCCATGGCCGCGTAGAAGCGGGCGGTGGCGTCCTTCACCACCGCGGCCCCGCCGTACGGCTGCTCAGCGGCGGCCACGCAGCGGGCCACGCGGGCGAACAACTGCCCCGGCGTCTCCAGGACGTTCCCCTCGGCGTCCTTCATGAGGTATCTCACCTGGAGCGTCCGCAACGCGTTGTCCGACAGCAGCGGTTCTTTGAGCGCGTCCCTGGCCATGGAAGGGGCTCTCCCGCGCGGAACTATACCGCCTGATTTTCTTGCTTGCCAGAGGTGAATGGCAGAGCGGCCGCCTTTGCCTCGTACCACTCTAGGCGCTGGCGAGGGTGAAGAGGGTGATTTCCGGCCTGCCGTTGAGGTTGCGGCGCCGGCCGTAGCTCAGCCCGCGATTGACGTAGAGGTACTTGCCCTCGCCCAGGCTGTACTGCCCGGCGGTGAAGTGCTTGTGGACGGTGGGGAAGAACAGGGCCGCCAGCTTGCGGTTGGCGATGCCCGTGCCGTGCGTGTGCCCGGCCAGGACCCAGTCGGCCCCGTGGCGGGCCAGGTCCATCGCCGCGTCGGGATTGTGGCACAGGGCGATGGTCGGCAGGTGCGGATGCGCCATGTCGAAGGCCAGCTTGGGGTCGTAGCTCGATGACCAGAAATCCTCCACGCCGATGAATTGCAGGCTCTCGCCCTTGCGGTGAAACACCCGCCGCTCGTTCCGCATGACGAAGATGTCCGCGTGGCCCAGTTCGTCGTAGAGCATTTCCGCCAGCTCGCCCTTACCGCCGCGGCCGCGGGGATGGAAGATGCCGTAGTCGTGGTTGCCCAGGCAGGCCAGCACGGCCGTCTTGGGGGTCAGTCCCTTCAGGATGCGGGCGATGCGGCGGATGTACGAGCGCGGGCCGGTGATGAAGTCGCCCGTGATGGCGACGAAGTCCGGCTGCACGGCGTTGATGGCCTCGACGCAATGGCGGAGGTACCGCCCGCGGACGATCGGGGAACAGTGAAGGTCCGAGACATGGGCCACCGTGGCGCCGCGGAAGCCCTCCCCCAGGTGCGGCAGCAGCATGGGCCGCCGCTCCAGCCGCAGCCAGTGCTTCTCCAGCCGACCGGTGTAAAGCCCGCCCAACGCGCAGGAGTTCGCCGCCGACCAGACGAGGTTCTTTAGAAACGCCTTTTTCGACCTGCGGGCAGGCCGCACGAGTACATCGTTCATTACTATCCTTCAGGCCTCCGGGGAGCCGTTACAGCACCTGCCTGCAACGGGCAGGTACGAATCATGTATTATAGCTCGTCCAATTGCCTTTTCGATGGCCAACTTTTTCGCTGCCTAAACCATTCTAGGCCGCCGACCGCAGGGGCGCAGGGGCGCGGAGCAAGCCTTGACAGGTTCAGGAAGCCTGGGAGAATGCGTCTTGCTCATGCCCCTGCGCGATTTAAATCGGAATCGAAATTGAAATTGAAATTGAAATCGAAATTGAGAAAACCCGTGATCGGTCTGGTCGGCGGCATCGGGGCCGGAAAGAGCACCGTGGCGGCCGAGATGAGCAAGCTGGGCTGCGCGGTGATCGATGGCGATGCCATCGGCCACCAACTGCTGGCCGAGCCGGCCGTTCGCCGACAACTCCGCGAGCGGTGGGGGGACGGCATCTTTCGGCCGGACGGTTCGGTGGACCGCCAGCGGCTGGGGGAGACGGTCTTTGCCGACCGCCGCGAACTGGAGGCGCTCCAGGCCATCCTGCACCCGCGAATCCGCCGCCAGATCGCCGAGGCCGTGGACCGCGCCCAGGCCGACCCGGCCGCCCAGGCCGTCGTCATCGACGCCGCCGTGCTTCTGGAGGCCGGTTGGGACGAGCTGTGCACGCACCTGGTCTTCGTCGAGGCCGATGAGCCCACCCGCGCCAGCCGCCTGGCCCAAGGGCGGGGATGGGACGACGCCACCCGCCAGGGGAGGGAAAAAATGCAGATTTCACTGGACAAAAAGCGCCGAAGATGTCATTATGCCATTGTTAACAGTTCCAGTGTTTCCCGCCTGAATGATCAAATCCGCAAGCTTTTCCGAGACATCATGTTATAGTGCGGGATGTTCTTAAGTCTATGTAAGCTGGATAGTTAAGTCCAGCCAAAAGGCGCTTACTGAACAACCGGTGTACCACCTCACCGGCCAACCTGCCTGCTGGCAGGCAGGTCTACCGCGACCGCGATTCGCTTCGAACCCCCGCGCGGCTTTCGGTTGGATAACGGGATTTTGGATACCCTGCCTGCAGTGTATCCGTGTCTGGCGGGGAGTTTTATCGTGATAAGGCGGGAGTGAAAAAATCCCGCCGGGGAGGCGCCCCAGGCGCCATGGAGCCGACGTCATGGCTAGAACAGCAAGAAAATCGACTAAAAAGACCGCCGTGGAAAATGGCGACGCAGACCCGCTGCTTGAGCCAGAGGGCCAATCGCCCCCCGACCCGGCGGCCGACCCGCTCGGCGAGCCGCCTGTAGCCCAGGCCGCTGCCGAGCAGCCTTCAGCCCCGCCAGCTGACGCCGCCGCTGGGGAGGCGCCCAAGGCGCCCCAGGCCGCACCGCCCGCCTCGGAGGCGTCCATCGAAGAGGACTTCGACAAGGAGATGCACGCCAAGTACGAGCGCGTCAAGCGCGGCGAACTCCACATCACCGACCTTCAGCGGATGTCGGTGGCGGAGCTGCACGAGATCGCCAAGACCGAGGGCATCGAGGAATACGTCGGCCTGGGCAAGCAGGACCTGGTCTTCAAGATCCTCAAGCAGCGCATCCAGCGGAACGGCCTGATGTACGGCGAGGGCGTGCTGGAAATCCTGCCGGACGGCTTCGGCTTCCTGCGCAGCCCCGACTACGACTACCTGCCCAGCCCCGACGACATCTACGTCTCGCCCAGCCAGATTCGGCGTTTCGGCCTGCTCCAGGGCAACATCGTGGCCGGGCAGATCCGCCCGCCCAAGGAATCGGAGAAGTACTTCGCGCTGCTGCGGGTGGAGGCGGTGAACTACGAGGAGCCGGAGAAGCTGGCGAGCAAGGTCAACTTCGAGGACCTCACCCCCACGCACCCCGACCGGCGGATCTTTTTGGAGCACGCGCCCGAAGAAATCAACATGCGCGTGGTGAACCTGGTCACGCCGATCGGCTTCGGCCAGCGCATGCTGATCGTCGCCCCGCCGCGCACCGGCAAGACGATCTTGCTCCAGAAGATCGCCAACGCCATCGCCGCCAATCACCCCGACGTCACCGTGATTATCCTGCTGATCGACGAGCGGCCGGAGGAAGTCACCGACATGCGGCGGCACACGACGGCCGAGGTCATTTCCTCGACGTTCGACGAGCCGGCCACGCGGCACATCCAGATCGCCGAGATGGTCACCGCCAAGGCCAAGCGCATGGTGGAGTACGGCAAGGACGTGGTGATCCTGCTGGACAGCATCACGCGCCTGGCGCGGGCGTACAACGCGGTGGCGCCGCACTCCGGCAAGATTCTCACCGGCGGCATCGACGCCAGCGCGCTTCAGGCGCCCAAGCGGTTCTTCGGCGCCGCCCGGGCGATCGAGGAGGGCGGCTCGCTGACGGTCGTCGGCACCGCGCTGGTCGATACCGGCAGCCGCATGGACGAGGTGATCTTCGAAGAGTTCAAGGGCACCGGCAACAGCGAACTGCACCTGGACCGCCGCCTGGTGGACCGCCGCATGTGGCCGGCCATCGACATCAGCCGATCCGGCTCGCGCAAGGAAGAGCTGCTGCTGGACCCCACCGAGCTGAAGCTGGTCTACCGCCTGCGAAAGGCCCTGGCCGACATGCAGCCGGTGGACGCGATGGAACTGCTCATCAGCAAGCTCCAGAAGGTCAAGACCAACGCTGAATTCCTGATGTCCCTGAACGTCGACTAATTGCCGACGTGTCCTCCAAAGCCCCGAGTCTTACGAGGGGCGAAGGAGGATTGCCAATTGACGATGGCCGATTGATAATCATTTCGGCCCGCCGACGAATCCGGCGGGCCGTTTCCATCCGTTGGCTGCGAGATACCCATGAGCGACTACAAGGCGGTCCTGTTCGATCTGGACGGTACGCTGCTGGACACCATCGACGACCTGGCCGATGCGATGAATCAGGCCCTGGCGGCGTGCGGGTATCCCGTTCACTCAGCCGAGGAGTGCAAGCTCTTCGTCGGCGACGGGGTGCGGAACTTCGCCACCCGGGCCATGCCGGCCAACCGCCGCAGCGACGAGGCCGCCGTCGCGCGCGTGACGGCCCTGTATCGCCAGGCCTACGCCAAGAACTGGGACCACAAGACCCGCCCCTACGACGGCATCCCGCAATTGCTCGACGAACTGGCCGCCCGCGGGTTGACGATGATGGTCTATTCCAACAAGCCCGACGATTTCACCCACCTGACGGTCCGCAAGCTGCTCCCGCGCTGGAATTTTTCAGCCGTCATCGGCCACCGCGAAGGCTACCATCACAAGCCCGACCCCACCGCCGCCTTGGAGGCCCTCGCCCAGCTCGGCATCGCCCCGGCGGAGGTGCTCTACGTCGGCGACACGGGCACGGATATGAAGACGGCCGTCGCGGCCGGGATGTTCTCCGCCGGCGCCCTGTGGGGCTTTCGCGACGCGGCGGAACTGACCGCCAACGGCGCCAAGGCGCTGGTCGCGCATCCGATGGAATTGTTGAAGTTGCTTTAGGCGGATCGCTCTTGCCGCCTCGGCGCCGGCGGTTATCATGTTCGGCCAAGAAGCGGCAGTTTCAAGCTCGGCACTTGTCGTGTACACGAGGTGACACGTGGCCAAAGAGCGATGGGGCAGCAAGCTGGGCGTGATCATGGCCGTGGCCGGCAGCGCCATCGGGCTGGGCAACTTTCTGCGATTCCCGGGCCTGGCGGCCAACAATGGCGGCGGGGCGTTCATGGTTCCCTATTTCGTGGCCCTGCTGCTGCTGGGGCTGCCGCTGATGTGGATCGAGTGGACCATCGGGCGCTTTGGCGGGGGTTTCGGCCACTCCACCGCCCCGGGCATGTTCCACACGCTGGCGACTAAGACGCGATTCATCAAATATTTCGGCGTCATCGGCATCTTCGGCCCGATCGTGATCTTCGTGTACTACACCTACATCGAGAGCTGGCTGTTGGGGTACAGCTTCTTCGCTCTCACCGGCCAATACGCCCGCTGCACGACCAAGGAGTCCATGAGCGCGTTCCTGTCTTCGTATTGCGGGGCCGACAAGAGCTACTTCGCCAACATCGGCACGGCCTACGTATTTTTCCTGATCACGTTTGCCCTGAACGTGCTGGTGGTGGCGGGAGGCATCCGTGGCGGCATCCAGCGGCTCTGCGAATGGTCCATGCCGGTGTTGTTCGTGCTGGGCATTGTCCTGGTTGTCCGCGTCTTTACGCTGGGGACGCCCGATCCCGCCCATCCGGAAAACAACGTGGCCAGCGGCTTGGGGTTCCTGTGGAATCCGGATTGGTCGAAGCTGGCCGACGCCAAGGTCTGGCTGGCGGCCGCGGGACAGATTTTCTTCACCCTCAGCGTGGGCATCGGCGTGATTCTGACCTACGCCAGCTACCTGGAGAAGAAAGACGACGTGGCGCTTTCGGGCCTGACGGCGGCCGCGGCCAACGAGGTGGCCGAGGTGGTCCTGGGCGGCAGCATCGTCGTTCCGGCGGCCATCGCGTTTTTCGGAGTCACCGCCGCCGCGGGCAACAAGAGCATCTTCGAGCTGGGGTTCATCACGATGCCGCTGGTGCTGGACAAGCTGCCGCTGGGCAACCTGTTCGGTTTCGCCTGGTTCCTGCTGCTGTTCCTGGCCGGCATCACGTCGTCGATCTCCCTGGCCCAGCCGGCCATCGCCTTCCTGGAAGACGAGTTCGGCCTGACCAAGCGCGAGGCGGCGGCCGTGTTCGCGGTGGTCACGTTCGTCCTCTGCCAGGCGAGCATCTTCGGCTTCAGCTACGGCGTCATCGACGAGCTGGACTTCTGGGGGGCCAACGTCTGCCTGGTGCTGTTCGGCACGATCGAGACCATCTTGTTCGGATGGGTGTTCGGCATGGACAAGGCCTGGACGGAGCTGCACACCGGGGCCGACATCACCATTCCGCGGATCTACCGCTTCATCATTAAATACGTCACCCCACTGGTCTTGCTGGCGATCCTGGGCTTCTGGCTGGTCCAGGACTGGGTGCCGACCATGCTGATGACCGAGGCCCGCAAGGGCAGTCCTCAGAACGTGCCGTACCTGTTGGCCACGCGGATCGGCTTGCTGACGCTGTTTGCCTTGCTGGCGCTGATGGTCAAGATCGCCTGGCGCAAGCGGCGCGAAAGGGGTGAGCTGGCATGACGATAGGCGGCTGGGTGTTCATGATCGCAAGCTGGGCGGTGATCCTGGGGGTGTTCGCCTACGCGATGATCCGCACGTTGCGGGCGAAGAATTGACGTCCGGATTCCTCGGCCGCTTCACACCACGCCGAGGCGCACGCGGAAGCAGAACAGCCACTTTCCCTCGCCGTCGCCCAAATGCTGCCGGACGGCCATGCGAAAAGCGTCCAGCCCGATCTCCTGCTCCGTCAGGCCGTGCTTCAGCAAGTCGGCCACCGAGCCCTGGCTGAGCAGCAGGCCCACCAGCCGCTCGGCGCTGCCGGCCTCCACGCGATGCAGCAGAATCTCGCGGGCAAAGCGGAACACGCCGCTGGCCTGCATCCGCGAGAGGTGCTGCTCCTTGCTCCAACGCATGCTGCGGCCCTGAAGCTTGTGGCGCTGCGTCAGGTCCGCGACGCGTCGCGTGGCCTCCACCCAGGCCGCGTCGGCCTGCCAATGGCCCGTAGCCGGTGGCCAGTCGCAGTCGCAGGCCGCAAAAACGCCGCCGGCGCGCAGTACGCGCCGGGCCTCGACGAAGGTCCCGTTCGGTTCCATCCAGTGCAGGGACTGGCAGCACGTGATGATGTCGGCGCTGTGATCCTCCAGGCCCGTTTGATGGGACAGGCCCTCGCGGTACGTGATGTTTCCCGCCGCCGTAGCCGCCTGGGCCTGGCGGCGCATGTCGGCGGAGGGTTCGACGCCGATGACCCGCTCGGCGCGATCGGCCCAGACCCGCGTGGACAGGCCCGTGCCGCAGCCTAAGTCCACCACGAGCTTGGGGCGGCCAGCGCCGGCCAGGGCCGTCAGTATGTCCAGCATTTCCGCCGGCGGCTGGGGCCGATAGCGGTCGTACGTGTCGGCAAAGCCCGTAAACCGCTGGACGTTGGCGGCCAGGGCTGAGTCGAACTGTGCGGGATTGTCGGCCGGTTTCATCGCTCCTCCAAGGGCATGAACTTTACGACGAGGCTACTTGGCCTTGATCGCCGTGGCCAGGGCCTTGATGTGGGCCGGCGTGGTGCCGCAGCAGCCGCCCAGGAAGCTGGCGCCGGCGGCGACGAGCTTGGGCCCGTAGGAGGCGAACTCCTCCGGCCCCATGCGGAAGTGCGCCCGGCCGTCGCGGCCCAATTCGGGCAGGCCGGCGTTGGGCTTGACCCACAGCGGCAGGTCGCAGGCCTCGCGCAGCATCTTCGTGACGGCCACGTAATTCTCAGGCCCGGTGCCGCAGTTGGCGCCGACGGCGTCCGCGCCGCCGGCCTTGGCCGCCCGCGCCAGGTCGGCCGGAGAGTTGCCCATCATCGTCCGCGTCTTGTCCGGCCCGGAGGAAAAGGTCAGGCAGGCCACCACCGGCAGGGCGGCAACCTTCTTGACGGCTTCCAGGGCGATCTTCAGTTCGTCCAGTTCGTTGAACGTCTCCAGCACGATGGCATCGACCCCGCCGAACGCCACCGCCTCAGCCACTTGGGCGAACGCGGCGGCCAGGTCGTCCTTGCTGACTTCCTCGGTCATCACGATCTTGCCGCTGGGGCCAATGGAGGCGAAGACCTTGATCTGGCGCCCCTGGGCCTTGGAGGCGTCGGCGGCGCGGCGGGCGATAAGCGCCCCCGCCTCGGCCAGCTCCGCCACGCGAGATTCGATGCCATGGGCGGCCAGTATGAAGCGGTTGGCGCACAGCGTGTTGGTCAGGATGATCTCGCTGCCGGCCTCGATGTAGCTTCGCGCCACCTTCTCCACGGCGGAAGGGTTGACGACGTTCCAGACCTCCGACGGCGTGCCGGCGGGCAGCCCCAGCGCGGCCAGTTGCGTGCCGGTAGCGCCGTCGGTAAGCCGCACGCCGATAGAACCGTCCGTCAGGCGTAGGGACGTCGCGTACTGTTTCAGATCAAAGGCCATCGGAGCCTCTGGCGTATTGCCGATTTCCGACCTGCCTGCCGGCAGGCAGGTTGCCAATTGTCAGGCAAAGTTCGTCAATTGGCAATTGAAGATTGACCATTGGGAATTTCTTGTCGCTTACGGTGCCCTTTGCGTGGTGGGGGCGATGGTGTCCACAATGCGGCGGAGGCCCGGTTGGTTGGGGTCCAGTTCCAGCGACCGCCGCCAGGCGTGGGCGGCTTCGTTGAGGAATCGTTCCTCGGTGCTTGCCCGGTGCAGTTCCAGGAGGGCGTCGCCCAGCAGCTTCCAGGCGGCCGCGTCTTTGGGGGCCAGTTGCGTCGCCTTTCGCGCGGCGGTTGCGGCGCTGCCCAGCTTGCCCGCCGCCCGCGACGCCAGGGCCAGACCCCGCCAGACGGCCGGGTTAGCATCGTCCAGCTTGGAGGCCTCGGTATAGGCAGCCATGGCTTCGGCGCCGTGGCCGAGGTCCAGCATCACCGCCCCCAGGGCCGCCTGGGCGGAGGCCAACTTGGGGGCCTGCTGGACGACCTGCTGCCAGGCTTGGCAGGCTTGGGCGAGCTTGCCTTCGACCTGATACAGCGAGGCCAGGTTATACCGGGCCTGGACAAAATCGGGCTGCTCGGCCAGCAAGCGGACGTAGATATCCTCCGCCTCGCTGAACCGCCGGAGCCGACCCATCGCCACGGCCAGGTTGAAACGGCTGGTGCGGTCGGACGAGTCCCTGGCGACAATTTGCCGGTAAACCTCCGCCGCCTGTTCGTATTGACCGCTCCGCGTGAGCGCGTCGGCCTGGTCTTTCAACGCAGCCAGTTCGTTGTCTTCGTCTTCCGCGTCCTGCTGATCGTTGTCGTCCGCGATGTCCTCGCCGTTCCACTCCGCCAAGCCTTGGAAGCTGGCAGGGGCCGCCTGGGCCGAAGGATGGGTTGCCTCGGCGCTGGGGGCCGTCGCGGCGGGTTGAGACTGAGGCGCCGAGGTTGGTTCACTTGCCGGCGGAGCCGGCGGGGCCTTGTGCTTACGGCAGCCGCAGGCCGACAAGGTCGCCAGCAAAGCCAGTGTCACAATGACCACGATGGTCCTGCGTGGGGTCATGCTTAGTATTCTACGTCTCCGAGGCCGGCCCGTCTGGAGGTGATCTGAAATGTCTGGAATCGGCGGGCGGCGATGTTACGATAGGAACCCCGTCGCAGAGGCCCGAAAAGGGTCCCAAGCGGCAGTATTCCCAGAAGGATGGCCTCTTTGTGAAAGCGGTTTACCTGACAGGTTTGAAGCGGCTGGAGGTCGTCGAGATGGCCGAGCCGCGCCTCCAGCGCGACGACGACGTGCTGCTGCGCGTGGACGTCGTGGGTGTCTGCGGCAGCGACGTGCACACGTACCTGGAGGGCCGGATCGGCGGGGCCAAGGTAACCTACCCCTGGATCCTGGGCCACGAGTGTGCCGCGACGGTCTTGGCCACCGGCCCGGCGGCCGGGGGGCTGAAGGCCGGCCAGCGTGTGGCCGTGGACCCCCTGATCCCGTGCAACCGCTGCGACCAGTGCCTCGCCGGCCGAAAACACACGTGCCGCAACCAGAAGTTCCTCGCCTCCCCCGGCGGGGCGCCGGGGGCGCTGGTGGAGCGACTGGTGATGCCGGCGGAATGCTGTTATCCGATTCCCGACTCCGTAACGGCGGTCCAGGCCGCCCTGGCCGAACCGCTGTCGATCGGGCTGCACGCCCGGAATCTGGCGGCCCTGCGCGGCGGGACGGCGGCGATCCTGGGCAGCGGGCCGATCGGCCTGTGCGTGCTGCTGGCCCTCAAGGAGGCCGGCGCGACGCGGGTGTTCATGACCGACCTTATTGACAGCCGCTTGGAGCTGGCCCGTCGGCTGGGGGCTGAGCGGACGCATCGGGGCGACCGCGGCGACGTTCTGGCCGCGGCGGAAAAAGCGGTGCCGCTGGGCATGGACGCCGTCTTTGAGTGCGCCGGCAAGCAGGAGACGATCGATCAGGGCGTCGCGATGCTCGCCCCCGGCGGCACGCTGGTGCTGGTGGGCATTCCGGCGGAGGATCGCATCAGCCTGGACATCCACGTGGCCCGCCGCCGCGAACTGGCGATCCAAAATGTCCGGCGGCAGAATCTCTGCCTCGCCCCGGCCCTGGAGTTGGTGGCCAAGGGCAAAATCTGCGTCGACCCGCTGGCCACGCATCATTTTGATCTCGACGAGGCGCCGCGGGCCTTCCAGACCGTCGCGGAATATCGCGACGGCGTGGTCAAGGCCATGATCCACGTGACGAAACAAAAGCTGCACTGACAATGGCTAATTGCCGATGGCCAATTGAAGAACCTGCCTGCCGGCAGGCAGGCCCAAGAACGTGGCGGGCATCCATCGGCAATCGCCAGGAGTGTTGAGATGGTCGTGATTATGAAACCCGGTGCGGCGGAGTCCGACGTGGCCGGCGTGGTGGCGCGGCTCAAGAAGTGCGGCATGGACGCGCACGTCTCCAAAGGCAAGGAGCGCACCCTCATCGGCATCATCGGGGACGAGCGTGAGTTGGACTTCGACTCCTTGGCCGCGCTGCCCGGCGTGGAGCGGGCCATGCCGATCCTGCGACTGTACAAGTACGTCAGCCGCAGCGTGCATCCGGCGGGACGGACGGTCCGCGTGGGGGACGTGGAGATCGGCAAGGACCTGGTGTTCATCGCCGGGCCCTGCTCGGTGGAGGAAGAGGACACGACACTGCGGATCGCCGAGCAGGTGAAAAAGGCCGGGGCCCAGTTCTTCCGTGGCGGGGCGTACAAGCCGCGCACCAGCCCGTGGTCCTTCCAGGGCCTGCGGGAAAAGGGGCTGAAGATCCTGGCCAAGGTCAAACGCAAAACGGGCCTGCCCATCGTCACCGAGGTGCTGGATGGCGAGGACATCGGCGTGGTCGGCCAGGTCGCCGACATCTTCCAGATCGGCATGCGGAACATGAGGAACTACTCGCTGCTGACCAAGCTGGGCCAGGCCGGCAAGCCCGTGCTCCTGAAGCGGGGCGACTCGGCCAAGCTGGAGGAGTGGCTGGCGGCGGCGGATTACGTCGTCCGAAACGGCAACGAGGCGGTGGTCCTCTGCGAGCGGGGCATCCGCACCTTCGAGGACTTCACGCGCAACACGCTGGACCTCAACGCGGTCGCCGGCGCCAAGACGGAAAGCTGCCTGCCCGTGCTGGTGGATCCCAGCCATGGCACCGGCCGGGCCGACCTGGTGCCGGTGATGAGCCGGGCCGCCATCGCCGCCGGGGCCGACGGGCTGCTGCTGGAAGTGCACTTCGATCCGGAGAAGGCCTGGTCCGACGGCATGCAGACGGTCACGCCGGCCGCGCTGGGGAAGATCATTCGCACCTGCCGGGCGATCCGCCGAACCATCGCCGCGGCCCGCTGATTACCGCGCGCCCGGCCGCTTGGCCGACCAAACCTCGATGCGCTGGGCCAGCGTGGTGGCTCGAGCGGCGTCGCCGGCGCCCTTGGCCAATTCCATCGCACGCGTCGCGGTCTTGATGGCCTGGTCATATTGGCCGGAGGCGGCGTAGGCGATGGCCAAGGTTTCCAGCAGGCCGGGTTGGGAGTTGCCGGTCACGTCGCACGCCCGTTTGGCCAGCTCCACGGCCTGGGAGGGATCGTGAACGGAGGCATCGGGATGATTGGCCAGAATCCACGCCAGGTTACTTAGCGCCGGCGGCCAATCGGGCCGCACTTTCAATGCCTTGCGGTAAAGCTCAATGGCTTCGCGCGGCCGATTGAGGGACGACAGGACGAACGCCAGGTTGATTTCGATGTCAGGGTTGTCGGGCTGGAGGGCCAGGGCGTGGCTGAAATTCTCCAACGCCCCAGCCAGATCGCCCCGGCTGACCATCGTGGTGGCCAGATTGTTGTAAGCTTCAGCGTCGCTGGGCTGCTTCTGGATGACCTGCCGGAACTCGTCGGCGGCTTCGTCGTTTCGGCCGACAGCCCGCAATTCCAGGCCCAGCAGGCTGTGGGCGGCGGCGTTGTCGGGGTCGAGTTTCACCGCCTGGCGGCACTCAGCGATGGCTTCCGTCGCCAGCCCTTTTTGCGACAGATACGTGGCCAGGGCCATCCTGGCGTTGAGGTCCATCGGTGCGATTTCCACGGCCCTGCGAGCGTAGGCGATGGCTTCGTCCAGCCTGCCCATGTGCGCCGAAACCCTGGCCAGATTAATGTAGACGCTGGCGTTGTGGTCGTTAATCCGCAGGATCTGCTGGAGCTGATACAGCGCCTCCTCGTTGCGTCCCGCCAGGTGCAGCATGGCGCTGAGGTTCATGCGGGCCGTCACGGAACGCGGGTACAGTTGCATGGCTTTTTCAAAGCACAGGGTTGCTTGGGGGTAGTTGTTGCGTTTCGCCAGGATCGTCCCGATGCTGAGGTAGGCTTTGTCGAAGTCGGGTTTAAGGTGCAGAGACTTTTGATAGTCTTCCAGGGCCTCGTCGTCCAGGCCTTCGTCCTCCAAGATTCGGCCGAGGTTGTAATAGGGCAGGAACTGGTCGGGGTACTTGGCGATATTATCCTTCCACAACGCGGCCGAGCTGGCATAGGTGCCGCTGAGCCTCCAGGTCAGGATGCACAGTACGATCACCACCACCGCCGCCATCGCCCGCGCCGCCAGTGTCCTGGAAGACCGGCGGTGCGCCAGAAATTCCGCCCCTCCCGCCGCCAGGGCGAGCAGGCCGACGATGGGAACGTACAGCCACTGATCGGCTACGAAGGAATAAAGGTTATAGGAGATGGTGAAAAAGCCCAGCACCGGAAACAGGGTGACGACGAAGTAAGCCGTCGCCATCAAGGCCCCTTTGCAATGCCGCCGGAACCGCCACATCAAGGCCATCGCTCCCATCAGCGCCAATCCGGGCAGGTAGGATAAGATGTTCTTGGGATCAAGGTCCCAACGGGGGTACACCGCCGCCAGGGAATCCGGCACGACGGTCTTAAGCAGGTAGAACCACGGCGCGATCCCCGCGATGGCCAGGCGGAAGAAAAAGTTTTCCTTGGGTGAGCGGATCGGCGCCTCTTGGATGACGGCGTAGGTCTGATAGAGGATGCCGATGATCGAGAGGGTAATGGCCAGGGCGAAAAACGGCGCCGCCGCCGCCCAATCGCGCCGGGTGACCTTGTCTCGCCGCCACCAGGCGATCAGCAGCAGCACCACGGGAAGCATCGCCACCGACGTCTTGCTCAGCATCGCCAGCAGGAACATCCCCAGCGCCAAGATGTACCGTCGCCAGCCGCCCTCCTCGTCGTACCGCAGGTAGCCCAGCAAGGCCAGCAGGTAAAACAGCATCGAGAGGGTGTTCGTCCGCTCGGCGATCCAGGCCACCGACGCCACGTTGATCGGGTGCACGGCGAACAGCGCTCCCGCCAGCCAGGCCCATCGTATCCTCAGCCGCGCCAGCACCAGCCAAATGAGCACGGCGTTGGCCGCGTGGAGGAGGATGTTGGTCACGTGGTAACCGGCGGCGTGCCGGCCCCACAGGTGCCACTCGACCCAAAAGGACGTCCAGGTAACCGGATAATAGGAGGGAACGGACTTCGCGCCGCTCCAGTCGCACTGCCAGATCCACGCCAGGCCTTGGAGGCTTTTGAGATTGTCATTGTTGACGACCAGTGGGTCGTCGTCCCACAGAAACCCGCCGCTGGTGGCCGGGATATAGACCCCCAGGGCCAGAATCACGATCACGCCGGCCAAAAAAGGCTTCGACCGCCCCAAGGCGGACCACGGCGAGGAGGATGAAACCGCTTGGTTGTTCAGCATGTCTCGTCCCGTGAAGGTCTTTGGGTACTATTCCGACGGCCGAGGCCCAAAGGTTACACTATCGCCGACGGGATAAGAAGAGGCAATCGCCGAGCGAGTGCCCGCTGTGACTGCTCCAGTACAATAAAAACCTTGACCCGGGATCAGGTTATCCCGGGCCAAGGTTTTTGAACTTGTTCGTTTACTCTGTGATGAAATCTAACGTGATTTTCGACGGATTAGCGTTCACCCTCCGAAGCGGCGTCTGCCGCGAAGGAGGGCCAGCCCGCCCGCAGCCAGTAGCGTCGCCGTAACCGGTTCGGGAATCGGTTCCTCGGGCGGCGGGGGTGCCGCCTCGGGCGTCAGGCCCGTCAGGCCCCAGTTGCGGGCTAGCGCGCCGAAGTCCGTGCCGTCCACCGTGCCGTTGCCGTTGAAGTCGCCGTCGGTCCAAATCTTACCGCTCTGCATCCAGTTCCGGGCCAACGCGCCGAAGTCGTTGCCGTTGACCACATTGTCAGCCGTGGCGTCGCCGGCCATGGCGCCTTGGAAGGTCAGCACGTAGGCGTTGGCGGCCACCCCGCCTCGGAAGGCCGACCAATACTTCAGGTTCGGGTCCGTGGCATTGGCGTCGCGAATCAACAGGCCCATGACGTTGGCGTTGGCATCGGAGTTGATCAGGTTGCTGGTGAGGCTGCTGAAGTTGCCGCTCATGCCGGTGGAGGTAATCAGGGTGAACGCATCGCCTTGATTGGGCCGGTAGTTGTTGAGGCTCTGAATGTTCAGGGCTCCGGCCAGGCTCACGGTCCCGCTGGAGCCGATGAAGCTGTGGCCGTTAGAGTCGATCTCCATCGACACCTTGGTGGACCGGCCGCTGCCGGAGTTGATGGTCAGCCCGCCGACCTGAACGGTGGCGGCCTTGGCCACGTAGAGTTGCGCCGTGCTGGCCGAGCCGCCGGCCATGACGATTGGCCCGTTGGCCTTTAGACTGCCGCCGGTGATGTTCAGGACGCCTTGGGCGCCGCTGCCGCTGCCCACAGAGATGGTGGTGCCTGATGAGGATAAGAAAGAACCTCCTGAGATCATGAGGGATCCCTGTGATCCGTCGCCACTCCCAACCGCCACAAACGTTCTGCAGACCACCGTTCCCCCCGTCTGTGTGAACGTCCCTGTCCCTCCATTTTGACCCAGTTCGAGCGGGCAATTCGCCTCGCAGTAGGCATTATTCGAATCATTCGGTTGCGATATCAGGAAACTCCCTTGGGATCCACTGTCCACACCGACATAGAAATAGTCCCCTACGTTCATGGTGCCCCCCGACAACTGATAGAGGCCGTAGGAACTGGAGTGACTTCCTATCTGTATGCAGCTTGCCAGATTGCATGATCCCCCCGTCTGAACAAATGTTCCCTGTCCGTAGAAGCCCACCGAGACCAAATCACTAGCATAGAGTGTCCCGCTAGACAATTCCGCATATCCATGGCTGCTCACGCTCCCTCCAAGGTTCATGCTCCCCAAGACCGCCATATAGCCACCGGATTGGATGAAACTACCCGCCCCCTGCACCCCGACAGAAAGCTCGACATCAGCTAGGAATGTTCCCCCTGACAGCTCGACGCGCCCCTGACTGCCGGTATTCTCTCCAAGATTCACGTCAGTGTAGATCTCTACATAGCCACCGGATTGGATGAAACGGCCCGTTCCTGAAGACCCGACAACGAGTCCGTCGAACCCGCCGATGACCCCTCCCTGGAGCTGATACGTGCCTTTCCCGCTTTCATAGTCGCCCAAGGTGAGAGTGTCGGTCCCTTGCAGGGTCCCGCTTTGCTGTAACACCGTGCCGGTTCCCAAACTCCCCACCGTGAGAATACCAGCAAATGCATTGATGCCGTTTATCTTCGCCTCGCCTCCGTCCACAATGGCTGTATCATAGTCGTGAGCAGGAACGCCGCCCGACCAGTAGTTGGCATCCTGCCAGTTCCCGGTTCCACCGACCCAGGCACTCTGCGTCCCCCAGGCTGGCCCGGCCAAGGTTCCCATCAAAACCATTGCAACCACAGCGCAAATGAAACCATGGAATTTCGCGTGACTCATGAGTGGCTCCTTTCCTTCTCTTGATGGCTCCGGATTCCGGCGTGCCCGAATTCGCCGAAATCCCACTTACCCACGACCCCCTCGGAGAGTTTTTCGAAAAACCAAAAAACTAAAAAAGTAAAAAGGCAGGATCGAATGAGTGCTCATGGCTCCCCAAACGTAGCCATCGCTTGACACTAGGCAATGGCGTTTGGTTTAAAAACCTCCGGTGGGGCTCGGTGAGCATGGAGGATACCGCGCTGAGGCTTTTTGTCAACGAAATTGCGGCCAGTTCGTCTCCGCGCAATAAAAACCTTGACCCGGGATCAGGTGTCCCGGGCCAAGGTTTTTGAAATTGCTCGTTTACTCTATGATGAACTCTAACGTGATTTTCGGCGGATCAGCGACAGGCCGCCCGCGGCCAGCAGCATCAGTGTGGCCGGTTCGGGGATGGGGGCGTCCAGAGGCGCCGCCTCGGGCGAAAGGCCCGTCAGGCCCCAGTTGCGGGCTAGCGCGCCGAAGTCCGTGCCGTCCACAACGCCATCGCCGTTGAAGTCGCCGTCGGTCCATATCTTGCCGCTCTGACCATAGTTCCTGGCTAGCGAGCCAAAGTCCGTGCCATCGACTGTGTTGTCAGCCGTGGCGTCGCCGGCCATGGCGCCCTGGAAGGTCAGCACGTAGGCGTTGGCGTCCACCTCGCCTCGGAAGGCCGACCAGTACTTCAGGTTCGGATCCGAGGCATTGGCGTCGCGAATCAGTAGGCCCATGACGTTGCGATTCGGATCGGTGTTGACCAGGTTGCTGGTGAGGCTGCTGAAGTCGCCGCTGAGGCTGCTCGTGGAGGTAATCAGGGTGAACGCGTCACCTTGATTGGGCCGGTAGTTGCTGAGGCTCTGAACGTTCAGGGCCCCGGCCAGGCCCACGGCGCCGCTGGAGCTGATGAGGCTATTGCCGTTGGCGTCCAGTTCCATCGACACCTGGGTAGACCGTCCGCTGCCGGAGTTGATGAGCAGCCCGCCGACCTGAACGTTGGCGGCCTTGGCCACGTAGAGCTGCGCCGTGCTGGCCGAGCCGCCGGCCATCACGATCGGTCCGGCAGCTATCAGGCTGCCGCCGGTGATGTTCAGGACGCCTCGGGCGACGCTACCGCTGCCCAGGGCCACGGTGCCGCCGCCG
>Ga0187885_10000034_pt1 | contig 145926 bp, 150 predicted proteins | sample June2016WEW_20_1_3_FD_132970 | JGI IMG/M metagenome (GOLD analysis project Ga0187885, IMG submission 132970) | Peatland microbial communities from SPRUCE experiment site at the Marcell Experimental Forest, Minnesota, USA - June2016WEW_20_100 | ecosystem: Environmental > Terrestrial > Soil >...
AAGGTCTTGAACTTCTTGTACCAGAGCCTGCCTGGTACCTTATACTTCCATTGGAGATCTCTCATGCTCGCCTTGGACATCTCCAGTTCAGCGACGTTCCTCCTGGCACCGATACAAGCAATGCCATTCTTCTCGAGCCTGTCGGGAACGCCATGGAAGTTTGGCTCCTCTGGTCCGACAAAGACGAAATCTGCCCCAGACTTCTTCGCCGCCTTTACAACTGCGGCGGAATCATTGATATTACCCCTGTAGTATTCGCCTCTGGTCTTCTTAACAAGTGCGTTGATCCCAGGATTAACAAGATCTGAGAAGCAGTAGAGCTTGGGTTCTTTAGCGCTCTTGCAGAGTGCCTGCGCAACAGCGTGTTCCCTGCCTCCCCCTCCAATGAGAAGAATCTTCATGTCTCACCCCTCCGGATACTTGCAGTTGAAGCAGCCCATACATAGTTCTCCCCTGTTCATTCCTGATGCCTCGGTAAATCCGTCAAGGCTGAGGTATTTGAAGGAGTCTGCGCCAACGACCTCAGCGATCTTCGCCTCTGACAGGTGCTTCCCGATAAGTTCGTCCTCTGGTGGCACCTCGACCCCATAGGGGCAGTGGGAGATTATATGGGGACTCCCTATCCGAACATGGATCTCCTTGGCCCCCTTCTCCTTCATGAGATACACTATGTTTGCAAGGGTATTCCCTCGCACGACGCTGTCGTCGATCAGCACAACCCTTTTGCCCTTTACAGCCTCGCTGATGACATTAAGCTTCAGCTGGACCCCTTTGAGTCTCTCCATCTGATTTGGCTTCATGGCGCTCCTTATCCTCCTTCCCGTTAACTCGAAGCCCTTCTCGACTGGTATCCCTGTTTCGTTTGAATAGGACATGGCAAACGGAATTGCAGTCTCAGGAACCCCTATCACGACATCAGCATCCACAGGCCCTTCTTCTGCCAGCTTCTTTCCTATACTCCTCCGGACCCTGTACACTGGGACATCGTTAATGTATGAATCAGGCCTCGCCAAGTAGACATATTCGAAGCTGCAGTACGCCCTCTTCTTCGATGCCGAGCTCCGCTCTGAGTGCGCTGACATAGGCGTGAATACCCTGACCTCCCCTGGCTCGATGTTCTCTGCGGGGCTTATCGGCACCCTCTCGCCGATGATGTCCATCACACAGCTCTCCGACGCGATGATGCCGCCATCGAAGCCCATCTTGCCTAAAACAAGCGGCTTTACCCCCAACGATCCCCTGCCAGCGATCATTTCGCTTCTATCATTGACCGAAACGTAGGAGAACCCACCACTGCATCTGCTGAAGAAATCTTTCATCATGTCGGCGCAAGATCCCTTCGCTATCACCTTGAACCCATTCCTAAGGTTATCCTCGTACTTCAGGGACCTGTTCCATCTGTAGCCATCGATAGCCAGAATCTTGCCATCTATCGCCACGGAGACCTTATCGGAGAGTGCAATAGGCAGCACCTCTGCGTTCTCCTCCGGGTAAGGCGAAACTCCGCCGACGCAGATATGTCCCTGCCCGCCTGATGGCTTCAGGACCTCCTCAACCAGCCCTTTCCCCGTTATCTTCTTCCTTCCCTCGTTGCTGCCGAAGAGTTCCAGACCAGCAGTCTCCTGGCCCCTGTGCTGCAGCGCCATTAGTCCGAAGACCCCAAAGTTGTACACATTCCACCTGCTGTCAAAAAGGTACAATCCGAGAATTCCCGCCATCTTAACTAAACCTCCAATCCCAAACGCTCGTAGATCCTACCCTTGTCGCTCTTCTCAACGGACGACCTCACCTTGTCAGCGATCCTCTGCGCTAGCTCAGTCGGGTAGTTGCCGGTTATGCAGGCCATGCAGAGGTCACCGGGTCTCATGCCGGTCGCCCTTATAAAATCCTCAAGGGGCTGGTAGCATACCTTATCTGCCCCTATCTCCTTCGCTATCCCATCCTCGTCTAAGTAGAACCCTATCAGTTCCGTGAAACTCGCCATGTCAATGCCATAGAAGCATGGATTAGAGATCCTTGGGAACGTCACAAGCAGGTATATTTTCTCCGCACCCCTTTCCCTGAGCTTCCTTATGATGGTCTTGGTAGTATCGCCTCTTACAATGCTATCCTCTACCACGATCACCCGCTTGCCCCTCATGCTTCCATCTATGACGTTGATCTTCCTATCAATTGTGGACGTCCGCTCATTATCCTCGAGGATGAAAGCCCTCTGCGTGACATACCTGTGACGCCTCAGCGACCTCTCCCATCGGAGTCCAGTTTCCTCGTGAAGCCCGTATGCCGCGTCGTCCGCGGTTTCGGGTATGGAAATTATAAGATCGGCGTCCTTCACAACCTCCCTATATCTCCGCCCGAGGTTCCTTCCAAACTCCTCCCTGACCTTATAGACATACCTACCGTTAACAATCGAATCTGGCCGGGCGAAGTAAGCAAACTCGAAACCGCAGAAGGCTGACCTGCCATCCTTGACCAGCCTCTCCCTCTCGATCCCTCCCTCCTTAAAGAGGATCATCTCGCCCGGCTTCACCTCATTTACGACGTCGAAGCCATTGATGTTCATCCCAACCGATTCTGATGATATCGCCTTGATTGAACCATCCCTGCTTTGACCCAAGCAGAGCGGTCTCATGCCTAGCGGGTCCCGGAATCCAAAGAATTCGCCTTTTGACGTCAAGCCTACAACCGAAAATGCCCCTTCTACATTCTCCATGCAAAGCCTGATGCTTTCCCTGATCCCATTACTTGCATTGTCAACGAGATACCTGCAGAGCAGCTCGGTGTCTGAGGTTGTCTTCAGCCTCCCGTTCTTCTGCGTGATAATGTCACGTAACCAGCCGATGTTAACGAGGTTGCCGTTGAATCCCAACCCGAGCTTCTCCCTACCTCTCGATACAACCATTGGTTGCGCGTCTTTCAGATGGGCGTAAACATCCTTGTGCCCGGACGTTCCGTATCTAACGTGGGCTATGCCGACCTTTCCTGGCAGAAGAATGTTCCAACGGAGGAACTCTTGCTTGTCAATCCTCGGGACAAGACCGAGGTCTACATAGCGTCTGAGGCCTTCAGAGTGTGTGAGGAAGCCATAGGACTCGTGCCCACGGTGATTCTGGGCGACAAGGCCCCAGTATAGGTAAACGAAAGCATTGTCGTCACCATAGCATTTAACGCCAAATACCCCACACTTCTCCCCAACCACCGATAGACACCAGCTACTATTGTTATAAACATTTGTATTTGCATTTGTCTTTTAAAGCTTTATTTATATATTCATGGCAAAAAAAAGAGAGCAAATCTAGACCTGGATTGTCTCCTTCTTGTGCACTATAACAGCATTTCTCAAGTCTTGCCGATCGCATCTTCTACATCAGCGCACATACAGTCGATGCTATAGTTGATGTGCTAAAGCCTTTGGGGTATTCCTAATGAGCACCTGAAGATCGAATTATTCTCGGGGTACCGATGATCGTCCTTTTCGACTTAAGTTTTAGGCAGAATCTCATCAACGCTTCTTAATTGCAGTGCTTCAATCGCCGAGTTCCCCGCCATCACTTCGTATGCCCCGACGCAGCGCTTTACAATTTCTTTGATCACTTCTTGGGGGAGATCTGGTGGTGCTCCCTCGCCGGAGAATCCCAGCCGCCGAAGGCATTCCCTTAGGAACTCCTTGTCAAGGCAGTGCTCCTCCTGCGCTTCACCTGGTTTGAAGTACTTGACTGCCCACATCCTGGCAGAGTCATGGGTTGGCGGCTCATCGATCTGGATCAACTCTCCGTCGCATATGCCGAACTCAATCTTGAAATCTGGTACCAGTATGCCCCTCTTCTTTGCTTCTAACTCATAGAACCCGAAGAGCCTCAGAGTAGCCTCCTCAAGCTCCTCCCATGTATCCTTGTCAACTATCCCCTTCTCAACTGCAAGGCTCTTTGCTATCTCCTCATCGTGCCCTACATCAGCCTTCGTGGTCGGGGTCAAGATCGGTGCGGGCAGTACGTCAGCGATCTGCAAGCCATCGGGGAACCTTATTCCGTACAGCTCCCGCTTCCCACTACTATATGCCCTCCAAAGCGAGCCGTAGAGGTACTTCCTGACTACCCACTCTATGTCGATCCTTTTCGCCTTCTTAACCCGGATGATCCTGCTATTCTCAACATTGATGAGATGGTTAGGGAAGATCTGTCTACTCCTTTCCATCCAGTAGATCGAGAGCTTGAGCAGCGACTCGCCCTTCCGAGGGATGAGCGTGGGAAGAACCACATCGAAAGCGGAGACTCTGTCCGTGTGGTAGATTAGGAGCTCGCCACCTAGGTCATAGACGTCCCTAACCTTCCCCCTCCTAACTGCACCGACACCCAGATCCGAATTCCTTACTACCTCAACAAGCTTCCCCGTCAGCGGATCCTCAGCCATTTCCAAAGAAACCACCGATATACTGCGATTAGCTGCCAGGGTTACTTAACATTACTGAAAATGCGTCTCAATAGTCACTCTATTGTTGCTGTTTTGCGAAGTTCTCGTCGGAAACGGATAATCTCAGCATATTCTGTCCGTCTGTTTCAGAAGAAAATTCACATTATTCAACTCTGAGATCTCCTTGAGATTCCATAGGGTAACACCCCTCCTTTCTACTGGCAGCAGCTCTATAGAGGTGAGCTCTTAGTTGCATTGGAGCTCCCAGCCGGCACATTTGCTGCCAAGCTGCTGAACCATGTGCTCGCTTCTTCATACTTTCCCTGAAGATCCTCCAGACCCCTTACGGAATAGAGCCACTCGAGCCTCTTGATAACGTCGGGGGGAAGCTCATAATGGACATAACGCATCTTGAAGTCATAATGGAAGGGGTTGTGCATCATCCTCAATATCTCAACTAATGATGATAGAGTAACATTGTAGTATAGATCAAGCGCTTCGAGGTAATTCTTACGGTTGATCTCTTTTTGGACGAAGCAGTTGAATATATCAAATCTCGCTTTCAGACGAAGCAGTCTCTTCTGCATAGAATTATTAAATTCTTGCACATCAAGAGGCGCAGGCGATATTTTTTCGCCTTTTTTAAAGTAAAATACTAAGTTGCCATGAACCCGTGGCTCAAGAAATTTGTCTCGTTTGCTTAGCTTAAGGACTGCAAGATCTATTAGGTGATAATCACTTGCTTTTTCTAGCTTGTAGAAAGCCTGGGACATGTCCTGCCATGTTTCCTTAGGAACCTCGTACTTCAGCTTTATTGGCGATAGCATTGCAAGAGCCTTCTCGACCTGGCTAAAAGTCTCGTCAATCTTATTGTCATCAACGACAACATTAACGTCAATGTCCGACCACTCATCGACTCTTCCGAAGGCAGCTGCGCCACCCTCCCAGAATGTGTAAACATAATCTAATGGCCGAAGAGCATTAACGAGCTCCAGAATAATTCTATCCCTGCTGAGACCTTTCCCTTTGGGCATTATGACCACCGTTTAAAATATAAAGCCTGATATGCTGAATTTCGGCTCATTATGTTATTAAAGATTCTTCAGTGAAAGCAATCTCTAAAGAAGATCCGACAAACCTGCAATACTTCCAAGCACAAGGTCTGGCTTCACTCTCGATGTTGCCAGATCTTCCTCCTTGGTCACTCCTGTAAGGACAAGGATGCTGTATATCCTAGAGTTCCTGCCTGCCTTGATGTCAGTCTCCAAGGCATCTCCAACGATCGCGACCTCGTCTTTGGTCGTTCCAAGCCGATCCATGGCAATCTTCATTATCCTCTTGGAAGGCTTACCCACTATTAACGGTCTTACATTTGTAGTTTTGATAATGGCGCTCAGGATCGCCCCAGCTCCGGGCAGGTATCCGTCTTCTACAGGGAGGCTCCGATCTGCATTTGCCGCTATGAATTTCGCACCATTCTGGATCGCGTAAGAGGCCGCAGCCAGCTTATCGTAGGTGACATGGCGATCGAGCCCACAGACAACATATTTCGCCTCTCTCGCCTCTTCTTCGTTTAAGATGGTAAAGCCTTCTCTGGAGATGGCTGATGACAACGCTTCCTCTCCAATAACGTAAACCTTCCCCTGATTGAATTTCTTCATATAGACTGCTGTAGCCATTGACGAAGTGAGTATCTCTTCTTGCGACACATTTATGCCCATCTTCCCCAACTTTTCTGCGTACCCTTCCGGCGTGCCAGTCGAGTTGTTTGTAAGAAGCAGAATCTTCTTGCCCTTTCGCCTAAGCATGGCTATTATCTCGGATGCTCCTTCAATCGGACTGTTACCCCTAGAGAGACTTCCGTCAATATCAAAGATGAATGCCTTGAAATTTAGTTTTAGTGCCATCAAATGCCGCCAACAACCTATTCATTGGAACGAGGAAATTATGGTTTGTGTTTTTGAGCAAGTCCAAACCAAGCAACTCGGAATCAATCTCCGTTCGCAGGTCCCTACCCAGTCTAAAACATATGTTTAATAGATTTTGAAACAAAATAACTTACGAGAGTTGATGGAAAAGATGATGGATTACATAATGATCGGGGTTGACTGCTCCAAGCCTGCTGAAGCAGCGCTGGATGTGGCGATCGATGCAGCTAAGCGTTATGAAGCTCGGCTTCTCATAATCAGCGTCCACAACTCGCCTTCAGTCCCCCTATTGCCTGGAATGCCACCTTATCCCCAGATACTTACAGATTTTCCAACGCTTTCCCCAAAGGTTCCTGGCGACATCGCAAAAGAAGTAGGTGATCTGCTAAAAGAGTACGAAGAACGGGCGAGGAAAGCTGGTGTGAAGAATGTGGAATCCAAAATTGTCACGATCTGGGATAAAGTTGGCGCAGGCCTTGTCATCGAAGCTGAGAGGCGTGGAGTCTCATTGATAATAATCGGTTCGAGGGGACTTACTGGATTGAAGCGCACCCTGCTTGGGAGCGTGGCTGATTTTGTAATTAAGAACGCGCATTGCGATGTCTGGGTGGTAAGGCGTTAAAAACTAGCGTTGCAGGGCATATTCTTATTAATAAATTAGAAAAATTTAATAATACCATCATTGATAAGCGGAGATATGGTAGGTAGTAAGAAAGCTGTCGCGCTGTTTGTTGTCGCGATCGTAGCGATCGCTGCCAGCGTTACATCTTTCGAACTTTACCGCCCTGCTGAACCGTCTGCTGGAGAGGGGGAATTGAAAGTAATCGCGACCTTCTACCCAATGTATGACTTCGCCCAAAATGTGGTGGGTGACAAGGTTAATGTGACCCTCCTCGTTCCGGCTACCACCGATGTGCACGATTTCAATCCTACGCCTTCGGACATAGCGAGAGTTGCGAGCGCAGACGTTCTCATATATAATGGTGCTGGACTCGAGCCTTGGATAAGCCAAGTCATAAGCGCCGCAAATAATCCAAAACTTATTGTGATAGACGCGAGCCAGAATATAACATTGATTCCAGTATCGCTAGAGTTTCAGAGGGGTAACCAGACCGTTGACCCGCATGTTTGGCTGGATCCCGTTCTTGCAGAGCAGGAAGTTGAGAATATTCTTCAGGGATTGGTGAAAGCTGATCCTCAGGACCAGCAGTATTTTACAGCAAATGCGCATGCATATGAAGCCAAGCTCGATCAACTAAACTCCGAAATCATCAATGCTGCATCGAATGTAAAGACAAGATACTTCGTGACCTTCCACGAGGCTTTTGGGTATTTCGCAGAGCAGTATAACCTTACCCAAGTCTCTATCTCGGGCCCATTCGAGGAGGAACCAACCCCCAGTGACGTACAGAATGTAGTAGCTGCCATACACCAGTACCACCTGTGCTATGTGGGGTACGAGTCACTTGAGAACCCCGCAATCTCAGAGGCGATCGGCAGCCAGACGAATGCCACTCTAATACGCATGGACCCCATTGAAGGACTCAGCCAGGCAGACCAACTCGCAGGGATGACTTATCTAACAATGATGCAACAAGACGTCACGAACATAATCGAGGCGCTAAATAGTGTTGGATGTAGCTAAGCCCGTAGTCGAATTGAAAGATGTAAGCGTTCAATATCGCGAGGTTTGCGTACTGGACAGCATTACGCTTGAAATCTACGAGCGTGATCTTGTAGCCCTAATAGGACCCAACGGAGCTGGGAAGTCGACCCTCCTTGGTGTAATACTGGGCTTGATAAAACCGAGCTGCGGCTCGGTTAAGCTATTCGGCGAGGAGATCTCACCCAATAATCTCAGATATGTCGGATATGTCCCCCAAAAAACCCAAACACAGGACTCGAACTTCCCATCAACCGTCTTTGAAACCGTCCTGATGGGAAGGGTTCCCCGCGCAGGCATCCTCCATGGATTGAGCGAGGACGACAAGCGGAAAGTCGAGGAGGTATTAAAAATGCTGGGTATATACGAACTCAGAGACAGGCGCATAGGGCAACTTTCCGGAGGTCAGTCACAGAGGGTATTGGTCGCCAAGGCCCTCGTCTCAGATCCGAAGCTGCTGTTGCTTGATGAACCGACGAGTGGCATAGATGCCCAATCAAAGACTGAGTTCTACGAAATATTAGGAAAGCTGAACAGCGAAGTTGGAATAACCATCATACTCTCTTCCCACGATATCGGCGTTGTAACAAAAATTGCCAACAAGGTGATCTGTATAAACAGGTCACTTTTCTTCTGCGGGAGAAATTCGGAATTCTCCCCTGATTTAGTACTTCCTGGAATGTATGGCTACCCTGTTGAGGTAATGCATCATGACGATCACGCTTGATTTCTTCCTGTCAATGCTACAGCAGGCGTTTATCCAGCGAGCATTCCTAATTGGCATCATAATAGCAATCCTTAGTTCGGTTTTGAGCACGTTCATCGTCCTTAAGAAGTACTCTCTTATAGGAGATGGTCTTGCCCACACCGCCTTCGGAGGCTTGGCGCTTGGCTATTACCTCGGACTTGAGCCACTTTGGGTTGCTGCAATCACTGTGATTCTTGGCTCAATGGGAATAACAAAGGCAACCCGTTCTGCAAAGATCTCCTCGGACGCAGCAATTGCGCTGTTCTTGCAACTCGGCTTGGCGTCTGGTATTGTGCTTCTCAGTCTAGCTCGTGGGTTTGGTGTTAATCTAGAAAGTCTGCTGTTCGGTAGCATCCTTTTAGTAAATACTGAAGAAATCATAACTGCTACCGTCATACTATTGGTGACGCTAGCCATCGTCTTTCTCTTCTACAAAGAGCTTGCGTATGTTAGTTTCGATGAAATTCAAGCTAGGGCTGCGGGAATGAGGACTTGGTTCTTCGATTACCTGATCAGCGGTCTGGCAGCCGTCGCCGTAATCGCTTCAATACCCATCGTGGGAGTATTGCTTATATCTGCATTGCTCGTTCTCCCTGGCATTACTAGTCTTCAGGTAAGCCGATCATTAAGGGAAACGGTTCTTCTCTCTCCCCTGTTCGCTCTTCTCAGCGTAGTTATTGGGCTTCTTTTATCAATAGCGCTGGACACTGCCTCTGGGGCTACAATAGTTGTAACTGGTCTTCTGATTTTGCTCTTCGTTTTGGCACTTAAGAAGTTGGCCAGCAAGACCCGCAAGACGATCCGCTATTGAGCCTGTTTTTTTCTATCAAATTGGATAGTTCTCAGCATTGCTCATCCCGAAGATCAGACTTTAAGTAATCATTATGCCATTGAAAGTCCTTTTAAGTTGCGGATTAAAGAGAGTGCCTCGATGTGGCAAAGATGGTTATAGTAAGCTTATCCATACCAGACGAGCTCCTTGATGAACTCGACAAGATCATGGGAGAGGCATGGCATGCAAGCCGCTCGGAGGTGGTCAGGCAGGCACTCCACAAATACATCTCGGAGTATAAGGAGCTGGAAAAGGTGAAGGGGAGCATAATTGCCACCATTACAGTCCTGCAGGAGAAAGCTGAAAGGAATGAGGGGCTCCGTCTTCAGCATGAGTTTGACGATATTATCACCCAGTACCTCCATGCCCATTTGGCTGGAAACAGCTGTCTGGAAGTAATGGTGGTCAAAGGCGATTCTTTGCGCCTCAAGGGTCTGATCGACGGCCTGAAGGCTGATAGGCACGTAAAACAGCTAAATTTCTTCATAATGGAAGTAGCATAGCATGGATCGCTTGAGCCCTGCTTTGTCATGATACGAGGACTATGCTCAATCCGATCAGCACGCCTCCAGCAATTCCGACTGGGGCTATGGTCTCCCCAAGAAAGGCGAATGATACAGCGATGGCCACGATAATCTCGAACAGCATCACTATCCCTGCGTTAACCACCGTGATTGTCTTGAGCGCCCTGTAGAAGAGATAGAAACCAAAGATCGTGCATATCACAGTGATGTACAAGAAAGCCCCGACTGAGAAGGGTGTAAGCGTAAATGCAAGGGGTGTAAAGAATAGCAATGGAGCAAGAGTTATCGCTGTCGTTATTGACATGGACTCGGTGACCTCCATAGGCGACAACCCGAGCTCTGTTGCCGCTCTCTTATTGTATATGTTCGAGAATGCCCATACCATTCCGCCTATGAAAATTATCAGGTCGCCAATCACCGACCCCTGCGCGAGTGACGATAGGTCCCCACCGGTAGTAGTAAGGAAAACCCCGATCAGACCAACTAATATCCCCAGTTTGGCCTTGCCTGTAATCTTCTCTTTCAGCATAATTGCGCTAAATATCGCCATGAAAACCACGTTCACGTTCACGAGCAGGGATGCCTTCGATGCTGTAGTGAGAGTCAAGCCGTAGAACTCCATAACGAAGCCAATTGCATTCGTAATGCCGAGGATCCATAGGATCTTCTCGTTCAGCAACTTCTTCACGGGCTTCCTCGCCAGTGCCAGGTATGTGAGAACGATCAGGGCGGCAAGAATGAACCTCAGGCTAATGAACAATGAGGGACTGATCTCGTTGAGAGCCACTTTGATGACGGGAAAGGAGATGCCCCAAATGACCGTTGCAAAGAGCAGCCCTGCAACAGCCTCTCTCTTTGGGTCCATGTCACACCCCCCAGAAACACACGGTCAAGAGCATTTTCCTACTAATAATGATGCCGCAGTATCTTGGCCTGCGATCAGCAAAGGATACCGATCAATATGTTATCCCTAGTTCTAAGTAGCCGTACGCGGACTTCCTCGTCTACTGGAAGTTCGTGGCCAACCACGGTGACCGCCCATTTCAAGTCCTTCGTTGCTGCAAGGCTCTCCCCCTTCAGCCACCCAGGGCCGATTACCCTAACGCTGAGCTTCTCGCCACGTCCAAATGGGACGGCAACTGATGGCGCGGCTCTAATCCCAAAATCCGAAGGCCTGAGGACCATCTTCACCCCGCTCACCTTCTCAAGCTCCCGCATCCTCCTGTAGAATGCATACCAGCTTACCTGCTTCATCTCCTTCGTCCTCCTGCCGGACTTGTGGAACTCACATTTCTGGATGCCCAAAGGGGGCCACTTCCTGCCTGCCCCAAGCCGCTTCGCTAGATCGATGAGCCCCTCAAGCTGGTCATCGTTCAACGGATGGACCCAGACGGGCGCGAGCAGCAGATCAATGGAGGTATTCTCAACAAGGTACTGAGCGTTGTCAACTATCTTCTTAAGATCATAGGACTCTGCTCCGGAAAGCTTCTTTGCAAGATCCGGGTCTACGGAATCTAGAGAGAGGTTCACCCTGTCTAGCCCCGCTTCTGCCAGATTGCTGATCAGGCCTTCGCTCATGAGGTAGCCATGGGTCTGAAGCGATATGGTCTCGACTCCGCCAAGATCTGATATGGCGCTGACCAGATCAACAAGCCTCGGGTAGGTAAAGGGGTCGCCGACGGTATCTATGTGTGCTTCAACCCCCCCGCCCTTCACTGCCACGAGTCCCCTGACCCACTCCATCATGTGATCCAAATCAACAAGATATTCCGCCCTTCTCCTCCTACTGCAAGGTCCGGCATCCGTAGAGCAGAAGATGCAGCTCAGAGAGCAAGAAGTCGATGGCCGGACTTGGATGACATTGGTGCCCCTGTCAATAACGCCGAATGAGACTGACCCAATCAGAGGAGCCCCACTGGGTATACGGAAGATTTCTGGCACACTCTCACCATAAAGAGTACAATTTTGTCCTTTTTTCACCATTAACCTTAAGCATCCATCAGCGGAATTTTATTTTTTTGCTTTAGTTGTAGTATGTATACCTTATAATGCAAATAAACACAGGCGCGCCATTCCGCTCGATGGGAACTGGTGCTGCAAAAAAACATGAATGAAGCAAGCCAACCATATTGGTTTGGGTTTGGAGGGCAAAAAATTTATCTATCTATATGGTTGTTTCATCATTATTGGGTTGAAATGCAATGAGCACGTCAACACAGTCGTACTTTACGAGGTCAGGCAGGCTTAAGAGGTTGGTCTCGGGAACCAAGCAATTGATATCCTACGCTGACTCAACTGGAAACGGCGATCTCATCTCCGAGGCGTCCATGCTCCAGAGCCTTATTGGCGAGGGAGTCTACTTCGTGGGGATCCCCGATGAGTCCTACCCCACCAGGTGCTCCGGGAAGGAGCTCAATCTGGAAGGCATGGATGACAACGTCACCATCAGGATAGAGCTGAAGGCAGGGGACCTCGAGAAGACCCTGGCCACAACAATTCCGACGGTCAAGAGACTGAAAGAATCGGGAGACAAGATGGCAGAGACTGCCGAGCTTATCCTGGCGATCCTCCAGAGGATGAAAGAGGAGGAGTACCGTGGCAAGACCCACCAGGTAGCGTCCTTCGACCCCTTGGGCGAGAGGCTTGGCTCTCTTCCAGGGAAGCCTACGTGACCCTGAGGGTAAAATGAACCTATGAGGCAGCCCTTCACAGCCAAGAGGAACTTGTGGTTTATTCAGGGAGTTTAACCACGAGAAACCTGAAAATGTCCTTGCCGGTGTTACTTTGTATGTGTGGGGATTGAATTATAATTCTAAAGAAAGCATTTTAGTAATGGTATGTTATTGTGACTTTCTCAGTAGCATCATTAAACCAATTTGTATCTAATCCCCTAATCACCATAAACCACCCTTATAGAAGGGGCAGGTTGTTGTTAAAGATTTGCAGCAAGATTGCAGAATCTTCATAAATATGGCTTTCTATTCATGCTAGTTGTGGTAAATTGATTTGAGCGACCTCGATAAGCTGTTCTGCCCCAAGAGCGTAGCCATTGTGGGTGCTTCTAAAAACCCCAAGAAGATAGGATACGAACTCGTCAGTAACATTCTGGCAGGGGGCTATGAGGGCAAGCTTTTCCCGGTCAACCCTGAGGGCGCAGACGTGATGGGCCTTAAGTCCTTTACCAGTGTAAAACTCATCCCTGGCGATGTTGATTTGGCGGTAATAGCAGTCCCCGCTGTTTACGTCGCGGACGTCATCGAGGACTGTGGGCAGAAAGGCATAAAGTCGCTTATTGTGATCAGCTCTGGCTTCAAGGAGGTCGGCAACACCGAACTAGAGGACAAAATCCTTTCTATTGTGAGAAAGTATGGGATGAGGATGCTGGGTCCCAACGTCTTTGGCCTCTACTATGCCCCTTCCCGCATGAACGCCACCTTTGGTCTCTCTAGGGTCTTTCCGGGGAACATCGCCTTCATTACACAGAGCGGCGCCTTGGGCATTGCCATGATGGGATGGACTAACCTGTACCACATCGGCGTATCCGCGGTCATCAGTATGGGCAACAAAGCGGATATTGAAGAGTCCGACATGCTCGACTATCTCACCGGAGACGAAATGACTAAGGCAGTGCTGATATACATCGAGGGCGCGAAGGATGGAAGACGCCTTATGGCTTCGCTGAAGGGTTCAACTCTTAAGAAACCCGTGATCATTTTGAAGTCAGGTAGGACAGAGAAAGGAGCCTCAGCGGCTGCCTCCCATACAGGGTCGCTTGCGGGATCCGACAAAGTCTACGATGCTGCATTCAAGCAGAGCGGCGCGCTTAGGGCGTATGACTTCGCCCAGGCTTTCGACTGGGCCAAGCTCATGACGCTACAGCCACCGCCTCAGAACGAGAATTGTCTCATTATCACGAATGGAGGAGGTGTGGGCGTGATGACTACCGATGCCTGCGAGGAGTCCGGCGTGACTATCTGGCCGCTTCCTGATGACCTCCAGTCAGAGTTCAAGAAGCTTATGCCCGTCTTCGGAAACTTCAAGAACCCCGTGGACCTTACTGGTCAGGCCTACGAGGAGAGCTACTCCAAGTCCTTGGAGCTAGCTTTCAAGGATCCGAGGATAGGATCCATTATCGTACTCTACTGCCAGACTGCTATCACCGACCCTGTGGCAATAGCCAAGTCGATCATCGACACCTGCGAGTCACAGCACTGCGACAAGCCTCTAGTTGCTAGCTTCATCGGGGGACAGCAGTGCGACGAGGCAATGAGGAAGCTTGACGAGCGCGCAATACCTGCTTACCCCATTCCTGAGAGGGCTGTCTCTGCACTCGCATCATACTATAGATGGAAAAGATACACGGATAGGTTAGAGGAAAAATCAGCTCAATCCTAAACCCAATTTATGATAAAAAATCACATACTGCAGGATCCATGCCATCTGAATTGGTTTCAGCACCTTTTCATGTAGGTTAATACATTTGCTATGAATTCGCAGACTATTCTCGTCGGTAATCCTGATAATCTAAATAAGGACGGCTCACAAAATAAGAGCAAGGTTAGATAGTAAACTGTAACCATGATAAGGTGATGGAAATGAAGGGATACATAGTACATATAGAAAAAGAGACGAGAAAGAATACTGATTTCCGACATGTCCTTTACACTGCGAAGCATAGCCAGCTTGTGCTGATGAGCCTCCGTGCAAAGGAAGAGATAGGCATGGAGACCCATAAAGACAAAGATCAATTCTTCCGCTTTGAGGCTGGTGAGGGGAAGGTTGTCATCGACGGAGTTGAGCACCCCGTGAGGGACGGGGATGCGGCAATCGTCCCTGCTGGCGCCAAGCACAATGTGATAAATACTTCCGCTAGTTCAGAGTTGAGACTGTACACTATTTACTCACCCCCCGAGCACCAGGATGGAACAATCCGTCATACTAAGGCGGAAGCGATAGCAAAAGAAGAAGAGTTCGATGGTAGGACTACAGAACGCGGGTAAAATGAGTTAGAACCCACGAAGAGCAAATCCATAGACTTCCATTGGTTTGGGTTTGAGTAGAGATATGTTCCGCTTACAGCGTATGCTATTTTCGTTGAAGCTTCTGCTGCCTCTTCTTCGTTTCACCATGGATGTGCCCAAAAATACAGGCATGTTGAGGTCTCATACCTCTCTGTCGTTAGTTTTCTGAGACAATCTGCCACTAAGAAACTGGGCCTTGGGTTTGCCTAATAACTTGGCATTAGGCTGTGAACAAAATAGATCTGTTGATAAAAATTGAGATTAGTCCCAATATTTCTTCTCTAAGGGCATTGCCAGAATCTCACGAATCTCGAGCCTCTTCTCTTTCTCCTTGGCAAAGACTGTAGCTGGGAAAGTTGACCTGAGAACAATGGCTGTGTCAGCGCCCTTGCCACTGCCACCGACGCCTATCACGTACTTGTAGGGGTCAAGAACTCCGCAGGCGACAGCAGTAAGTACGACCTCTACGGCAACCTTCATTCCCTGCCCGAAGGCATAAAGCGTGTCCCTGAACGTTGTTTCGGGCACTGGGGCGCTATATCTCGAGGACTCATAAATAGAGTTGTGGAGCATGTATGGGACCTTGTCCAGCACTATGACGCCCAGGCTTTCCAGCTCCTCCTTCGCCTTCTGGTCCATGCATGGGTACTCCCAGCCCCATTCGCTCCTGTAGGCGCTCTCGGACACACATATTATTCTCGCTTCGTCCTTGAGAGACCTTGCGAATGTGGCTGCAGTCTTCCCTGATGTGCTGGAAACCACAAGGTCCCTGATCCCTCCCCGTTCAACAGCCTTGGTCACAGCTTCGACGACCAGTTCTGTGTTCTCCTCGCCAGGGCTCTGAAAATAATATACATCGTGCAACCTAAAACTCATGAAGACTCCCACTAAAAGTTAGCTCATCAAATCCACTTAAAAGCTTGTCCCCCGCTTTAAATAGAAAATGATCCATAAACTGAAGCATCCAGGCTGGTGCAGCTAACGTCCCAAAGCAGAGCCGTAATGGAATATATCGAGTCGAGGTCCGATCTACTAGCCAGCACGACATCTGATTTCATAAAAACCCCCAGTCCGAGCGGCTCCGAAGGCGATGTGGCAAAGCTCCTTTCTGAATACCTAGCAAAAGCAGGCTTGGAGGTCCAGATCGACATTGCAGGGAACGTCCTGGGTACCTTGCGTGGAAAGGCGAAGGGCGCTGGAAAGAGACTAGCCTTCAATGTGCACTTGGACCACATCCCGCCAGGTCAAAGGGAGTCTTGGGCTCATGATCCTTATTCGGGCTTGATAGATGAGGGCAAGGTGTACGGTAGGGGTGCTTCCGACACAAAGGGTGCATGGGCTCCAATGGTCCTTGCAATTGATGCTATAAGAAATAGCGGAGGCGTCGATGGTGATGTGCTATTCACAGCAGTTGTTATGGAAGAATTGACATACTGCATTGGGATGAAAGTGCTCCTCGATACAACTCTGAAGTCCGCGCCCCCCGACTACATCGTTTCCGGAGAAGCCACCGCCCTGAACATCGCCGTGGGTCACAGGGGCAGAACCGAACTTGAGCTCTTAACCAGAGGTCGTTCGTGCCACGCAAGCGCCCCTTGGAGGGGAGAGAATGCGATATACAAGCTAGCTCCTCTAATATCCTCGATCGAGAAGCTAAGCAGGCACATATTTGCGCAGGAGAGCCACCCGTTGCTTGGAAAAACCACACTTGCTTTGACCGATGTCGTGTGCTCACCTGGAGCGCACAACGTAGTTCCGGATCTGTGCAAGGCGTATCTTGACTATAGATTCCTTCCTGGCGAAGATCTCAACTCAATAATGGATAGGGTAAGGCACAGACTCAACTTTGATGGCATCGATGCGCAAGTCAAGGCTTGCGAATCAGATGAGGCGACCTATGCTGGGATGGCGTTCCACGGCCAGAAGTTCATGCCCGCCTACGCAATCTCGCCAGATCACCCATTGGTGAGCGCATCGATGGAAGCTGCAACCTCCGTAATGGGAGGACCGCCTAAACTCCAGCGTTGGGACTTTGCAACCGATGGCGGGTACTCTATGGGTATCCTCGGCATCCCTACTATAGGTTTCTCACCTTGCGAGGAGCAGCTGGCCCATACGCCGAATGAGTACGTGCAGATCGATTATCTGGTTAAGGCTGCGAAGGTCTATGCAGAGATGATCTTAAGGCTCTGCGGAAGTCAATGAACGTTCGAATTCCGGCAGAATTCCTTTTGGGCATCTGGTAGTGCAAAGACTAGCTTTCGTACCTGAAGCAGGAGCTGGGGTACCTCTTCAATAGGTTCTTCGAGATCATTCCCGCCTCTGTCCATGTTGCTGAAATCACGGCGCAGGGTACGAGGCATTCAGGCCCCACAGTCGAAGATGCTGCTGTGTAGACAGGGTTGTTCACTATATGCTTAGCTAGGTCCTTGACGTCAATTACCTTCAGTAGGTTTCCGTACCTCTTGACCATTTCGCACGTAGAGGTTATTGTAATCTTTATCTTGCCACCATTTGCAATTTCGGCCATTACTGTGGCCTTGTGGCCGCACCTACCCGTGTCAACCGAAAAAATCGTTGGCATATTGGTTCAACATTACTTTTTCCAAGGGGCTTCTTATGTTTTCTGACAATAACTTCCATGCTGATACGATGCCGACATCACAAAATACTGCAGAATGATTAATAGACCGTGATCTAATGTTTCATATGAAACACCAGATATTTATATCTTATTTGTTATTTCCTTGTTTGCATAATCTGCACATCTTCATACGAAGCACCCGCTCGCCGGTTTTCACAAGGGTCTCTTCATCACAAACCGGTGACGGGTATTATTTTTATTAGGCCTGCCGGTACCTCCTTAGCAAGAGCGAGTTTGTGACAACAGACACTGAGCTAAGCGCCATTGCAAGTGCTGCAATCTCTGGCCTAAGGACGATGTAGGGGTAGAGGACTCCTGCCGCAATAGGGATGCCCGCGCTGTTGTAAATGAGCGCCCAGAACATGTTCTGCTTTATCTTGCTCACTGTCCTCCTGCTCAATCTGAGGGCGGAGGCCACGCCCGTAAGGTCCTCCTTAGTGAGGATTATACCCCCTGCTTCCTTAGCTATTTCAGTGCCACTTCCAATTGCTATTCCAACATCTGCCTGTGTCAGGGCTGGTGCGTCGTTGATTCCATCGCCCACCATGGCTACAACCTTCCCTTCTGACTGCAGCTTGGAAATTACATCCGCCTTCTCGTTCGGTGGCACTCCGGCTATGAACCTATCAATGCCCAACTCTGCGGAAATGGCTTTGGCTACGCGGGAGTTGTCGCCTGTGAGCATGATCACCTCAAGACCATCTGCCTTAAGATCTGATATTACCTCATCAGAGTGGGGTTTGGGGGTATCGGTTATCCCGATCATACCCGCTACTTTCCCTTCATAGGAGACTATGGACGAGGTTTTTCCCTCTGCTTCCATCGAGGCCAGCTTTTGCTCGAAGTCTTCCATCTTTAGGCTGAAACGCTCTAACAGTTTCCTGTTGCCTAAAAACGAATCCTTCCCGTTCACCTTGCCCCTAACCCCTTCACCGGGGTAGGCCTCAAAATCCATGAGTTCGTACAGTGGCTGTCCTGATGCTGCCTCGATTATGGCCCTCGCCAGCGGGTGCTCAGAACCCTTCTCGAGGGATGCTGCGATCTTCAAGACCTCATCCTTTTTTATTATACCTGCACTAACTACCTCAACGACCTTGGGTCTGCCCATAGTAAGGGTGCCTGTTTTATCGAAGACAACCGTGGTAAGCCTCTGAACGTTCTCCAGAACATCCCCTCCCTTGATCAGTATCCCCAGCTCCGCGCCTTTTCCTAGCCCTACCATGATAGCGGCTGGCGTGGCGAGACCAAGAGCGCAGGGGCAAGCTATCACCAGTACTGATACCGCCATGATCATTGCAAATTCGAACCCCATTCCTCGAAATATCCAAGCTGCAAATGTCACGGCGGCAATAATGATGATGGCAGGTACGAAATAGGATGCAACCCTGTCAGCGAATCTCTGAATTGGCGCCTTCTTCGCCTGCGCTTCTTCGACAAACTGTATTATCTGGGAGAGGAATGTGTCCTTCCCGATCTTTGTGGCCTCTATCCTTAGGAGCCCGTTCTGATTCTGGGTGCCACTTATCACATCGTCGTCCTCGGCTCTGTCCACGGGTATGCTCTCGCCAGTGACCATGGACTCGTCCACCGAGCTTTTCCCTTCCAAGATCCTCCCGTCGATTGGTATGATCTCGCCAGGTTTTATCATCAGGACATCGCCAACGGCGATTTCATCAAGTGGGATCTGTGCCTCCTTATCCCCCCTTACCACCGTTGCGGTTTTTGGCTGCAGCTCAATGAGCTTCCTGATAGCCACTGACGCCCTCGACTTAGCCATATCCTCGAGGTACTTCCCAAGCAGCACGAAGGTTATCAGGAGTACTGAAGCCTCGTAGTAGACGTCCCCCGTGGCGAAGAAAGTATTGTAGACGCTATAAAGGTAAGCGGCTGAGGTGCCCAGCGCCACAAGAACATCCATATTTGGGGACCCATGCTTGATGGACTTGTAAGAACCTCTGTAGAAGCTCCTGCCAGCCCAGAACTGGACCGGAGTAGCTAGCGCGAACAGTATGAATTCCCTGTAAGGAATCCCCATTCCAAGCATGCTGATCAATAGTGTTGGGACAGCCAGCACAAGGGCAAACATGAAATTGTGTATCTGCTTTGGTTTCTTCCCCCCGACCTCCTCCCTGAGCCGCGGTGTGTAGCCGAGGTCCTTGATTGCTTTCTCCAACCTCCCCACGCTGGTGATCTGAGGATCGTGCTCCACAACCACAAGCTTGGTTGCGAGGTTGACATTTGCCGATATGACCCCTTCAAGCTTTACGAGTTCCTCCTCTATCGCTTTGACGCAGGAAGCGCACCTTATGTCCTCCACCTCTATGACCGTCTTCTCAGTGACCACCTTGTAGCCTGAATCCGAGACTGTCTTCGCTATGCGTCTGAAATCCACCTTGTGAGGGTCATACTCGACCACAGCGCTGTTGCTTGCAAGGCTAACCTCTGCGTTCTTGATGCCCTCCACGGACTTGAGCGCCTTCTCTATGGTGAGCGAGCAGGTCGCGCAATGCATGCCCTCGATCTTGATGGAGGTCTTGCGCATAAGCTCATCTCTCAATGATGCAGCAATTAAATGTTCTATGAGAATGGGCAAAGGGATAAGACTTGTTTTAATCTATGATAACCTGTTAATGGTGGTCATCTTGGCAAGATCAATGCTAGTCATCAAGCTGATCATGAAAGCATTCCCTGGCCGCTTCCTCATCGCAAAGATGACGCGCCTGCCGCTCATCGGTGGGATGATTGACGGAATGCTCTTCGAGGACGACGACATCATCTACCTACCTCAAGATGGCGTAATAGACGTCAACAAGTCCTTCGGGGAGCTCGTGAACATGGTTATGCCATCCCAGGTCGTCGAGCACTTCATTGACAAAGCAAACTACTACTGGGTCATGAACTGGTGCATATGCCGTAAGTCTTCTAGATGTAAGCATTATCCGCAGGAACTCGGTTGCCTCTTCCTCGGTGAAGCTGCTATGAAGATCGACCCCCGACTCGGTCATCCCGTGACCAAGGATGAAGCCCTCCAGCATATACGTAAATGCCGCGACGCGGGGCTCGTGCAACTCGTAGGTAGGAACAAGCTCGACGCAACTTGGCTGGATGTAAGCCCTGGTAACAAACTCCTAACCATCTGCAATTGCTGCCCGTGCTGCTGCCTCTGGAGGATGCTTCCCGATCTCTCGACCAAGATCAGTTCTAAGGTAACTAAGATGCCCGGCATCGAGGTAAGGGTGAGCCAGAGGTGCCAAGGTTGTGGCACTTGTTCCCAGGGCATCTGTTTTGTAAGGGCAATCCACCTGGAAAATGGGCATAGTGTCATTAGCGAGGATTGCAGAGGATGCGGTCGCTGTGTGACCATATGCCCAAACAATGCCATCGAAATTCTGCTGCATGATGAGCAATATGTGGAGAAGTCAATAAACCGCATAACTCGAGCAGTGGATGTCACATAAAACAAACATTATTTGGCAATTAACACTGGCTCGGTGCTCCTGTGTATCAGATTATCCTTTCAGCACCGAATAATCTTAAATATCGAACTGTCGAAACTTCCAACATTACATGGAGACAATTAGATGATCTCTTCTTGGGTTGCTTCAACTCTCCGCAGTAGGGATCTACCGGTATCTAGGGAGGCCTTGGACAGTTACGTGCTGGACAAGCTTGGAGGTATTGTCTCATACACACGTCAATTCAGCAACTTCTACAAGGAACACTTCAAAGATGTAGCCCCATCAAAGATCGAAAACTTCATGGAATTCAAAGCGCTCCCATTTACGTGCAGTGAGGACATCATCGCTAAGCCCAATTGGTTCCTATGCGTCTCCCAGTCAGAGATCCTCCGATCGTACGTTGTTGAGACCTTGGACGAACGGCTAAAGCAGATCTCCTTCACGCAGGGCGAACTTGAGCACATAATAGACGCAGTCGGCAACTTCTTCCAATCCATCGGTGTATCCCCTAGTACGAAAGTCGCCATCGTCTTTCCCCAGGAGTACCTATGGGGGGTACCTGATCTTTTGAGTAGAGCTGCGAAGCAGTGCGGAGCGGACACCACGCTCGTGGATCAAAACGATCTCGATCAACAGATGTCTGCAATCCTGTCCCTGAAACCTGATGTTATCGTAGGCTCCGCGCAACAGATGTTCTTCCTAAGCGCCCTGCTTGAAGACAATCGCGGTTCGCAAACCCCACCAAAGGCGATAGTTCCATGCCATGGTTGCGTACCTTACTTGTTCACTGAAAAGGCGAGGCGGTTGGTGAGGAAGGCCTGGGGGGCGGATCTATACGAGCACTTCGGCATTACTGAGATGGGTTTCAACGTGGCGGTGGGCTGCGGGAAGGAGGACTGGCTGCACCTTAATGAGGTAGACGTGTACGCGGAGACAATTGACCCTCAAAGCGGTGACCCTCTGAATTTGGGGGAGCGGGGGGAACTCGTGCTGACAAACATTGCCGCCAAGGGTATGCCGATAATAAGGTACAGGACAGGCTACCTAGCTGAAATAATCAAACCAGAGTGCTCATGCGGCGATGTGATAACTAAGCGGCTGAAGATTTTTTCGTCGCTGGAGTCCGATGAAGACCTTCTTAACCGGCCTTTAGTATTTCGTCCATTCTAGAAAGCGTAGCCATGGCTATCTTCTTTGTAGCGAGGTTGCCATAGGCGAGGGCTCTGTCAGTCATCTTCAAAAAGTCTTCTTCCCACCTCACAAGCCCAAGGATCCTCAGGAGCCCAGTAAGGACCCTGATGTTGAAATCCGCACTTTTGAGCTCGTTCAGCTGATGCTTGTCTATCCCGCCATAGTATAATCTTCTCGCCAATCTAGCCGTGGGATAGTCCCTCAGCTCAGAATACGCAAAGACAGGGAGCTTCCCTTCCTTGAGGGTCGCAATATAGTCCTCGGTGGAAGGAGCGTTAAGGGTAAAGTTGTTGTTGATCACTCCCCATGCTCTCGGGCCAAGCCCGATGAAACTGTCGTGCTCGTACGGTCCCTCGTAGGCACCGGGGTTGAGCGAGAAGCTCCAAAGGGTCCTGAACTTGTAGGTCCTCTCGCGAAGGTAATTGACTATGGCGAGGTAGTTCTCCGTCTCCTCTGCTTGGTTCTGATCAGCTAAGGTTGAATTGATCTTTCCTCCCTTGTCAACTCTCTCGCGCGCGCACGTCTTGCTCAGCGCGGTGTAGGGCAGCATCATCAACGGATAAGTGGATATCCCGTTCACCCTGATGTCTGCCGCGGTCTTCAAATCCTCGAGCAGCATCTCCTTGGTCTGCCCAGGCAAAGAGAACATGAGATCAATATTCACATAGTCAAAGCCGTAATCCATAACCCTCTTCAGTGTGCTGACCAGGTTCTCGCGTTTCGCGGGCCTCCCAAGGACCTTTGCTAAAAGGGTCTCATTGAAGCTCTGGACCCCTATGCTAAGCTGGGATATACCGAGGTCCTTCAGCGACGCTAATACTTCATCCTTCAGGTCGGCAGGGGATGCCTCAAGGGCTACCTTCCCTTGGAAGCTGAAGTGCTCGCTGACCTGGTCCTGTATGGTTCCGAACTCCTTGTGCAGGAGTGTCGGTGTGCCTCCGCTTAGGTAAACTCTTTCCACAACGGCTTTGTTCTGGCTTATGAGTGAGGAATATAGCTTCATCTCTTCCTTCAGACCCGTTAGGAAGATCTTCGCATAGCTGTTGCTGTAGAGCTCACCCGGGAAGGCGCAGAATGGGCACCTAGACGCGCAGAACGGGACTCTGATGTTGAGGGCTGTGCGCTTCACTTCCGTTTTAAACATATTCTCCAAGTCTGTAGCCCTCGAAAACGAGACGCTGGACGCTACCTTATCCGCCAACCTATTGACCGCCCACAGCGTTATCCTATCCACCAATGGTGTATCCTCTGCCAAATCCTATGATGACGCGCTTAGTATAATAGAATTGCTTTGCCTTCAACTGAGTAGGTTCAGATACCCAAAGAGTAAAAAACATAAAAAACAATTCAAATGTCGGTAGATGTTATGGGCGTGAGGCTGGGCACTATCAACAATGGAGAACTAGTCTCTCTGCAGAGAAAGGTAGAATCTCTTATCAAACCCAAGGGGCACGCTATCGCTTTCAAGTTCTTCGAGGAAGATACCATCACCGACGAAAAGCTGGAGAAACACTTAGTGAAATCGAGACTTGCCCTCTGCCAGATCATGAAAGGCGTGAATATCTACGGGTCTCCACAATTGGTGCGCAAGCAAAACTACCAGGCCTGCGCAGATGGCGAACATGTGCTAGGGTTCAGGGCGCACCCCATGAGCTTGGTTGAGCAGTGGGAGATGATAATCGGCCAAAGCAAGGAGAGCCATGACAGGCTCGTGAGGGACATAATCCATGTCCCTTTTGGGGCATACAAAGCGGTGCTCTTTGCGGACATGAAGACTTATGATGATTTCAACTTGGTTCCTGATGGCATTATCTTCAATGTTAACGGAATTCAGGCGGAGCTCCTCATCCTGTCTTCCTACCTGGGAAAGCAAGATAAGCCTGTGTGGAGCTATGATGGCTACGCAGCCTGCGAGATTGTGGCCGCACTCAAACTAGGGAAAACGCCCTGGATGGTGATTCCATGCCTCGGGGCAAGGTCTTTCTGCGCAACGCAGGACGACGAGATTTGGTTTGGCATGAGCGTTGAAGATCTGAAGCGAGCGGTAAAAATATTAGAAGAGCACCAGATATCCTATCCTCCTTCGGTGGAGCAGTCTGTCTTGACGCCTCCAATGGGAGATCACCTGATATCGAGGTTGATGTTGAGACCGGACTGAAATGTGGATGTGAAAAAGATGGCAAAAACCAAGGTAATAATGATAGGAGGTCACTTCGCAAGCGGGAAGACGACGCTACTGATGAAAATACTCGGTACACTAACAAAGAGGGGCTACAAGGTCGGTCTCCTCATGAACGATGTTGGTCCAGTCGATTACAAGATGGTAGCTTCGCTCACGAACTGCTCCGTCGAGGAAGTGTCCAGGCACTGCATGTGCATGAAGCCAAAGGACCTTAAGGAAGCACTTAGGAAGCTCTTGACTCCTGACCATAACGTCCTACTAATCGAGGAGATAGGTTTTGGCAACCCCTACAACTGTTGGAATACGCTATCCGAGATACTCCCAGCTATTGATCCTAACACGGAGCTCTCTCCGATTACGGTCATGGTAGATGCTGAGTACATCCTCCGGTCCTACCAAGGGTTCGTCTCTGCGCTGCCGCCGATAATGGAGCAGCAGCTGTCGGAAGCTGACCTCATCGTTGTGAACAAGGTAGACCTCCAGGATCCTGACTCCCTAAACCGGGTCAAGGAGATAATTGTCAAGGTCAATGATAGGGCCAAGATCTTCTTCACATCTGCTCTGACAGGTATTGGGATCGATTCGCTGATCCCTGTGCTAATGGAGTCTAAATGGCAGCGTGGCCATGCAAGGTCATCAGAAGTTGTGCTTCAGCGCCGGACGCAGTACTTCGCAGATATGATATGGGTCGCGTACAGAGCCAACTTCGAGCTAAAGAAAGAAGGAATAATCCAGAACGTTGTTGGGGATCTCTTGATCAAAATGGGTAAGGGCATCATCGCAAGGAAGGGTGAGATTGTGCGCGTCAAGGCATATTCGGACGATTCAGCTGAAAAAACCTACGCATCGTTGACTTCAGATCTTAAGGTGGAGTTCCGACCGAACACTTTCTCGGCATCGAAGATCAAGACCGGAAAGCTCACTATAAGCTGCGTTGTGAAGGGTTTAGAGATCAGCGAAGTCTCAGCAGCGCTTAAAGAAACTCTGGCAGACATGAGTAAGGAATTCTTGGTCTCCAGGGTTTGATTCACGGTCAGTGCTTTTCAAGGCTCTTCCTGAAGGGTGACTGCCCATTTATATCAGTCGCGTTGTAGAGGCAGAATGGGACGAATTTGCCATCAGGCAGCACCTCGTGTATGCAGCACCTCTTAAGCCTGTCATAGTCGATATTCCAGGCGTCTTGGAAGTGCATTGCCGATATTGTAAGCCCGTTCACCGTAAGGTCCTTGACTAGCCCTAGCCAAGTTCCGCACCCGCATTCTTCGTCTGACGCGCCATCGAGTGAAAGCCCAGCTTCCTTGGCCATCTTGCCCCCCCAAGTATCGTTGACTCCCTCTCTGACTGTCTTTGTGATGTCTGCCTCTGGGGTAAACTTACCTCCCATCTTTGTTAACGAGAGGAATTTACCGTCACTCACGAACCCGAAACACTTGGTGTCGCAGTGGCAGTCTGAACAACCGGTAGGGACGAAATCAGCAGGTGATATCTCGCCATTGGTCTGGATCTCAATCTCTTTGAGCAGTTGGGGAATCGTGATGTAATCTTTCGGTGGCAACGATGGTACCCTTCCGAAGTAGCTAAGCGGCTGGAAGTGTATCCCCCTGATAATGCCGACGTTCTTTTTGGCGAACTGGATGATCTTTCCAACTTGGTTGACGTTAACGCCTGGAATTATCTTCGCAACAAGCTCCATTGGCACACCATACTTCTTGCAGTTATCGATTGCTTTGAGCTTTACATCCAAAAGGTCAACCCCGCTTGCCTTGATGAAAATGTCCTTGTCGACGCCGTCGAACGAGAAGTATAGTGAGTCGACTCCTGCTTCCTTCAGCGCCTTCAGGTAGCTCTCGTCTTTACCGATCCTTACACCATTCGTATTTAGCTGGACAAAGTCCACCCCAGCCTCCTTTGCCATAGCAATGATCTTCGGGAGGTCGTCCCTGACCGTGGGCTCGCCGCCGCTGATCTGAACTACCGTTGGTTTCTTAACCTGTGCGGCGACGGAAGCGAACATCCTTCTCAAATTATCATAGCTCTCGTCAACTTGAGCCTTACCGCCCGCACTGGCGAAGCAGTAAGGGCACTTCAGGTTGCAGCCACTGGTGACCTCGACGACAGCAAGGCAGGTGGACTGCTGCTGAAGGCTCGGGTCCCAGATCTTCGGATACTCCTCGTAAGAGGTCTCCTTGATATATGTGGGCTCTACCTTAGGATGGCTGTACCGCTCCACTTCTTTGTAATACTTTGCGTCATGCCAGACGACCACTTTGAAGAGGCCGTGCTCTGGGCATTCCTTGACTAAGTATACGTTGTTGTCCTCCACCGTCCTGTATGCATCGATTACAGAAAGGCAGATAGGGCAGAGGCTCTTTGTCTCGCCGATTACTTCTCCCATCGCAAACTCTCCAGAAACTATAGAAAATGATGACGATTATGATCTTACAGATTACCTTCTTGCGCTTTCTCCGAACTCATTGTAGTACTGGGATAGCACCTTCGAGATGTGCTTGCCCATGTACTTTTGGGCTGCAGCATTTGTCGTTATGTTGGCCTCCTGCAGGCTGAATTCATTATCGCAGCGTGGGCAGCGGACGTTCTCGCAACCGCTCACCGACATTGGACAGCCCTGGCAGGCAATTGCCCGCGCATAAGTCAGGCTAAACTCAAAGTTGCAACTAGGACAGTGAACTTGTTTCTGGCTAGTAAGCGTTGTCTCGTTAACGTGCGTTCTTAAGCAAGACGTTTGGATCACCTTATTCTACCTCAAGCATTACCACAATAGCAATTTAAATGTTTGGGAGAAGCCTTTTTCCGCGCTATTTATTATAACACCATATGGATGGTTTATCCATATAATCATTTGATCTTTATACCTTCATTATATATTGTATCAATGTTTAACAAAAAATCATTAAGATCGTGCTATTGAATATTAAGATCTCTATTTCGAAAAACAATGTTATTTTTTGTAGTTAAGTATTTATAGTCCAAAAACCCCAGTTATGTCTAAGGAAAAAACAAGGGTGAAGACTATTTGACTAGAGAAGAAATTCTAAAAGGATTGGCAGATGCAACTGTTGAAGGCGATTCAGAAAAGACAGCGATGTTTGCGCACAAAGCACTTGACACAGGAATAGATGCATACGACGCCATTATGCAGGGCTGCGCCCAAGGTATGAAGATCGTGAGCGATAAGTATGAATGCGGAGATATGTTCGTTCCCGAGATTCTGCTTTCCGCAGAGGCAATGTATGCCGCAATTGACATCCTTAAACCCCATATCAAGGCAGGAAAGGCCTCAGCCACCGGTACCGTCGTTATTGGAGTCGTTGAAGGCGACATCCACGACATCGGCAAGAACCTAGTAAGGATCATGCTCGATGCAAGCGGCTACCAAATAGTGGACATGGGGCGGGACGTCCCGATTATGGATATGGCAAACAAGGCAAAGGAGATCAAGGCGGATATCGTTGCAATCTCCACACTAATGACAACTACAATGCCAAACATGAAGAAGGTTGTTGATCAACTCGTAGCCCTCGGAATAAAGAGGACGACCAAGGTTCTGATAGGCGGAGCTCCAACAAGCATGGAGTTTGCCAAATCAATCGGAGCCGATTCATGGTGCAAGGACGCAACAGCTGCCATAGGTGAAGCTGGGAAGTTAGTAGTGGAAGCGAGGAGGTAAAAATTATGAGTACTCTACCAGAATTAAGCTTTCCGGCAATAAACGCCGATTGGCATGCGCATGCTACCAAAAGGTTCGCAGGACCATTCGTAGGTGTGAACTTTGACCGAGTTGATGTGGACCCGGTTATACTACCATATGCTGCAATCCAAAGCGGCTTTGGCCTCAAGGAATTCTATCAGAATCCAAGGCTAGGTATGGCGTCCGTTTGCTGGACAAATGAGATGCATGATCTGCTATCAGTGGGGCACTGGTTCTACTCCAACGTATGGATGAGGGAACTGGGGTGCACGCTAAAGTACACGGACACACTGCCTCCAATTGTCGATGGTGCAAGACCCATTCAGAAACCAGAGGATGTGGACAAATTAGTTCCAGTCGATGTTTCCGGAATTGAGAAGGGTCCAACCTTCACGGAACTTACCAGTGGCTATGATTTCATGAAAAATGGTCCATTGGCTGGCTTCTTTGTGCCCATACATTGGGGATTCTGCCCGACCGCCATGTCAGCAGAAATGGTGGGCGTCGACAAGTTCATGCTCTGGACAATAAAGCAGCCCAAGCTGTGCCACAAGATAATGGATACAATTGTTGATACCTCCGCAAATGCCGCCATAGCGATTGCCAAGAGATATGGCTTCGCCATGATGGTGATTGGAGGCGTCCTAGCCAACTCCGATCTATTGTCACCGGCAAAGGTTAAGGAATATGGCGTTGACTACCACATAAAGCTGGTCAAGAAGGCGTTCAAGGGCGGTGCAGGGCCACAACTATGGTACCACCTATGTGGAAACCACTCAAGGGACTTAGCGCTGTGGAAGGACTTGATCATGAGCCCCTTCACGGTGATGCACGTCGGCTACAAGGGCAAGGAATCATACCCAATAAAGGAAATCAAGGAAATGTGGGGCAACAGAGCAACGATCATGAGCAATGTGGACACTAAACTGATGTACCGCGGCCATCCAAAGGAAGTATACGAGGTCTCGAAACAGATGATCCTTGATGGCAAGGACTCGCCAAGAGGCTTTGTACACGGTTGCGCCTGCGAGGTACCAGCATATACTCCATCAGCCAATATCTATGCAATGGTCAAAGCTGCCAGGGAGTGGGGCAAGTACTAGGAGGGACACACATGACAATCAATTTAGTAATTAAACCAGAAGTCGCAGCTGTCCTGAAGGAACGAGGCATAAAAGAGGACGAGGTAAAGACACTCATTGACTGGGCAGAGACAACCAAGGAGAAATTTGTTGACTCTACAAAGAACCTCCACTGGACAACCAAAGCTGTAGGCAATGCCAACCTTAGTGCTGTCTATAAGCCGGCAGGAACTGGCTTTGAGCTGGTAACTGCCTATGGGTTCAAGGTAATGCAAAAGGGCATAACCGACTATATTACAGAGGACACAACCGACTGGGTATACGCCAGGACCAATGAGAAGGTCACAAGAATCACTGCCGATTGGGAATATATCGGCGTGCGGCGGTTAGCCTCAGCCTTGGGTTGTAAGAGTTGCCCAACTGCCTACCTTGAGGAATACATGGCAACCAAGACAATTGCCATCGCACAGATGCTCCTCGAGAAGAAGAAGGGTTCCTAAACACCCTCCTTTTTTATTTTTTCTTTTCTTTTTTTATTTTCAGAAAATCGAAGGCTATTTTTTTCGAATTTTGCTAAAATATATCGGCGTTATGAAAAAATATATAATAGCAGGTCCAGCAACATTGCTTGAGGGATACCTTATGACTCCCAGAGATGAAGTTTTAAGTGCTTTAAGAGGCGAAGCTGTGGGCAAAGTCCCAGCCTCTTCAGTGACACAAGTTGGCATAGTGCAGGCAATGGAACAGATCGGCGCAGTCTGGCCGCAGGCTCACTATGACCCCGAGAAGATGGCAAGGGTCGGAACAGCCCTATACAAGATGGCAGGCCTCAAGACTGCTAGGATACCTTTCTGCCTGACCGTTGAAGCCGAGGCCATGGGTGCTGATATCAATATTGGGACAATAGATAAACAGCCATCGATAGCAAGGCACCCGTTTGCAACGGCTGATGAGGTAGCTATACCTCCAGACTTCCTTTACAGGGGAAGGATTCAAGCGGTTCTAGCCGCAACGAAGCTTCTGAAGCGGAATGTACCAGACCTGCCCGTTATTGTCGGGACAACAGGACCATTCACCCTGGCAGGGCACTTGATAGGGATCGAGAAGTACCTGCTCTGGACGATCAAGCAGAGGGACAGCGTTTTTAAAGTGCTCGATGTGGCCAACAAAGCATGTATCGAATACACGAAGGCAATCCTTGATGCTGGCGCAGACGTAGTTTCCATATCCGACCCGAGCGCCTCGCCAGAGCTTATGAGCCCGAAGGACTTCGCCAGTCTTGTAAAGCCGAAGCTCATTGAGCTGAGCAATACTATATCGACGAGGCATGCGGTAGGCGTACTCCACATCTGCGGAATGGCCCAGAAGATCATAAAAGACATGGCTGCCACGGGCTTCGATGCCCTCAGCATTGAGGAGAAAGTGGACATCGCTGCAGCAAAACAGATGATCGGTTCAAAGCCTACAATGGTCGGCAACGTCTCTGCAGCAAGAACCCTGTTCTCTGGCACCCCAGATGCAGTCAGGGAAGAGGCAAAGAGAGCAATCGCTGCGGGAATAAACGTTGTTGCTCCAGGCTGCGGCATCGCACCACGCACGCCATTGGCCAATGTGCAGGCTTTGGTAAGCGCTGCGCAGTAGCCAACTATCCTTTTTTCTTTTTTTTGTTTGTAGCAAACTTAAACTAAAGCTTAAATTATCTACAACTAAAAAAGAAGATTAGTGATTTGCATGGCAATTGATCCCATATGCAAGATGCAGGTTGATGAGAAGACGGCGAAGTACAAATCAGTTTATCTCGGGAAAACTTACTACTTCTGCGCGCCTGGCTGCAAAAAGGAGTTCGATTCCAACCCAAAGAAGTACTCCCACTGAATGTGTGGGAACAGCATCTGCATCAGCCTATCGTTTCATACATATGCGTTTTTTCAATTTAGTGTTTCTTAACCGTATGTAACAAATCTTATCTATTTAAAAAAATAAAAAAACGCTTGGAAGGCAATTCAATGGACCACAAAAAATTGGTCACTGTTATCAACATCATGATCGTCCTTGCAACGATTCTAGCCGTTGCTGCCATTGTCCTTCCGATCTACACGATACTCCAGGACATGCCTGGATTAAGCTTTGGCGAGCCATCTTACAACTATTCGAGTACAAGCGGTTATTTCACCCTCCCTGTAACGGTATCGAGCAGGGGTCCGTTGCCTCTCTCCGACATTACCGTGCGGGGATACTTGACTTGCGTGAACAACACGCCGTTGCTTGCGACCTCCGTCGGTCCGATGGAAGTCCCTGTCGGATCGACGACGACTGTCAATGTAAACGTCACGTTTGACTTCAGTCACCTCTCAGATGAAATGGTTCAAAACCTGGCTACTGCAAACCAGAACCTGTCGCTGGTCGCAACCTTTAGATTTTCTACTTCACCTCTATCGAGCTACGAACTTGATGCTACAGGTGAGTACAACTGGGGCGCACCAATCAGCAACTTGAGGTTCGGCGACCCAATGATTTCCGATATAGGCTCCCTCGCTTACAATGTGAGCGTACCTATCTACTTCCAGAATAACTCTACTTTCTTCCATGTGCTAGGAACCGCAGACGTCAGGCTCGTTGATCTGAATGGAAGTGTGGTTTCGGAAGGTAATGTCGATGTGGACTGCCCGCCTAGCAGCAATTTCCATGGGGACATGATCTTCAGTTTCAATCTGACCCAGGCCCAAGCCAGTTACTATTTCTTCAATGACGCCATCCTCAATTACAGCGCTCTCCTCCAACTTACGACCTTTGGTCTTGGGATCCACAATCTCACAGAGCCAATATCAGTGATGTGGAGTGCACTGGCGAAGGATCTGGCTGTCGACTACCCCTCTGCCCAATACTTCAATACTACCCACTCGCAGGTCTCCATTGGCTTCACCTTCAAAGACAACTCCCCCTACATCAGGCTGGATGGGTATATGAGTGGCTTCCTTCTGGACAGCGGGAGCAATGTTGTAGGGATTCTCCAAAATCAGAACATGACTGTGTATCCAGGCACGACTTACCAAGGCACCATGATGGGTTACATAAGGAATGATGCGCTGGGGCAGCCATCATACACGGTCAAGCTGCTCTTCCACACAGATCTTGGCGAATTTGAGGAAGAGGTGAACGCAAGTGCCTAAATTGCTCGACCTTGAGATAAGTACCGCCTCACTTGCTATCAGGGTAATCCTAGGCTTGATCTGCGCAGGCATAATTTTCTTCATATTCTATTATCTTCCCGTGAACCTCAAGGCGATACTAGACTTCGTCTTGTCCACGGTAGTGCCAGGATCCAGCAGCATCCCCCCTGGCGTCACGTCGGATGTGCTGGGGGTTGTGGTCTCGCCGATACTACCCTTTTCGGGGTTGGTGCTGACCGTTGTGACCTTCTTGGAAATCGTCATGAGGGGTACAAGAATTTATGGACCTATCCTGATTGTGTCGGGCTCTTTCTGGCTTGTGGTCCTTTACATTGTATTCGAAGGCGGGAATATCGTATTCGCGCTAGATCAGAGTCTCTTTTCGGGTCTTTCGGAAATACTCCCCAGTTTCGCTTTGAGGATAAGCATTGGTCTGATACCGATAATGCTCATCTTCATGCTCCCGTCAATGCTCACGGTAACGAAGGGCGTGGTGCTGGTGCTGGGCAGAAGGGGTCAGAAGTAATTTCCTTTTTTTTGCTTCTCCCGCTCATAGATCCTTCTTGTGAGCATTCCAGCAGGCTCTTCTCATGTCTATGCGTTTGGCTGCGGTCCCTATCAAGAAATCAGGGAGATCCATTCTTAGTACCTTCAGCTTTCAACGCATCCGCCCATTGCACTATTTTGATATGTATGCCAGTCCGTCGGCTACAGCAATTAGCTTCCTATCTTGGTTGGTAACCTTCATCCTGTAGACAGCGGTCGTCTTCCCCCGGCTCTCCTCGAAAGCCTCAGCTTTCAATGACTCGCCATTCTCTACGGGTCTCCTGTAGTTGATGGTCACCGACAGGCCGACCGCCTTCTCTCCGCGTGAGTTACCTGCTATGGCAAATGCGCAATCCACCAGAGCATATATTACCGCACCGTGGACCGCACCGTATGCGTTGCGCATCCCCTTCTTAATCTTCATTGTAAGAGTGCACCGCCCGTCCCCACATGTTTCCAGCACGATCCCAAAGGCGGAAGCTATCTCGTCATTCACCAGCATCTCTTTCATATTGGTGTATGGTCGCTCTCTGTACAAATCGGTCAACTCCGTGGATGTATTTAATGACTAGATGTGCCATTTTCGATATATGTTTTATCGCGGATACACGTCAGAAAGGGTTATCTGCTTCGCAATGGAGAAGGTTTTTGAGCCTCCGTTACTGCTTGCACCGGTTTAACCCAAAGGATCAGTGTTTTGGAGATGGATCGCTGGTATAGCTCGTTCCTGCCTAAAGAATTGCTCATGGATTCTAACGTCAGAGTTAGCACCAAGCACATCCCAATGTGCATAATGTGCAGGGGAGGCAGGAAGCTTTGCGGCAAGGCAGTCTGCCCTGTAGAGCTGAAAGCCAAGGCTTATGTGAGAAACGCCAATGCCATAAATACAAAGGAGTTCGTTGGCTCTTCTCCGCCCTCGGTCTTCGTGGGAAAGTATGGTTATCCATATGTCTACGTGGGTCCAATGGTCCCGCCGGTGCTGGGAGATACGACGGTAATGGACGTTCCGGAACAGTGGTTCGGGAAATCCATAGAAAACATAGTCAACTACAGGTACTCCCTGGTAAGGGGGAGCACTAGAATGCCGATCGACTCGGTGCGGAAGGGAGGTCGCCTCGTGGAGGCGCTACAGGAGCTTTCCATGGGGACATCCCCGGCGGACACCCAGATAGCATTCCTCAAACTACCCACCAACAGGATCACGTTCGACGACAATTCCCAGCCATTTGGGCCCTCCGCCCCCTTGCGGGACTTCGATGTTGCATCCATCAAGGTCGACGATCGGATAGAGAAGGCCTTCTACGATGGCGATCTGAAGGCTGGAGCTGCCGTGTCTGATCTCTATGAATCCGGGCTGGAAGTATCGCGGATACAGCGGGCATTCAGCATGGGCATATTCGGACTCAAAAAGAACCGAAGGATTGTTCCTACAAGGTGGAGCATAACCGCTGTGGATAGCTCCCTCTCCAAGGGGCTGATAGAGGAGGTAAAGGAATTCCCGACGATAGACAAGTACTGGGTGTACACGCATTCATACCAGCACAACACCTTCGCTGCTATCTTTATGCCCCGGAAGTGGGCCTTTGAGTGGATGGAAGCGTGGTTCCCTGGCTCGTTCTGGAACGCTGGAGGATCAACCCCTGCGATCATAGGTGACGATGAAGGATACTCCGGCAGGAAGACCTACCCTGGGATTGGGGGCTGTTACTTCTCCACAAGGCTTGGGGTTGCTGAGCACCTTAAGAACAAGAGGAGGCAGGCTGCTGCTCTTGTTGTAAGGGAGATCATGCCCGAATTTCCATTACCCCTCGGAGTATGGTTCGTCAGGGAGAACGTGCGGTCCATGCTGAAAGACCCCCCCAAAGTCTTTGATGATATGAAGTCCTGCCTAGTGTATTTGAAGAGCTTCCTGACCGTCCCGATACGGAGATGGATGGAAGAGAGCGCAATACTGAGGGATGCAGTCCTCCAGAGAAGGATGGACGATTACGCAAGGAGGAGCGAGCTTTGATGGAGCTGAGGTCGGTTCCGTGCAAATCCGCAATATCGAAGAGCTCCCTTCCGGGCCTAAGCTATACCTTTAATCCATATGTTGGTTGCCAGCATGGCTGTCTCTACTGCTACGTGCCAGACGTTCTAAAGCGTCGTGTCTCACCATCTGAGTGGGGACGGGACGTGCTGGTTAAGAAGGATGTGCTCCACCTTTTGGCATCCGATCTCCGCCGTCTAAAACCTGGTACTGTGGGCGTAAGCACTGTCACTGATCCGTACCAACCTGTGGAGCGAGTGTGCTGCCTGATGCGCCAGGCTCTTGCAATGTTGCGTGACTCTGGTTTCCAAGTCTCAGTGCAGACCAAGTCTGCCCTAGTTGCTAGGGACTTTGATCTCATAAAGGGAAAGTTTGAGCTCGGTATGACTATAACCTCTATGGACGACGCCTTCAGGAGGCTCTTCGAGCCCGGCGCATCGCCGCCTGAGGAGAGGGCGAATGCACTGGAGGAAGCAAGCTCAAGAGGAATAAAAACCTGGATATTCTACGGACCGATAATCCCCTTATACAACGACTCTATGCAGGATGCGGAGAAAATAATACGGTTGGCGGAGAAGACGAAGAGCCATATTATCTATGACCGACTGAATATCAAACCGCTAATGCTGCTGAGGATCAAGCACTCAATTCCAGAGGACGTGATCAATTCTATAAAAAATGCCGACCTGAAAAAAACATTTAGTTATCTGGAGGCTGAATGCCGGAGCCGCGGGGTCCCTTGTAAGTTCGCATTCTGATGCTCTCTCGGCGACAGAGGGTCGCCACTAAAAATATTCGTTATTTAGTATAACAAATGTTTGAAAAGTATTTTGACAACTTATATATACGGTTTCCAGCACTAACTATTGCCGAAGCTAATGACAACTGCATCACAAGTAGCGCTCGGAATGCGAAGCATCCACAATTCGTCTGAAGCTCGTAGTAACAGAAAGAGGTTTTGAGGTACTGAACATGCTCTCTCCCTCTGTTCCCCTCGAAATTTCAACCGTGGAACAGTTGAAGAGAAACACATGTAAACACTTGCATTGGGCTTTGGAATGGGGATGTATCAGGAAAGTTCCGTATCAATTTGGGGATTGAATCTGGGGATATAAAATGGAAAACGCACATGCAAGAAAATGGCCGATGTATCTAGGAATAGGAGCCGGCTCCGTTACAGTGGCCGGATTCGCGTTAGCAGCTATGACTGAGAATGTATCATGGGTGCTAGTCCTGCTGATCACATGTATCGCTGGTATCGAGATGGCCGTGACCTCAGTCTTTACATTAAAGGGCAGGCCGAAGAATCCTGTAGAAGTTGCCGAGCCTCTTCCAGTGCAGGCTGCGGAGATCGAGCAGATCGCAGCAACAATTAAGAAGCCCGCCTTGACCGCTAAAGAAATTGAGAACCTCCCTCATATTGTGGTAAAGACTGAAAACTCTGTGCCCAAGATCGACTCAATGAAACCTGCGCCCTCGATGGCTAATAGTACTGGTGGCATATACATCGACTCAATCGACCTTGTAAGGCAGCAGCTCTCACAAATAAAAGTACCCAAGGAGACGAAAAGGCAGCAGCTCTCACAAATAAAAGTACCCAAGGAGACGAAAAAAGTCAGTAAAAATGAGAAGGATAGGACGAAGGCAACGAAGAAGAAGGATCATGAGGGCACTAAGAAAGAGAAAGTAAAACCAACCATCAAGAACGCAAGACATAAAATAGCCCGCTTGGTCAAGCCTACAGCTCGAGCTTAACCCTCCCTAAGCAACCTTTGGGCCTGCGCTTTCATAGTAGGCCCAAAAAACTTCTATAATGTTTCTCAAGCCTATTTGAGCATATTTTTCGTATTTTCTATTGTTACTCCACCGCGTGGTCTAGAATTCAGCGCGATAATCACTCCTTGGAAGCGACAGAAGCCTTTTTATCTCTTTTCTGGTTCCCTTCATGGAAGGGATACTGGTCAGGAGGAGAAGATGGCATGCCGGGGAAGAAACTCTACCTATTCTTCTTGTCGATCTTCCTCCTATCGACGGGCTTCGGCATAATGACGCCAGCTGTGCCCATCTACGCAGCTATGGTCTTTCACGCCAACCAGTGGGAGCTTGGGCTACTCGGTGCACTTGCTGCACTTCCATACATATTTGCGCCCACAATCTTTGGCAAATTTTCCGATAGTTTGGGGAGGAGACCTCTGATCTTTGTCGGTCTTTCTCTATACTTGGGAACGTCTCTCTTGTACATGATGGCATCCAGCGTGCTAAGCCTTGCAGCCTTGAGGCTGCTTGAGGGTTTGTCCTTCTCGCTAATATGGCCAGCTGTAGAAGCCTATGCCGGGGACAACTCCTCTGGCAGATCAAGGGCAGGAGTCGTGGGCACGTACTGCGTTGCCTGGAGCGCAGGCTATATGGTAGGTCCTTTCATCTACGGAGGGCTGGTTTCCATTATTGGCCTAAGAAACTCGTTCATTATGCCCGCCATCTTGATGGCTGCCAGTCTGGCACTGATGGTTTTCGCTAGGGGGGATAGCACAAGCAGGGAGGAGAAGCAAGAGACTTTGGTGCCTTCCAAGATGGTCTTTCCAGTCATACTCTACACAATGATCATTTGGGGGTTCGCCTCACTTTCTTTCTTCTTCCTATTTCCCGGATACTCCAGCGGGTACGGGATCTCCACACCCGTCATTGCTTACCTGGTCGGGATGGCTTGCATGGCAAGGACCATCGTTTTTCTTTTCTACAACAAGTTGATCAAAATTCTAACGGAGAAAATAGTGCCTTTTGGAATGCTTCTGCTCTCCTTTGCTATGATCGTCTCGTGGGGTCTTCCGAACATATATGGCTTCATGATATCGGTGACGCTGCTCGGTCTCTCCTTGGGGCTAATATATGCGTACTCCCTTGTCTATGCCCTTAACAGGCCTGCGAAAGGGCTCAACGCTGGCCTCTTCGAGTCATCAATTGGAATTGGACAATTCATTGGGCCCATTTCCATGGGCTTCTTGGGCTTCAGCATCTCACCAGGCTTCCCGTATCTCTTCCTCGGCATTATAGCAGCAGCCTCAATCCTATTGACCTTTGCAGCGATCAGGCACGCTTAGCTGCCAGTGCTTGGAGATCTTTCACCCTCATCCCATCGAAGGAACAGGCTCTCCTCGCTACCTCTTTTCCAGCCATGAAGAGAAGCGCCGTTGGTACGACATCTATGTGGTAATCTTCCCATGCCTCGTCCTCGGTCTCCGAGATGTCCACCTCGCAGAGCTTGAAGCCCACAGTTGTTCCTTCCAGCTCCCTCATCAGGCTCTTGCTGTAGCCGCACCAGTTTGCAATAAAGATTGCAACCAGCTCCCCGCTGTCATTTGCCAGCATACTCTTGAGTTCCTTGGCACTAATCTTTTTGACTTGCATTATTCTCACCCTTTATCAATCGAATGCGTCAAGGCTTACAGCACATGAGAGGCAGGGATCGTAGCTCCTCACGAGATCCTCGAGTACGAACTTCAGCTTCTCCATGCCTATCGGTCTGAACCTCTTTACCATCTCCACTGCGTCTGCCTCTATACTCCTGGAATTGACAGCGGTTGGCGTATACACCTTGTAATCCTTTATCAGCCCATTCTCGACTTCGCAGGAGTGGCATAGCGTCCCCCTTGGCGCCTCGGCTATGGAGATCCCTTTTCCTTCGCTGCCTCTGAAGGAGCAGGCCATGCCCGCATCGGCATCCATCGTGCTGCAGACGCCAGGGTTGTGTGCCTCCATCATTACATCCGAGAGCTCCTGGCCCTGTTTTACCAGCTCCTCGATATAATGGACGACCTCTACGGCTTGCGCCTTTACAATTAGGAAGGGGTTCATGCTCCATTCTACCTCCTCTGCAAGTTTCCTAGCGCCAGTGCTGAGATAATTCCGATTCAGCATTATCCTGGAAAGAGCTCCTACGGTGATCTCCGACTTTTTGTAGTAAACATGCTTCGATGTGGAGTAATCCTTCGTGACCTCCTCGAGCCCGTCGAAGTAACTCTGGTTGTTGAGGACTGATCCGTCCGTGAGGGCCATGCTGGCGTCGTCTGAATGAACGGGGTAAAAACCTGGCTTCTTTAAGCCGGCCAGCAGCCTGTATCGTTCCAACTCCGGGAGTTCTAGGTCAAGTGCATACTCGACAAACTTCTTGGCGTCAGGCAGAAGCCCTTCGAGCTCGTTCACAGAATTGAGAAGTTCCTTCCCCTTCATTGGCGCTCCAAATCCGCCTACGACCACGTTAGGCACATGAACTGACCTCCCGCCCCAGATCTCGATCAGCTCCGTGGATTTCGCTAGGAGCCTCGCCCCCGCCTTGAAGACATCCTTGTCACTGAGCCTTAGGACGCTGATGAGCCCCTTAATGGGAGGTATTGAAAGGTAAAGCAGGTGCATCATGTGGCTCCTTAGATTGTTGGCGAGGTACAGGACATTCCGCAGATCGCGCACCTCCCTGCTTACTTTGATCCCCAGCGCCTTTTCGATGGCCTCGGCAGAATTTATCGAATGTGCGGTGAAGCAGAGTCCGCATATCCTCGATGCTACCAGGGGCGCCATCTCGGCAGGTTTGCCCTGCAGGTACTTCGTGAGGAAGCGCGGGCCCTCAAGATTATGGAACTCCGCAACAATGTCTTTACCAGATGCTTTCACCAGGAGTTTCCCGTGGCCCTCTATGAATCTCAGCTCGCTTGAATCTAGAATTACCTCTTCCTTGCTATTCGCCATTCTTCAGCAACTCCTTTGCCTTCTTGCCCGTAAACATGTGAAGCATCAGCACAGCCCTTTTCTTGTCCAATCCCTTCTTCTCCAGAGTCTTCAAGTACGCCTCCAGATCCGCCTCCGTGGCAGGCCCCCTGCAGCTGTAGCACGGCGATCCCACAGAGGGGCAGGCAGCACCGCATCCCCCCATGGCGAGCGGCCCTAGGCAGACCCTTCCCTTCTCTAGAAGGCAGTCGTTTCCCTTTGTCCTGCACTCGTAGCAGACGCTATAGTCTGGCTGGATGGGCTCGATATTATTGATAAGCCTCAGAAGGGCGTCAGTAAACTCCTCAGCGCTGACAGGGCACCCGCTGAGCTCGAAGTCGACAGTAACGACCGAGGATATGGGCTCGGCCTCGAAGATCTCCACATCTCTCAATTTCTTGTTCTTGAGCTTGACCCCCCTTGAGGCGGTGAATGCTATGTTGCCGCTCGAGGCGCAGGTCCCGAGCGCCACGACGAAGCTGGAGTTCTCCCTTATCTCAAGCAGTTTCTTCCTGTCGAGGTTCGTCACCACTGCACCCTCAACGAAGGCTATATCAGCCTTCGGCACCTTGCTTCCCCCTACCGGCTCCCTTACAAGCTTGAAGTAATCAATGTCGAAGATGTTCCAAAGGCTCTCAAGGTTGGGTCCTAGGTTGGTGATGAGGGTGGTCAGGCAGCCTTCGCAAGAAGTGAGTGAATAGAACGCGAGCCTCATGTCACTCACCTATCGCCCTTATGTCGATCTCACTGGCCCTGAAGACAGGGCCGTCCTTGCATACGAGCAGGCCGCCCATGATAAGGCACCTAGCGCACTTACCTATCCCGCACTTCATGTGCCTTTCCAGGGAGACATAGATGTTCTCCTTCTTCAGCCCCTTGTTAACTAGCTCGTCTGCAATACTAGTCATTACGGCAGGTGATCCGCAGACAGCAGCTACAGTGCTGGGGTTGAGCTCTACCTCATTGAGGTGGTCCGTTACCCTTCCCCTCAGGCCTGCCCAATCGGGGGTAGCCTTGCTGAGCGTGATTATGACCTTGATCTTCTCCGACCATCTCCTGATCTCATCCCTGTACACTAGGTCTTCTGGGAATCTGGCGCCATAGAGGAGAGTGACATCCTTGAACTTGCCGCGGTTCTCTACGAGGTACAGGATCAGAGATTTCAGAGCCGCTATCCCTATCCCGGTGGCGACCACAAGGACATCCTTCCCCTCGAAGGCACTGACTGGGAAAGGCTTACCTAGGGGACCTCTGATTCCGACAGCATCCCCGGGCCTCAGGTATTGAGAGGCAGTTGTGACTATCCCGCGCCTCATTATTGTGAGCTCGAGGTGCTTCGGATCGCTTTGCGAGGAGGCTATGCAGAAAGGAGCCTCTCCAACTCCGGGCAGAAGCAGCTGGACAAATTGTCCGGCCTGAAATGGTGCTGTCCAGTTGATGAGCCTGAACCTCAAGGTTTTTGTGTCTAGGCTCTCGTTCTTGACCGATGTTACGTTGGCAGGCCTTGGCAGATACGGGTTCAGTTCATTGGACATCAGGCTTCCCTCCTGCCCAAAAACTTACGGAAATCAATCCTTGCAGGGCACATTGCTATGCAGTTGCCGCACCCGATGCAGCCTTTCAGCTGGTACGCGCGCTCCGAGAACGGGAACTTGTGCTTGAGCCGCCACTTGAACCGGGCATCCTTGGTCTTGAGGAATGTCGTTCCGCCAGCTATCATGCTGTAACATTTCCTCTGGCAGGACATCCTCAGCCTCGTCCTTTCGACGTTGGCGGGATCCATGAGGCTAAACTCATCCTCGATGTCTCCGCAGTAACATGTAGGGCACGTCACCGTGCAGGCCGCGCAGAGTGTACATAACTCGACGTACTCTTTGGCATCCCTCCTGTCTATCTCTGCCTCGTCAGTGCTGTCGAAGGTATACTTCTCCTTCATCTTGGGGACGAGTTCTGGCACTCCGTCCTTCTCCTGGGTTTTGTTGATTGATGCCAAAACCCCCTTCCCTCCTTCCGACGCAGCTCTGACCAGGAATCCCCCGTCCCTCTTCCTCATCATCAGATCGGCGTACCCGGCAGGCACCTTGTAACTATCCAGCATGCCACAGAGGCAGTAATCGTCACCTTCTTCGCATTCCATGACTGCGATGAACATTCCATCTCTACGACCCTTGTAGTAGGGGTCGGCAGGGTCGCTAAGCATGACCTTGTCAAGATACCTGATTGAATTGACCATGCATGGGTGTATCCCGAAAAACGCGATCTTCGACTTGGGCAGCGTACACTCTGGCATTATTGTCACGGGGCAGGGGCCCTCGGCTGTGGGGAACCTGATCTTTAGACCGTAAGAGGTTAACGTGGCCGTGCTCCTATACTTGTAAAGCGACTCTCTGCAGGGGAGAAGGAAATCTTTCGGTGAATTGTTTATCCTAATGTAGTCCAGCAGAGGCGCTTCACCAGGTGGGAGCTTGGCAAGCTTCACGACGCCATTGATGCGGAGGGGAGATATGACCTCGAACCCCTCAGCTCTGAGCCCGTCAATCAGCTTCAGGATATCCTGCGTGGTCAGCTTAGGCATGATATAAACGCCTTATTTATCACGTTATATCCATCAAATACTTCTAACCTTCATTGCCAATATATAGTTTTTGGGTTCTGCCAACTTCATTGATTTGCGTAGCAGAAAAAGGGGGAATAAACTGGTTGTTCTATGTCATAGCAAGAATAAAAAAAGGGGGAGTTGGCTTAACTCTTCTTAAAGAGCTTTGCCAGCTTCTCTTCAGGGAGGGGCTTTGTTACCAGGCTCACTCCGACGTAGACCGCTGCACACCCGAACATCAAAACCATTGCCCAGATTCCCCAGTTGTTGAATGGGGGAAGGTAGCTGCCGTAAACAGAGGGATGCAGCAAAGCTATGACCATCCCGAATATTATCGTGGCCACAGCACCCCACTTGGTCGCCCTCTTCCAGTACATCGAGACAGCGATGACAAAGAAGAATATCCCCGCTTGAGCCACTGCAGAACCTGACATGAACTCTGAAAGCACTGGAGGCGGGGAGGTGTAAGTCCACCACAGAGGAATTAGTACGAATGGGATGACCAGCAGTCTAGAAAGCTGTAGCAATCTCTTGGGCGATGTCTTTGGCCTTGCATTGGCAATAAGATCCCTGCTGATGTTTGTTGCCATTATCATCACCATGCCAGCGAGTGTCGAAATTGCTGCTGCGAATACTGCCACTGCAAATACTGCCCCACCAACTGCACCTCCAACAGACATGCTGACGAGTGCAGCTGCAGCGTCTCCGTAGATTGGACCCTTCGACATCAGCTGGGAGCCCCATACGCTCAGTCCAGCGTAGCCCATGGCGCCTATCATCAATGGTGTCACACAGCCGACCACGACGATCAGCATCAAAATGCCGTATTCCTTCTTGGTGGTCTTCCTTGCGCCGATGAATCTCGCTATGTTGTGGGGGAAGCCTGTAGCCATGAAGAGGAACATGAACATCACGGCCACGACTCCTAACCAATCGAAAGCCGGGTAGCTTGGGCCCAGAGATGCCGTGTATCCGCCTATTGACACTGGAGTTACCGCACCACCCGGTTTCACGAATGTTGAATTGGCAATAGCGGCTGCTATTTTAGCTGGTCCGCCAGCCCAGAATATCGAAGCTATTCCGAAGGCGATCCCTACCACGATCAATATAGCGCCCTGGAGAGCAACTGAGACATTCGTGCCAGCATAGCCTCCTATCGCTATGTAAACAGCGCAAAGAACAGCCGTTAGAACAAGGCTCAGGAGCCAGTCTGTTCCGGTCGTCAGATTCCAGACTGATGCCATTGCCTTGAACTGGCCGATGCTGTACACTAGGAGAAGAATCGCCATCGCGAAGCCAGCTAGACCCTGGACAAGCCTGCTATCGAACCTTATCCTCGCAGCCTCAGGAACGGTCTTTGCGCCCAAGGCAGCATAACGCCTCATTCGGTAGCCAAGCACAACACAGAGCGAGAGGCCCATAAGGTTCATTATGCCGATAAGCCATGCGCCCGACCAGCCGTATGCATAGCTGAGCCCGGCGTTGCCGAAAATGGCCCAGCCACTGAGCCAGGTTGCAACCAGGGCCAACCCGGTTACAACGGGACCCATGTCGCGATGCCCCACCATCCACTCGTCGAAGCTCTTTACCTTTCTGAAATAGTACACTCCTATGCCCGTGCTTACGATGAGCAGCGCGGCGATTGCAATGATTACCGCTATGGACGACTCCGGAGTTGGGGTCGGAATAGGAATTTCTCCAGCCATCAATCATCACCCTCCCAGTATTTCGTGAGTTTGAGCCACAACAGGATTGCTGCCCAAACAGCACTGATCAATAAGGCACCCCAGTACGCGTACCAACCTCCTACTGTGGCGGCGAGATAGGGCACCAAAATGAAGCATATAGCTAGCGCTACGACGCTGATTGCTACAACAGGTGTTATTCTCATTCAACAATTACCTCCTTCTGCATTCCAACGTTGATTTTGGACAGCATCTCCGCAACAACCAAGCCTGGGTAGGTAAGCTTAAGCGGCAGGCCTCTCTCCGAGGCAGTTCCCGCCTCTATCAGCAGCATCTCCCTGAGGATATTGAGGCACCACTTGACCGTGGACTCAGGTATGCCAAGCTCTCTTGAGATAGCCCTGACGTACCATGAATATGTGCACGAAGAGGTCGCCTCCCGCGCGTATATGTATTTGACGACTCTAGTCTGGACAGGTGTCATGTTCCTGCTGGCGAGCCTTACCAAGGACTCTTCAAGGGTTGCGGAGGGTCTGATACTCAAAAGACTCTGGGTCTTAACTGAAAAGGCCTACACCTTTGCTCAATTATTGCCCTCCGAATTGAAGTGAATTGCTTCCTTACCGTATTTAAGACTATTGGGCAAGAACCTTTGACCAGCTGCCAACTCAATGATTACTTTGAATCGATGCCAAGGTTTGTCAACAGCATTGGATACCTAAGCAGGTAGGTCGCAAAGGTCTAGCGATTGAGCAATAGTACTCGTTCTAATATGGATAGAAGGCTGTTCATCTCCTTTTTTCTGCTTTGCTGCTTCCCAGTAGGCACGGCTTGGCATTAATGCCTTACAGCTAGCAGTATGAGGCTCTCAATAACTATGCAGACACCTCCTACCGCGACTATATAGCCCACGAATGCGGGCCACGCAATGCTCAATGCGATGAGCATGCTTGTGCTATATGCCGATCCCAGCCAGAAGACCATTGATGCCAGGGTGCTCGTCTTCCTCCTTAAACTGTCCTTAAAGGCAAACCTCCCTGCAAGGGTAACTATGTGGAGCCCTCCAAACAGTAGACAGAAAGTGTAGAAAGCCCCATAGACCACCGTATGGTTACGGATAGGCTCAGGGAAGAATATCCCTGGAGATATCTCAGCAATCCTAAAGTCCCTGACGAACCGGACGATAGCGTCATAGAGGCCAGGGGTAATGGCAAACACTATCCCCACTGTGACAAGGAATAACCCAAAATTCACAAGACCCATTAGGTTGCGCCTTTCATCATGCTCCCACTCATCTGGCAACTTTCATACCCCTCCCAGAATTAATGCAAATCATAACCCGGGCGTCTTCTCATCATGACACTTGTGATTATTATTACTCCGACCAATATCAGAAAAACAGGCCATATCCAGTTCCAGAAGCTGAGATTATAGGCAATGCTGAGCCCGATAGCTACAACTAAGATGCCTACTGCCACCCCCCACAGGGCGCCAACGCGCAACCTCCAGTACATACGGGCTTCGTGCCTGCTTTCCCTGCTGTCGACAGGGCTTATTCTCGCGCCACAATTCTTGCAAAATGCCGCGCCATCCTCATTCTGGCTACCGCAATTGCGACAGAAGACCATGTCAACTTTCCCCACTATTCTCTAGAGCATATTCTTCTTAAGCATTTACTCAAGCTGCCTCGTTCGTGAATGCCCCCTAGTGAATGAGAAAAAAGGACAATCACGCTGTCAGACTCTTTCACATATGTCGTGAGGCTTGCCCTCCCCACCCCTGAGGAGAGTCTTTTCTTAGAACTTGTGTTAATAAGCAGAGCCTAACTCCTAGCCACCTTCACCATTAACATGTAGATTGCAGCTGTCAGGAGGAACGATGGCAGCGTTGCTCCTATTTGCGGGGCAATCTGCTGAAATACGAAGTAAAGGGCGACCCCTGCGATCCATGAGAGTATTGAAGCAAACTTGAAGCCGCTACTGTACCAGTAGAGCGATCTAGCATACAGCCCGCCGATGTCGTACTGTCTCTTTCTTATCAGGAAATAGTCCACCAGAACCACAGCAAAGAGGGGAACAAACACTGCACCGATCAAGTTGAGGAACTGGACGAAGGAGTTCAGCCACGGAAGGAAGGCTATGACAATGGCGATCGCGCCGGTCAGTATGCTTCCCTGCCACTCCTTAACATTGGGGAATACGTTGATTACAGACATGTTTGCTGAGTAGATGTCCAGGAATGTCGTTGTGATCGTGCCGAACCAGATGACGAATAGCGCGACCAGCCCGAAGACAAGGCCACCCACTTGTGTCACATAGACTGTTGGATCGTACAAGCCAAAGGCCAGTGCGCATGCCAGACCAGTAATATAGAACCACGCGTTTGCGAAACCTTGGCCAAATAGTGACCCAAAAAAACCTCCCTTGGAGGACCTAGCAAACCGCATATAATCCGCAGCCAGTGGCGCCCAAGATAGAGGTATTATCAGCGCAAGATCGAAGACGGTCCCAGCGGGCGTCCCCCAAGTAGGTTTGGAAGCAAGGTAACCCCAGCCGTAATTGTAGAAGACCACTGCATTGATGGCAATGGCGGTGATAATCAGCGCCATTACTGAGATCCTGGTAAAGCGTCTCCAGCTCTCAGCCTTGAGTATAGCCAAGGTTGTGCAGATGATGCCGCAGACGACGACCCAGAGAGGGAAGCCATTGAAGCCGAAAATGAGAGAATTGATCTTGTCAGCTGCGGATGCGTTTATGTTTATCATCCAAGCTGTCCATCCGATTAGCGCAACATAGTTCAGAGCGCTCATGACGTAAGATCCTCTTATCCCGAAACTTGGTCTCACCGTCACCATCGAGGGAATGCCCAAGTCAGTGCCGATAGCGCCTGCTGCGGCGAAGATTAAGCTCCCTACAAACGAGCCGAGGAGTATCAAAACTATCCCCGGGACCCATCCAATGGACGAAAGGTATCCACCGCTGTACCACACGTTGACAGCAATGGCGGAACCAGCCCAGAGCAGCGAAGCGTCTAAGCCAGAAAGCACCCTGTCCTTCTTCTCAACCGGGTAGATGGCTGACTGGGAATATGTCTTCAGAAAAGGCACCGGCTGAGAGAATGGTCCTTGTGAGTATATAAAAATGCACATTAGCCGGTTATAATCGCGCCTTAGGCGTCTAGGATGTCACGTTTTTCCCATAAGAAGTTCTATGGCTTATGCTTATTAATCGTCCTGATAGAAATATCTGCGGTGAAATTCGTTGCCGAAGGTTAACACAAAAAAGGTTACTTGGGATGAAGTCGATGAATGGTGCAAGTCAGTGAGCGACAAGATCTATGGATCGGGATGGCGCCCTGAGGTCATCATAGCAATATCGCGGGGCGGCTATGTCCCTGGAAGGCTTGTCTGCGACCGGCTGGTCGTTGGCGACCTAGTCTCCCTCCAGATCTCCCACTGGCCTTCAGCAGCCCAGATAGCTAAGGAGGCGACTGTCAAGTACCCGCTGGACTACGATCTCAACCACAAGCGCGTTCTCATCATGGATGACATAGCCGATACGGGGGACTCGATCATCGTTGCAAAGGATTACATATGGACGAACTGTAGGCCGGACGAGATCAAGGTGGCGACGCTCCAATGGATCTCATCCAGCAGCAAGATCAAGCCGGACTTCTTCGCTGAAGAGGTCAAAGGCTGGATCTGGTACCAATACCCGTGGACAAGACTGGAGGACATAATCGGCTTCATCAAGCGGATAGTTATCGAAGAAAAGGGGAGAGCGGAGTGGACCATGGGAGACCTCAAGAAAAAGTTCGAAGAATGGTATGGTGTTACCTTCGATGAATGGTTCTACGCGCGATCCTTGGACTACCTCGTGTCCAAAGGCACTCTTGCGAAAGGGAAAAAGGGCTACCATTTGGCGTCCAGATAAGTTTTATAACAAATGGGCAACAGACCAGAAGTGGTGTCCTTATGGCTTCATGCACCGCTGAGATTGGGATCCTGGGCGGAAGCGGCTTCTATGACCCTTCGCTCTTCAGCTCCGTATCCGAAGTCAAAATGTACACGCCCTTCGGCTCACCATCGGACCTAATCTCTGTTGGTGAGTTCAAGGGTGTGAAGGTGGCATTTCTGCCAAGGCACGGCAAGAGGCACACCATTCCCCCTCATCTCATAAACTATCGCGCCAACGTGCTAGCTATGAGGGACCTTGGTGTCAAGAGGATCCTTGCCCCTTCAGCTGTCGGCAGTTTGAAGGAAGAAATGAAACCGGGTGATCTCGTCATACCCGACCAGTTCATTGACTTCACAAAGGGGAGGAACTACACATTCTACGACGGAGCAGTTGTGGGGCACTTCTCGCTGGCGGACCCGTTCTGCCCCGAGCTGAGGAAGCTGAGTGCAGAGACGGCGAAAGAGCTGAACATACCCTTCCATCGGTCCGCCACGTACGTCTGCATCGAGGGTCCTAGGTTCTCCACGAAGGCAGAATCCCGGCTCTTCAGGGGGTGGGGGGCCGAGATCATTGGCATGACCTTGGTGCCGGAGGTCTCACTAGCCAGGGAGCTGGGCATCTGCTATACAACGCTTGCAACAGTAACCGACTACGACGTCTGGGCAGATCAACCCGTGACCGCAGAGGAGGTAGTAATTACACTCAAGTCAAATGTGGAGAAGGTGAAGTCACTTCTTGCCAAGCTCATACCGAAGCTGGCCAAGGAGAGGGAGTGCCAGTGCTCAAAATCCGCGGAGCATGCGCTGGTCTAAAGACCGAGCTCCCCGGATACTCCTTTCATTCCCTCGAGGGCGACTGAAAGGAATCCCTCAAGCGTCATCCCAAGCTCAGTGCAGACTGCGATGCGATCCCTGCTGGCTCCCTTTGCGAAGTCCTTGGACTTGAACTTCTTCATCAATGAGTCCAGCCTGACTTCCTCAATCTTCTTCGAGGGCATTACAAGCGCGGAAGCAACTACCAGCCCTGACACGGCGTCGCTGGCGACCAGCGCTTTCTTCATCCTGCTGTCAAGCGCCACCCCCGTATTCTCATAATTATGAGCCATTATCGCCTCAATTATCTCGTCGGTGACAAGGTCCTTCAGCATTTCCTTGGCTATCTTGGTGTGGTCGTTTAGCCCCGTGCACCTCTCGAAGTCAATGTCGTGCAGTATCCCGACAAGCTCCCATTTTGATGCATCTTCGCCCAGCTGTTTAGCCGTCTCCTTCATGACAGCTCCCACGGCTATCATATGCTTTACGTTGTTCTCTTTTGCCACATTCTTCCTCACCAAAGCTAGCGCATCTTCCCTCTTGAGCATAGCAGTCCCTAGATCAAGGCGGTTCTCCTCGAATATTAATTTTGACCCGGAGTGCATCCGAACCGCCTGGCTTACCCTGCGAAAGGCTCAATTGCGCGCCTTGCAACCGTAGTAGATTGTGGTGCAGCATGGATTCCTTCATGAAGGCGGCAATTGAGGAGGCAAGGCTCGGGCTGAAGGAGGGCGGTATCCCCATAGGCTCAGTACTCGTCAGGGCTGGCAAGATGCTGGGCAGGGGGCATAACAAGCGCGTGCAAGAAAACAATCCAATAATGCACGCCGAGATAGACTGCCTTCAGAATGCAGGTAGGGTGAAGAGCTACCGAGGCGCAGTCCTCTACTCTACCCTTATGCCCTGCTACCTCTGCGCCGGGGCAGTGATCCAGTTCGGCATAAAGAAGGTTGTTGTTGGAGAGTCAGAGAGCTTCTCCGGGGCAAGCAATTTCATGAGATCCTACGGGGTTGAAGTCGTCGATCTCAACTTGGAGGACTGTAAGCAGCTGATGCAGGCGTTCATCCTTAAACACCCTGCGCTATGGAACGAGGACATTGGAAGACTGTAAACCCATCTTCCGGCAGTGTGAGCAACGATCAAGAATAGCCTACTGATACCTGTTGATTGATAGCGATAGCTATGACCCGTTGTTGAACTTCTTGAGCACAACCCTTGTGTTTGTCTCGGCCACACCCTTTATGACCCTTATCTGTTCAAGCACTTCGTTCATCTGCGATATGGAATCCACGTCGATCAGCACCTCGATATCGAAGTCACCGCTTATCTCCAGGACTCTATCAACGCCTTTTATCCAGAGTATCCTGCGCGCTACTGATGTGGTATAGACATTGGACTCGCACTTCACCATGACCAGAGCCTCGATCTTCTTCGGCACCTGCACCTCCAGCTTCTTGCCCGTTGCCTTTTCGGCCAGCTCTAGAATGTCTACATCCCTGAAGCTCCTTATCTCCAGTCTCTCCTTTATTTCCGAGAGGACTGTCAGGAGTTGATCCTCGGTGAGCGCAACGCCGAGCCTCTTGAGCCTGTCCTCCACCGCTACCTTCCCTGAGTACTTACTGATCACAATCTCCCTCTGCCTTCCTACGATGTTAGGGGGGAAAGCCTCGTACGTCTGGGGATCGAATATGACAGCTGCTGCGTGCACCCCGCCCTTATGTGAGAAGGCGTTCTCTCCAACTATTGGCTGCGTGGGGGCGATTGGTATGCCGCTATACTTCTCCACAAGCATGGAGAGCTCCGGTAGCTTCCCAAGATCGACTGTATCCATTCCGTGCAGTACCTTCAGCGCCACCGCAAAGGGCTCAAGCGGCGTTATGCCCGCCCTCTCCCCGAGGCCATTTACCGTTGTGTGGACCGCTGAGGCGCCACCCTCGACAGCTGCCAAGGCGTTCGCAACAGCCATACCCATATCATTGTGGCAGTGGGCATCGAGGTCTGCATTCAGATCCTTTGAGAGTTTGGAGAAGATCTCCTTCATATCAGATGGCATCATAGACCCAACTGTATCGGGGACGCTTATCCTGTCTGCGCCGGCGTCTATTGTGGCCCTGCAGATCCTCACCACGAAATTATAGTCTGCCCTCGTCCCGTCCTCTGCAGTGAACCTGACTTTCATCCCGTGATCCTTGGCGTACTGAACGCACTTCACAGCCGCATCGATTGCCTTCTCCTCATTCATCTTCATCGAGTTGAGCTTCCTCTCCGTGACCCCTATGAATATGGCAATGCGAGGTACATCGCATTTGATCGCACAGTTCACGTCCGATATGAGTGCCCTCGAGTGGGCCAGCACATCCGCCGAGAGCCTTTCTGCTGCTATCCTCTTTACAGCTTCCGCTACATCCTGGGAGACAGCGGGATGCCCTGCTTCTATCATGTCGATCTTCGCATCGTCCAGACGCCTTGCTATCTCCAGCTTCTCATCAACGCTGAACGAGACTCCGGGGGTTTGTTCACCCTCCCTTAGGGTTGAATCGAGAATTAGTGTCCTTGCCAATGGAAGCACCGCATAATTGTAATTCGCACCTTATATAAACTTTTTCGTCTTACATGCTCCTAATTGCATACGCTTACAGTCTAAAAAGGTTCGTAAATGAAACTTATCAATCCGCTTATCGTTCGCAGTCGTACGAAAATAAGACTTCTAGAGAAATATTCCATCCGAATCGGTTATAAATATTGCACGACAACTCAATAGGGAGGTCTGATTTTTGTCTTCGGAATCCGTTGCAGGAAAGATCGAAGGCGTCACAAGCACGGAATCATTCTCAATGGTAGTATTGAAGGAAGGATTGGGCAAGAACGACTATGTCGAGGTCAAGCACGAAGGCAAGAGCTACCTGCTGATGATGAAGGACATTAAGAGGAGCGGGGACAAATCTATCGGTGTCTGCGCAGTTGTAGGGGTGCCACCCAAGACCCCATTCATACCTGGATCTGAAGTCCAATTCGCCTCTGAGGAAGCCGTCAGGAAGGGCTTGGGTTTGGAAACCCCGGAATCGGAGGGAATCTACATTGGCAGGTTGAGGTCCACCGATTTCAAGGTATGGCTCCCCATAAAGAAGTTGACGCGGGTTTTCGTTGTTGGAAAACCCGGAGCTGGAAAGTCCTACACGATGGGGGTCATCGCAGAGGAACTGATAAAGAAGGGGATACCAGTCGTGATCATCGACGCGCACGGGGAGTACTCAAGCCTCAAGGTCCCCGCGGACTCGCCTTCGGAGGAGTTCGGAGTCGAGCCGAAGGCATACTCTGAGCAGATAATAGAATTTGGTGATGTGGTCTTCAACCCGGGCGCAGACATCGACATCTCCGCCCTAGAGAGCACCCGGCCTGAGGACATAGTCTCGCAGATGCAGTGCACAATCGTAAATTTGAGGGGGCTCTCCTCTGAGCAGCAGTACTCCGCAGTCTTCAAGGTGCTGAAGAAGCTGCTAGATGCGATAATGGTCATGCAGATACCACCCTTCTACTTGGCGCTTGATGAGGCGCACCTCTTTGCAGGGCGGAGCAAGAAGGGCGATCCATACGTGAAGGACACGCTCGAGATAGTCCGGAGGTTCGCGCAGGAGGGCAGGAAGTTCGGCGCTAACATGATCGTGCTGACGCAGAGGCCCCAGCTCTTGGACATGACTGTCAGAAGCCTATCGGCGACCTGGATAATACACAGGCTCACCGACCCTAACGATACCAGGATCGCCGTCGAGAGCGGCGGCTTGGGCAAGGAATGGGAGTACGACATCAACTGGCTTGAGTCCGGCGACGCCATCGTGACCGGCGACGTTGTCGAGAGAATCCCCCTCTTGATCAAAGTAAGGAGCAGGGAGACGAAGCACGGGGCACCAGGGTTCAACCCCTTGGATTTTGTATCGCCCGAAGAGAGGGAGAAGATGCGGAAGAGGATGGCAGCCCTAAAGGAGAAGCTGATGAAGATGAGGGCCTCCCCGGGCACACCGCCGCAGCTGCCGCCTGCGCTCCCGTCCCTGTACATGCCCATGAGGGTGGACGAGCAGGTAATACTCGAGATCCTCAAGGAAAACAAGTCTCTGGACTCGGTCGAGCTGTTGAAGTCCGAGCTGAAGTACATGCCTGCGCTCTTCTCCGAGGTGTCTGTGTCATCAATCAGGAAGAACCCTGAGATCACTTTCAACGAGAGACTCAGGCGACTAGTTCCAGTGGACAGCTCCGTCCCGCTTGTGGACTGGCGCCACGAGTCTGCATACAACCTTGTCTCGAAGGAGGTGCTGGACTATCCCCCATCACCAAGTCCGACAAGGGAAGGGAAGCACGAACAGCCTTCCAACGTGGTCCTAGAGGCAGCAAGTGTCGAGGGCCTGAAGGGTCCGCTGAAGACCTTCACAGCTTCCAAGCTGACGCAGAACATCCTCTTCAATAAAGATCTTGCAGAGTACTCGAAGCCTGGTGAATCTATGGACCAGTTCAGGTCCAGGTTAAGGGGAAAACTGGGTGAAATGAAGAGGGCGAAGGTGGCGGAGATACAGTCCGCATACTCGTCCAAACTTCAGGAGGTCCGCCTTCGCGTAAAAGGAGTGAAGGATGAATACGAGAGTATAGAGAAGCTCGTGAATGGAATAAAGGTGGAGCTCAGATCTCTCGAGAAGGATAGGGTGAGGGCTGACAGGGAAGGGAGGTCTACTCTGAAACTCTCCCAGCAGATCCAGACGAGGGAGGCCCGGCTATCGAGGCTGGAACGGCGCATATCCGAACTTAGCGAGAAGACGGGGGCGTGCCGGAGGGATGAGGAGAAACTTGAAGGCTCCATGAAGCTCGATGTCTCTAAGGTGGAGAGGGAGCTGGATACCCTGCTTGACACTCCGCTGCAGAACATAGTATTCCAGCCGAAGGTCGAAGAAGTGGATGTTGAGGTCCTTCAGCTAGTCTGGGTGCCAGCCATCGAAGCACTTTACCGCGCTTCTTTCGCAGGGATGACCAACGATTTTAAGCTCGAGTGGAACGCAGCTAACGGGAGGGGCGTCTTTGGCACCTGCACCGAGTGCGGGACCACCATAGACTCGCTGGAAGGGGGCCTCTTCTGCTGCAAATGTGGCGAGATCTACTGCCCTGACCACTTAAAGACCTGCTCTACCTGTGGCAGGAGCGCGTGCCTGAAGCACATCTGGAAGTGCCCTCAATGCGAAAAGGTATACTGCGTTGACGAGGAGGCGTTGGAATGCTCTGCGTGCGGCAAGAAGGTGTGCAGGAGCTGCACTGTGAGGTGCACTGACTGTGCCGAGAAGGTCTATTGCCCGGCTCATGTAAAGGAATGCAAGGTTTGCGGGAACTTGTACTGCTCAGAGCACTACAAGATGCATATTGCCTACTGCGAGAAGTGCGAGAAGGACCTATGCATTCTTGAGCAGGTGAAGTGCAAGGTATGCGGCAAGACTTTCTGCGAGGATCACATTCTGAAATGCGGCCAGTGCGGTGAGGAAGTCTGCAGAAACGACTCCTGGCAGTGCACAAGCTGCAGGAGGGAGTTCTGCGTCGAGGAGACACGGAATGAGTGCAAGACTTGTGGTAAGCCTGTCTGCGCTGCTTGCCTTACCCAATGTAGTGTATGCGGGGAACCCCTATGCAAAGCCGATGTCAAGATCTGCCCAAACTGCAACAGTAAGGTCTGCCAAGATTGCCTAGTGGAGACCAAGAGACTGGGTGTATTCAAGAAGTCTGTTTGCAAGACTTGCGCAGCCAAGTGACCTTTTTTTATGGGTTTGGGTTAGCGAATTGATCGATTGTTGGAGAAAACGTTGATTAGTCAGAAAGCACCTTTACCTCTACCGACGTCGCATCCTTGTTCTCAAGGACCTTCTTTCGTATCTCCTCGGGGGTTCTGCCTGCTTCTGAAATATCTGCCACCACAACCCACTCCGCTGCGTCCCCCTTCTTCAGGGTCCTGGAGCTGGATGCCAGTAGGTCGAGCTTCAGTTCGCCGAGGGACCGCGCTGCCCTTGCCAGCGCGCCAGGTCTGTCAGGTATTATCAGCCTCATCTCCACAAGCTTCGCCCTCGCCCCGGCAAAGAGATTCACCGAGAGGCTCCTGTCATCCCTGTTAATCCTGACAGCTGCGTACGATCCCTCTTGCATCCCAAGCTCTGCTCTCATGTATGAGGGGATGGTTACCCTCCCCTTGGAATCTACTCTCACTATCTCCTGATTATGTGCCATACATCCCACCATTAGTACGTTCGAAGAGTTCTTAATCCTTTCCCCACCATCATTTTCCAGAACAGCTTAAATACCATAGGTGAGAAAAGTATGTGGCACAAAATACAGTGCGTTCGGAGGTGAACAATCGTGGCTGAAGGTGCACCGGTTCCTGAGAAACCATCAATGCCTAGAGACGTGATTTTGGTCGGAAAGAAACCAGTTATGAGCTATGCCATGGCTGCTTTAATGCAGCTTACAGAGACTGGTGAGATAACTATCAAGGCCAGAGGCAGGGCTATCTCATCCGCAGTGGACGTTGCTGAAGTCGTCTCAAAGAGATTCCTTAGCGGCAGTGCTGCTGTGAAAACAGTGATTATCGGAACAGAGATAATTGGCGATCCACCAAGGAATGTCTCTACAGTTGAGATAAAAGTTTCCACAAAAGGAGGAAAGAAGTAAACGCTGGATAATCCGAACAACACACAACATTTTTTTTTATTATTTCATTTTTGTTTTTACCTCTAGGGGGATGTGATGAAGCAGAAGATCACCACAGTGTCCTTCGATGCAGACGGGACGCTGGTAACGACAGCATTCGCTGATTTGGTCTGGCTCGAGGTCCTTCCACAATTGGTCTCCGACAGCTGGAAGATCGACCTTGATGACGCCAAGCAGAAGCTCTACGCTGACTATGAATTGATAGGTCCCGCAAGAGCGGAATGGTACGATCTGCCTTATTGGTTAAAGCGATACCGCCTGGAGGTCAACCCAAAGACGCTTGTCCAACAGTATAAGTCGGCAGTCACGCTCTATCCTGAGGTCGTGGATGTCCTTGAGAAGCTAAGTGAAAAATATGAACTGATGGTGATCTCCAACTCATCAAGGCTCTTCCTCGAAATAACGACCGAGAATCTGAAGCCGTACTTCCGCCACATAATCTCTACGCTGTCCGATCTTGGCCTGATGAAGAGCACCGATTCATACGCTGCTGTCTGCGAACGGATTGGCACGATGCCGGGATACATGGCGCACATTGGGGATAGCCTCGAGCTCGACTACGTGCGTGCAAAGAGAGCAGGGCTGAAAGCTTTCTACCTAGACAGGAGGGGAAGACGGCGTGGTCGCTACTTTGTGAAGGATCTGAAGGAGTTCGCCATGCGCCTGGGATAAGAGTGCGCTGAAGAGTCTTGGGCTGATGCCACCCTAACTCTTATTATCGAAAGAAGCGTATAATTTCTCATGGTTTTAAGAGATGTAGTCGCAAACGAAAAAAGAAATGCCTTCATGCTCTGCAACGAGGCAATAGTGAGGGGCGCCTTGGAGTCGGACGTGAAGGTGGTCGCCTTTTATCCAGGAGCGCCAACATCAGAGGTTCTTGATACCTTCAACGACGCTGTGGGCAGTTTCGACTACCACATGGAGATTGCCACAAACGAGAAAGTCGCCCTGGAGATCTGCGCAGGTGCTTCATTTGCAGGAATAAGGAGCCTCACAGCCATGAAGAGCGTGGGTACGAACGTTGCTTCCGATGCCCTGTTTGTCCTTGGCTATACTGGCGTAAGAGGAGGGCTGGTCTTGGTCATGGCGGACGACCCGCATGCCCACTCATCCCAGTCAGAGCAAGATGGGCGATTCTTTGCGCCGAATGCCTACATCCCCATGCTTGAGCCATCGACGGCCCAGGAGGCCAAGGACATGGTGAAGAGGGCGTTCGAGATCTCAGAGAGGCATCGCGTTCCTGTGATTGTGCGAACCGTCACGCGCGTCAACCACCAGAGCGGCATAGTGAGACTGGACGGAATCGACAGGAAGGAGTTCAGGAGAGTCAAGTGGAGGGAGCTAAATGAGGAGTTCACAACGCTTGGCGAGGGGGCGAGGCAGAAGAAGCTGAAGATGCTGAAGAGGGCAGAGGAGCTAGCGACTGAGTTCGAAAGCTCTGAGTTCAACTATGTAAGGGATGCCCCGAGTGACTTCGGGATAATTACCTCGTCCGTATCATACCTCTACGTTCTTGAGGCATTGAAGATACTCGGTCTCGAGTCAAAGGCAAAGGTGCTCAAACTCGGGACCACCTATCCTCTCCCAAAGAACCTTATCCGTACTTTCATCAAGGGACTGGCAAAAGTCCTTATCGTGGAGGAGCTATCGCCCTACCTGGAGCGTGAGGTCTACGCATTAGCAAAGGACACGAACCCAGCCGTTACCATCTATGGAAAGTGGTCGGGCACGTTCTCAGAAGCCTGGGAGTATAACCCTAACCTAGTGGTCAAGGGGATAGCGGCAGCGCTCGGTATAAGCGCCCCTGACTACGACTCGATTGTGGACGATGCGAAGAAGCTCAAGGTAGCACTACCCGACAGGTACCCCACCTTCTGCGCCGGATGCCCACACAGGGGGACCTGGGCAGCGCTGAGCCAGGCGCTGAAGAACAAGCCGCACTACTTCTCCAACGACATCGGATGCTACTCGATGTGGATCTATCCGCCGATCTCGCATGCGGACAGCTCCCTCTGCATGGGTGCCTCGGTCGGTGTCGCCAACGGTCTCTCCAACGTGATTGAGGAGAGGGTCGTGGCAGTAGTGGGCGATTCGACCTTCTACCACGCAGCCATCCCTGCCATCATGAACGCAGTGCATAATGGCAATAAGTTCACATTAATAATACTGGATAACTCGGTAACGGCAATGACGGGGCAGCAGCCAAACTTCTCAACGGATTTTACAGCAGGATGGAGGCAGGGAAAGAAGGTATCGATCGAGAATATCTGCAGGGCGATAGGTATCGAGTTCGTCGAGATCGTTGACTCCTACGATGCCAAAAAGAACATTGACGTGTTCAAGCGAGCGCTCGATTTCGACGGGCTATCCATAGTCATATCCCGCCGGGAGTGCGCTCTATATGGAGACAGGAATAAGAGGCGTAAGGGCGAGGCAATCATCCCGTTTTATATCGACACTGAGCAGTGCAAGAAGGCCTATGTGTGTATGCGGGACTTCTATTGCCCTTGTTACTCGATCGACGAAACCGACAAGAAACCCCGGATCGCCCAGGAGCAGTGCGATGGATGCTCGGTCTGCTCGAAGCTGTGCCCATTTGTTGCGGTGAAGAGGACGGAGGTGAAACCATGAGCTTCGACATTTTTCTCTGTGGAGTGGGAGGTCAGGGGCTTGTACTCCTGACGAGCGTGATCGGCAACGCCTGCGTCAAAGCCGGCAAGAGAGCGATCACAGGAGAGATGTATGGGCTGTCACAGAGGAGCGGGACGGTCTTCGTACACATGCGAGTCGGTGATGATGCATATTCGCCTCTGATTCCTTATGGAGCGGCTGATGTCATTATAGCATTAGAAGGAATGGAGGCCCTCCGCTATGTCGAGTTCCTCAAGAAGGGCGGGATAATCCTGATGAACAACAGGCTGATGCATCCCCCAATCGAGACCTCGAAGCTTCTGAAGGATAAGCAGGCAAAATACATAACCATAGACGAGATAGTCTCGAAACTAAAAGAGTGGACGCCAAACGTAGCAGTAGTGGATGGCCTCTCAATTGCAAAGGAGAGCGGGAATCTTAACGCGGAGAACACGGTCTTCCTAGGATGCATATCCGTGCTAAAGGACTTCCCGTTGGAGGAGAAATTCATCAGAGAAAGTATCTCCCAAGTTGTGCCAGAGAAGAGCATCGAACAGAATCTGAAGGCATTCGAGCTCGGCAGGAAGAGTGCCTACGATTCGCTCTGCAAGCTCGTGTCGTGCAAGCAAGTATAGGGCAGCTGGACTGCCCCCTTACTCTTTTCAGAAGGTAGATGACTGATCCTCAGTCAACTCTATCAGGATACGGGCTTTCACATCCTTGTGCATAAACGGGGGCGTCTTGTCACCAAGATCAAGCGCTAGGACCACTGGGTTGCCCATCGAATCCACGAACTTGACCTCCGCAATAAATTTTCTCTTGGGACCGGATTCGACTGCTTTTGTCATGGCTTCATAGATCCTGCTCATCGCCATCTGCATCGCTACTGGGCTGGTGAGATCCTGTTGCGTAAGTGCAATCTGCGAGAACCCAGCCAATATCTCCCCTACCTTTGCTGTGCCTGTGAAGACCCCTCCGACAGACTTCTGTTCTTTATCTTCTGGAACAATGGACAAAAATCAGCACCTCATTTGAAATGGCAAGGATCTGCTTTTTTACTTTTTCATCGAGGGAATTAAAGCCCTGCTGCGTATTTCATCAGCAAGCGCCGTTTCTTGGACATCCTGTTACCTTGACTCCCTCAGGAGCTTTTCAGTGGCATTTATCACGCTGAATGGTGTCAGTACAGCGTATCCGCTATCCGTGATTGCCTTCAGAACCTCGTTGATCTCTTTCATGCCCAGCCTTACCATATCTTCGAAGAGCCTTAGCTCGCCGACGCTCCAGTATTCACTAAGGTACCTCTTCATCGCCTTGATGTCGCACTCAGCGATGCGTGGGAGCTCTACAACTTTCGGGATCGGTGGCTCAAAATCATCATCACCGTCTAGAAACCCGTCTGGTGCGTTCAACCTGCCATGATCTATCAGATCGTTCACAACAGTCCTCAGCGTGTACTTCCCAACCTCAGTTGCATCTGCCCATTTTTGAAGTTCCTGAAAATCGACTTTGCCACCCCTCTTCTCAACGGTCATAATCACGGAATGCGCGATCCCTTCAAAGGGATCGCTGTTCGCTGGGTCATTGTCAGTGACAACTGCTTCTCTCTCAGGACGCTGCGTCGAGCCTTCCAACTGCAACCCCAACTCAGATTGGAAATAGAGCGCATTCGGGATAAAAAACTATTGGAATGATGGCAACACCCCCGGTAATTGACCGATAATCAAGGTTCGAAGATCAAGATATTTAGGTCGACCCGCAAGAATAGACAAGAGGCATTTCTATGGTGAATGGTAAAAAAGTCAGTGAGTCCTCGCTTGTCTCTACGAGGTGGATGTTTCCTTCCGACGCCAACCCGGCTGGCAATGTATTCGGCGGCGCTATAGTCCGCTATGTTGATGAGATCGCCGCTGCAGTCGCCAACAGGCATGCTAGGTGCAATGTTGTAATAGCTTCAATGGATCGCATGGACTTCCACAAACCTGTAAAGGTCGGTGATCTCCTGACACTGAAAGCTTCTGTGAACCATGTCGGCAACACATCCATGGAGGTAGGTGTAAGGGTCGAGGCTGAGAATCCTTGGACTGGCGATGTAGTTCACGCTGCGTCTGCCTATGCTACCATGGTCGCTCTTGACGGAAAAGGGATTCCAAAAAGGGTGCCGAGATTAATAGCCGAGACGGAAGAGGAGAAAAGGCGCTTCTGCGAGGCAGAGAATCGCAGAAACGCAAGGCTAGACAATATGAAAAGGAAGTAGTATTCTCCCCTCTTCACTTTTTCTTGAAGAGCTCAACCCACTTGAGGCAGTCGTACTTCTTTTCCGGGCAGGTCTTTTTTGAGACGCAGAAGGGACCTGCTCTTTCAAAGATCGTCGGGGCGACTCCTTTCACAAGCCTAAGCATCTCATCGGCTAACTGCCTGATCTCCCACTGTGCGGAAAGGCAGCACCTAAGCTCGAAGAAGTTGATCAAGGAACGTGCATTCATTGTGACTACTATTTTGGTTTGCGAGGCATTCGGTAGGATATACCTAGCGTCCTCAGCAGGTACCCCCATGTTAACCAGATCATTGTAAACGTCTCTACATCGCTCGAGAGCTTCCCTGAACGTCTTTGAGGCATTCTCGTCCGCAGCGATCTTTTCTGGAACAATAAACTCAATCTCCTTCAGCTTGACGAACCTCTGGCTCTGCTGGGAGTAAGAAGCGATCCTGTGCCTAACGAGCTGGTGGCTACACGCTCGGGAGATTCCCTCGATGGCAAAGGTAAAGCTAGAGTGTTCCAAGACTGAAAAGTGCCCGTTCTCTAGGATTATCCCAAGCTGTCTCTTTATATCCTCCTTGGTGAACTCATCGAACGCTTTGGTTGCGCTGAACTTCGAGTAGCACTGCCTGGCAGCTGCCGCTACCACCCTCTCAGGATCCGGCGTGTACGACATTAGGGTGACTTTCAAATGGGTCGCCACAACCGCTATGCTTTCCGTCTGTTAAAAAACTATTCGCACGCTCCGCGGGCTGAAAGTTCTCTTGAATAGTAGCTTGATGCAAGCCTAGCAGCAGGATATTATTGGGCGCGAAGTGCATCCAAGATGGATCCCGTTGTTGCTCCGAGAGCAGACTAAAACAGCGCAATCATTGCTTTCACAAAGGGATATGCTGAAGGAGTTCTAAATCAGAATAGCCCCGTTTGACGCCGACGTTACTAGCCTGCTGTATCTGTAAAATACTCCTTTTGTGTATCTCGGTGGCTTCGCCTTCCACTTAGACATCCTCCTCCTAATCTCACCGTCGTCCACAAGTAGCGTAAGGCTCCGCTTTTCGATATCAATTCTTATCCGATCGCCATCCCTGACGGAAGATATCGGTCCACCTTCTGCAGCTTCTGGCGAGACATGACCAACCATCATGCCATGAGTCGCCCCTGAGAACCTTCCGTCAGTGACTAGTGCCACTCTCTCACCAAGGCCCATCCCGAGGAGCATCGATGTGAGCGAGAGCATCTCCCTCATGCCAGGGCTACCTTTTGGACCTTCATATCTTATGACAACGACGTTTCCCTTCGCGATCTTTTTCTTCGCAGCAGCCTCGATCCCATCCTCCTCGCAGTCGAACACGACTGCATCACCCTCAAATGATGATCTCTTAAGACCTGCGGTCTTGATCACTGCACCATCCGGGGCTAGGTTACCCCTCAGGATGGCCAACGCGCCAGTTGCCCTTACCGGAGATTTAGTGGGACTGATGGTGTCTCCAATGATCTCTGCTTCACCTATACTGTCGCCTATCTTTTTGGTCGTGACCGTGACGCAATCCGGTTCAATTCTGTTAAGCTCAGAAAGCCTCTTCATTATAGCCTGGACGCCCCCTGCCCTATCAAGGTCTTCCACGGCTGTATTTCCAGCAGGCATCATATCAACAAGCTGGGGGGTTGCTTTGCTGATCTTATCGAAATCCTCCAGCTCGAGCTTCACGCCAGCTTCTTTGGCAATAGCCATGAGGTGTAGCACGGTGTTGCTCGACCCACCCATGGTCACATCGACAGCAATCGCATTCCTCAATGAAGCGATCTTCACGATCTTGCGCGGTGTGATATCCTTCTTCAACAAGTCCATTACCATCATTCCGGCTCTCTTTGCAAGCCTTACCCTTCTTGCATCGACAGCCGGTATTGTGCCGCTCCCCGGCAGCGATAAACCCATAGCTTCGATCATGCAAGCCATGGTATTCGCTGTGTACATTCCAGCACAGGATCCAGCTCCTGGGCAAGCGTACTCCTCAGTTTCCAGAAGTGCCTTATCATCGATCTTGCCCGCCAAGTAGGCACCGACACTCTCGAAGGAAGAGTCAAGCGTAAGCCTCTTTCCTCTCCGCCATCCGCACAGCATGGGTCCACCTGTGACGAAGATCGAAGGGATGTTGATGCGGAGGGAGGCCATGACCATGCCTGGTTCCACCTTGTCGCAGCTGCAAACATATACCATGCCATCGAAGGCGTGCGCTTTCGCAACGACCTCTATGGAATCCGCGACTATCTCTCTGCTGACCAACGAGCTTCGCATCCCCTCGTGACCCATAGCAATCCCATCGCAAATCCCGATCGTATTGAACTCCAGCGGTGTTCCGCCAGCCATCCTAACACCAGCTTTCACGGCATCCGCCAAGGCTCTGAGATGAATGTGACCCGGTATGAGCTCGCTCCACGAGTTTGCAATCCCTATAATAGGTCGAGCCAGCTCCTCATCGGTGAGACCGGTCGCCTTGAAGAGCGACCTGTGAGGGGACCGCTGGACACCCTTCGTAACCCGACTGGATATCATTCGAATCACAAAAGCATAGTGATGAAGGATATAAAAAAGAATATCTGTTGAGACAAGGCTTAATTCCAAGCATCATTTATCATAAGAAGGACTTGCAATGGATCCCTTTTCCTTGATCTCGATACTCCTATTCGGTATATTCGCTGGTTGTCTGGGTGCCATGCTAGGGCTTGGCGGCGGGGTCCTAATGATAATCTTCTTCATACTTGTATTGAACCTCCCTGCCCACCAAGCAGTTGCTCTCAGCCTGCTTGCGGTGATAGCGAGTTCGAGCATGGGTGGCAGCGTTTATCTGAAGGACAAGATAACCAATGTAAAGCTTGCCATGGTTCTCGAGACCTGCACCGTCACAGGCGCAGTAGCGGGGGCGATCTTAGCATTGATCCTGCCATCCCTGTTCACCGAGATAGTGCTGGGCATCGTCATCTTCTTTGCTGCTTTCATGATGTTCAAGTCCCCCAGATCCGAAAAAATAGTCCCCCCTGAAGCTGGCTCTAGGCTCGTACTCGGCGGATTTTACGACGCCCTAACGAAATGTGATGTACTTTACACCCCAGTACGAATGCGGCTTGGTCTGTTTGCCAGCCTACTGGCAGGATCTATATCTGGAATAGCGGGTATTGGGGGGGGCGTTGTAATGGTTCCTATCATGAACTTGGTGATGAAGGTACCGATAAAGGCGGCAGCGGGCACGAGCAATTTCATGGTTGGCGTCACGGCTGCTGCCAGCGCGTTCATATATCTGACCGGCGGTTTTGTCGACCCATACGCCGCAGTTCCAACGGTACTAGGCATAATGCTTGGGGCATATGCAGGGACACGCATTATGGTGAGAGTAGAATCGATCACCATCAAAAGGCTATTGGGAGTAGTGCTAATCTTATTCGGAATAATCCTCTTCTTCAAAGCGGGAGGTCTGTTGTCATGGTGAGCGTTGAAACAATTCTATCTTGGGTCCTTCGTGCAGGGGTGCTGTCAAGTGCCGCACTGATGACTGTGGGTTTCCTCTCTGAAATACCCTTGATATGGGCAGGGATTGTCGTCCTTGCGCTGACCCCACTCCTTAGGGTAGTAATAGCGGGACTGACCTTCCTATCCAAGGGAGAGTGGATCTTCTTCGTGATAGCGCTTTACGTGATATCTGTGCTTGTGATAGGGATCTTCTTATAAAAGCTGCCACGGTGTGACAATTATCCGCTTTCAGGACCATCATCAACCATGCATAGCCTTCAGGCAGTAACATAAATCACAATTAGCCTAAAAAAATCATCACAGTTATATGCAATAAATAATGTGATTGAATTCTATCATATCACACCAACACGCAATAGATTTTAATATTGTTGGTTTGATAATATCTGCGGTGGGGATTATGGTCAAAACGACACTCAGTGTCATAAAAGCTGACGTTGGATCCGTAGCGGGGCACCATGTGGTCCACCCCGATCTGTTAAACACCGCAGAGGAGAGCCTCAAGTCTGCAAAAGAATCAGGTCTCCTGTATGATTACCGTGTGACCAACTGCGGCGACGATCTGGAACTAATAATGACTCACCGAAAGGGAGAGGACAATCCTGAGATCCATAAAATGGCATGGAACACTTTCAGCAAATGCGCCTGCATCGCAAAGGATCTCGGGCTCTATGCTGCGGGTCAGGATCTGTTGGCTGATGCATGTTCAGGCAACCTGAAAGGGATGGGCCCCGGCTACACCGAGATAGAATTCGAGGAGAGGGCGAGTGAACCCGTTGTGGTCTTCATGGCTGACAAGACAGAACCAGGTGCGTTCAACCTGCCAATGTATAAGATCTTCGCAGACCCGTTCTCCTCTGCAGGCTTAGTGATCGATCCGAAAATGCATGATGGCTTTATCTTTGATGTGTTGGATGTTATAGAAGGCAGCTCGTACGAGCTTAGTACGCCCGAGGAATCGTATGACCTGCTCGCCCTGATCGGCACTACGGGAAGGTACATCCTGAAGAAAATTATGAGGAAAGATGACAGGACTGTCGCAGCCTCTGTCAGCATTACGAAACTCTCGCTCATAGCAGGCAGGTATGTTGGCAAGGACGACCCTGTTGCGATCGTGAGGGCACAGCACGGACTGCCAGCAGTCGGCGAGATCCTTGAGCCATTCGCATTCCCGCACTTAGTGGCTGGGTGGATGAGAGGCTCGCACTATGGGCCTATGATGCCAGTGGCGCAGAGAAACGCAAAGTGCACAAGGTTCGACGGCCCGCCACGGTTTGTGGCATTTGGTTTCCAGATAAAGAACTCCAAATTAGTAGGCCCTTCTGATCTCTTCGACGATCCCGCCTTCGACCTGACTAGGAACAAGGCGCTTGAGATCGCTGATTACATGAGGCGGCATGGTCCGTTCATGCCGGAGAGGCTGGGGCCGGAGGAGATGGAGTACACGACCCTCCCCCAGGTGATGGAGAAGTTAAAGGGACGCCTTAAGAAAGAGTAAGGCAGCCATCGCTACATTTAATTAAGCCCCTCACTTTTTCTATAGCTGGTGTATGGCTTGAAGGTTAGGGTAGCCTACCTCTCCATCCTTCGTGATGTCACAAACAAGAAGGAGGAGGAGATTGTGATATCAGAGGGGTCTACAGTGAACGATTTAATTTCTGCCCTCATGAAGACATATGGTGACAAGCTCAAGCCTTTTCTCGACCCGGACTCTGAGATGGGGCAGGGCATAATACTCACCCTCGATGGTGAACTTCTGTCTTCGTCGGATCTTGGCAAAAAGATCCCTGACAACGCAGAGTTCCTCGTCGGCCTTCCGCCTTTTGGCGGATGAGCCAACGCTAGCAAGTCTTATTTGATATCCTCGCAAGTCTGATGTAAGCACTAGGGCGGGGTTTTTATGGCAAATTACGATACGGACGTTCTCGTCATAGGGGGTGGGCTTGCTGGCCTCTGCGCTGCAATTTCTTCGGCATCAAATCTTTCCCGTACCTTGATCGCCACCAAGACTCTCGTTGGTGGAGCAAACACGACATCTGTGGCTGCAGGGGTAGTCTCGGCAGTAACGGACTTCAAGGTGTCAGGGGACAGCGTCGACCTGCATTATCAGGATACTATCAAAGGAGGCTGTGGGGTAAACGACAAAATTCTAGCCAGAGCAATGGTAAACGACATTCCGAAGTACTTCAACAGGCTCTTGGAGTATGGAGTGGAGTTCGAGGGGGGAGAGGCGCCCAAGGTCAGGTTCATACCCGGGCATTCCAAGCCGAGATCATATTTTTTGGAAGGCAGAGGGCCGCATATCCAAGCCATTCTGAGGAGGTATGCAGAGGCGCTTGGCGTCAAGTTCATGGAAAAGACACTTATCACTAGCGCGGTCAAGGAGGGTGAAAGGGTCGCAGGGGTAATTGGCTACAAGTCCGACAGCAAGGAGGTTGTGGCAATAAGATCAAACGCTGTGATCCTCGCGACAGGGGGTTCTGGCGAACTCTACTCAAGGACTTTGATGCCAGCCGGATCGACCGGCTACGGTACGAGCCTTGGCTTGAAAGCGGGCGCGGAGGTCGTGGACATGGAGTTTGTACAGTTCTACCCGACTATGGTTTACGAACCCGGGCTCCCACAGATCTTTATAGATTACTCGCCACTGCTGCGGTTCGGCGCAACAATTGTTAATGCTGATGGCACAGACATCTTCAAAAAGCGCAAAGTCGACGAGCCTTTCAAGCTTAACAGGGATGCCTTCTCAAAAATGATGGCGGAGGAGATGGTAGGAGAAGGCGGGGAACTGCCGATATATATGGACTGCACAAAGATACGCAGAGAAGATATCAGTAACGAACCCCCCCTCGCCACTGCCGTTAACGACCTCGCTTCTCGAGGTGTGCCTGTAGCTGGGAGGAGATTCGGAGTAACACCCTACGCGCACTTCATGATGGGTGGGCTCAGGACTAATTCCAGCTGCGCGACCAATATCCCTGGGCTGTATGCTGCCGGTGAGGCTGCGGGAGGTGTACAAGGCGCCAACAGGATAGGTGGGAATGCTTTTGCAGGATGCATCGTCTTCGGGTTCAGGTCAGGGATGGCTGCCTCCATGTACTCGAGCACCGTTGATATGGCGGCAGAGAGCTTATTCATCGAACCTGCATCTTGGCTGACAGAAGCCGTGGGTTTCAGCGGGGACCAGGACGCGCTCAAAGTTAAGTCATCGATTCAGAACATAATGTGGGACAATGTCGGGATAATCAGGACTAAAGAAGGGCTGCAGAGTTCGCTCGAGAGCCTGAACTCAATGAGGGGGATCACCCTCCATTCTGTTCAGCCTTCAGACAGATTCCTCATCTCAATGATGATGGACACTGCAGAGGTCACAGCTCTTGCCGCTTTGCTTAGGGGGGAGAGCCGTGGGTCGCATTATAGGACAGACTCGCCTAAGGAGAACAAGGAGTGGGAGAAGAAGATTGTGCTGAAGCTCTGCGAGGGGAAATGCGAGGTTAGGTACGCCTCACCATAATCATACCCTTTTCGAGGAATCGAAAACCATTCGGAATACAGAACTAAGAATTTTTACTCTTTGTAGCGAGTCTGAAGTTTCGAATTACTTAAATATGACCTTTACATCATGCTCACCGTAATAGAGAGGGATTAAAGTGGACCTCATAATACTGCTCCCAATAATAGCGGGCGTCATTGCTCTGGCATATGCTGGTTTCTTGGCATTTAGAATCCTCAAGGAGGAGGAAGGAACCGATGAAATGAAGAGCATTGCAAAGGCTATCAGGGAGGGGGCAAAGGCCTATCTCAATAGACAGTACCGGACGGTCTTCATCTTTGCTGCCGTGATTGCTATATTGTTCGTTTTCATAATAAACTGGCAGTCCGGGCTCGGTTTCATAGTAGGAGCAGCCCTATCTGCCGTTGCCGGTTACATCGGTATGAATATGACGGTCCAGGCGAATGTGCGGACCGCAAACAAGGCAAGGCAAGGCCTAGGTCCAGCTCTCGCACTTGCCTTCAAGGGAGGCGCAGTCTCGGGTTTCTCCATTGTTGGTCTTGCCCTTTTGGGGCTCTGTTCATTCTACCTGCTCTTCCAGCAGGCGACTTTGATGGTCGGGTTTGCTTTCGGTGCATGCCTCATCAGCCTCTTCGCACGTGTGGGTGGAGGTATCTACACCAAGGCGGCTGATGTCGGCGCAGACCTTGTAGGTAAGGTGGAGGTGGGGATACCGGAGGACGACCCAAGGAATCCTGCTGTAATTGCGGACAACGTTGGCGATGCTGTGGGCGACTGCGCAGGCATGGGAGCTGACCTCTTTGAGACTTACGTTGTGACAGCCCTGGCTGCGATGCTTCTTGCGTCCTCGCCGGCAGTCTTTTTGAAGCTTGGAACAAATGGAATAATGATGCCCATGATTATAGGCGGCATAGCCATCTTTTCAACCATAATTGGGAGCCTCTTCGTGAGGCTAGGCAAGGGCAATTCCATCATGAATGCGCTCTACAAGGGAGTTATTGTAACTGCAATCATCTCGGTCGCTATCTTCTTCTTCATAAATATGTACATCACGGGCGGCAACTTGGGTATATTTATTGATGTTATTATAGGTCTTGTCGTAATGGCACTGATGGTCGTCATTACTGAATACTTCACAGCGTACAGGTACAAGCCAGTCCTCACGGTCTCGGAAGCCTCAAAAACGGGTGCTGGCACCAATGTAATAGCTGGTCTTGGGATGGGCTTGAGAAGCACTTTCCCGCCCGTCATTGTAATTGTTGCGGCAATACTATTGTCCTATTACGTCTCGGGTGGGGCGGCCTCGCCTGAAATGGGCGTGTATGGCATCTCGATTGCAGCTGCAGCCATGCTCTCTGCAACGGGGATCATTGTTGCTATTGACTCTTATGGACCTATTACTGATAATGCTGGCGGCATAGCCGAAATGGCAGGCCTCCCGGCTGAAGTCAGGGCTGTGACTGACCCCCTGGATGCAGTGGGCAACACCACAAAGGCTGTGACTAAGGGATATGCAATCGGCTCAGCAGCCCTGGCAGCGCTCTCGCTCTTTGCAGCCTTTAAAAATGAGATAATCAGCAAAGGCTTTGCATTCAACCTAACAATAGATAACCCCATAGTGCTTGTGGGGCTGATGCTGGGGGCAGCTATCCCGTTCCTCTTCACATCGTTCCTCACAATGGCTGTAGGCAGGGCAGCCTATCAAGTCGTTGAAGAAGTGAGAAGGCAGTTCAGGGAGATAAAGGGAATACTCGAAGGCACGGCAAAGCCGGACTACGGCAAGGCAGTGGACATCGTGACAAAAGCCGCTCTGAAGGAGATGATAATACCCGCGATAATAGCTGTAGGATCGCCGCTGGTTGTAGGTTTCTTGCTTGGCTACCAGGCGCTCGGAGGCATGCTGGTGGGGGTAATCTTGTCAGGCTTCTTGCTGGCTATATTCATGACAACTGGGGGCGCAGCATGGGACAATGCAAAGAAGTACATCGAGCTGGGGAACTTCGGAGGAAAGAAGAGCCCTGCTCACGCAGCAGCGGTCGTGGGTGATACGGTAGGGGATGCGTTCAAGGACACGGCAGGACCGGCTATTAACCCGCTGATCAAGGTGATGAACACGATCTCGATCCTGTTCCTCGCCCTAATCCTTATTTACGCCCTATTCTAACCTTTTTTATTCGGTGTGTTTTTTTGAGCGAGCGGACTTTCCTAATCAGGGTTAAAGAGGACACTTATATCAAGATGCTCGAACTGCAGAAGTACCTGAGGTTCCAGGACAACCAGGACAAAAGAAGGAAGACGATGGACTACACCATCAGATATCTGCTCAAGTCCTATGAAGAGAGCAGAAAACGCTGAACCTTCATTTGAGACCTTTCTTAGCCAAAAATTCTTTCAGCCTCAGATACCCTAGGGGCCCTCATCCTTGTGGTCGGTTTGCATGACTATCTTCATCGGCAAAACAGATAATATAGATGAGAATGTATCAACCTTTCGATAGGGAGAGTCGAATGAAATGCTATCCAACGATGAGCACATAATGGAAGCTTGCGGCAAGGCGAGGATAGTTGTGAGGAAAGGCAAGGTAATTGACGTCGGTCCTACACTGCTCAAGGCATGCCCACTCGCCATAAAGTTCTCACAGCCCGTCATCAAGTTCACCAAGGAGGAGATCGCGCTGAACGTGGAGGACAGAATAAAGAGGGTTGGCATGTTCACCAAGGACCGTGAGATCCTAAGTAATGACGACTTTGTCGCCTTCGGTGCATCCGAGCTTATCTGCAGCGGAATGAAAAGAGGTATTCTCGACTGCGCCGTGGTAGCCTGCGATGGCGCTGGTACCGTGATTACTGCCTCTCCTCAGTTGGTACAAGGGATTGGAGGGAGGATGTCGGGGCTAGTAAAGACCTCTCCCATAAAGGAAGTCATAATGCGGCTCGAGGCGAACGGAGGTAAGGTCCTGGATCCAGATAACGCGGCAATTAACCAGCTGGACGGCATGAGGCTTGCACAGAAGGAAGGCTTTAGGAGGATAGCAGTCACTGTGACTGATCCTATGGACGCTGAAGCCATTAGAAAGTGCAATCCTGGGGCTATTATATTGGGGGTTCACCTCACAGGCATTACTAAGGAAGGGGCAGAGCGCATGGTGGCTTTTGCAGATATAGTGTCTGGGTGCGCCTCGAAGTGGATTAGAGAGATTGCTGGGAAGGCAGCTCTGCTCCAGGCAGGAGCGTCCGTTCCAGTATTCGCTCTCACGGGGGAAGGAAAGAATCTGATAGTCGAGAAGATTAAGGAGACGCAGCAGCGCCTTCTTGTCAAGATAGAGAAGCTTCCCTACGTCAATAAGAAATGTCCTGATCCCCTAGTCTGATCAGCGTATCAGGAACTCGCAGTACCTGTGCCCTTTCTTGATGCACTTCTGCTCGACGCCACGGCACGCCTTGCCAAAGAGAATACTTATCAGACCGACGAGGTATCCCTCCAGGAAGTTGTTCTGGTAGCCTTTCAGATCCTTTGTCACCAAGTCTTCAAAGTTGTCGTAAACCCTGATAACGATCCTCTTCCCGTCCTCGTCGCACTCTCTGATCTCGAACCTGCCCCACCCAAAGCTCTGAAGCCTTGCCAGTGCGATTTTAATCCGGTCCGTGCAGCTCAGATCGCCCTTCAACCTCATGATCTGTCTTGCCTTCTCTTCTCCAGCGTCATTCCCCATATGCCAGATAATCACTAACCCCCCTGCGCCATACCTGTCGACCAACCCTTCTAGGAGATTTCTCCAGGAATTTATGCTGAGGGCAGCCATGGGTATGTAATCGTCGCAGAAGTTGAAAACCAATGGAAATCCTTTGACATTATAAATAAAGCCCGGTACCCCTGTCTCGACGCACTCAAAGAGTAGGAGCCTCTTGCCGAACTTGTCCAGGATCTCTTTGCGTATCTCCTCTTTCAGGTGTTTCTTGCCAGTCAGGTCAACTATGACAAAGTCGTAGGCGATGTTGTCTTTCTGGTGTGATGAGATTGTTATTAGGATTATGCCTCTCATGTCAAAGATTTTAATTAATTCAGAGGTCGGACCAAAGTCTGGCAGCTCGATCTTTGAGACTACGTAGAGGCCACAATAGTTGCGGTTCTGGTCAAAGTAATGATCTGAGATATGCACTGGCATCCACGTAGGAACCACCTTAATTAGCCATTTTATGGCTATGGCTCGTTTTTATTTAAAAGACTTATTATCAGTGCAGTTTTGGTTTACAGGATAAATTTACGCCAAGTTGTTTTATAATACCAGTGGAAGCTGCTGTTCCCAGCTTTTTCATGAAGTTTTCCACCCATCTTTCTCCCTCTTTACCTCTCCTTTTTTCGCAAGTCCCCGCAGTACTGCGGTAATTTCATGTTTTTTGACCCCGAGTGAATTGGCGATCCAGTCATAAGGCATTGGGCGCTCTGCGTTTCTCAGGAGATCGACCACAGCCCAAGAGAGGTGCGCTGTCTTGGTTGGGCTTGAGAGATCCTCCCTAACCGAATATATTCTGGCGGGGATCCCGAAAATCCCCCCTCCCCGTGTTGTACGCCCAAGGACCAAAACATCGCCTTTCTTCTGCAGCGTCCTTATCTGCGAGTTGACAGTTTTTTGGCTGTACCTCCATCTCAGCTGCTCCCTTAGTTCTTGGGCTGTAAGCCATCTCTTGTCCAGCAGGTCGAGTATAGCGGCTCGGCAATCTTCCGAAAATTTCCTACTCTTACGCGAAACAATCTTTTCCATTACCACTCGGTTAATCTCCAAGTCTCCTCCAGATACTGCTGTCCTGAATGAGTCCTCGTCATCCTCTTCCACGACGTAAATTTCAAAGTGCGAAGCAAGCCGGATCTCTTCTGGGCCGACTGCACCTGCTGAAACTACGAGAACGGATCTGGAGTCGTAGCTTTTTTGAATGTCCAGCAACTTTGCAAATTTTTCGTAAAATCTCGTTTTCTCTCTGCGGCGCAGAAACTCTATAACAAGGGGTGGGGGACCTTGGCTAAAGAAGTCGACAACCCAATCCCTGCTGACCGCTACACATGCATTGCGCTGACCTTTCATTTTGGACATTACATCGAAGGCGCCCAAAACCTACCACTGCTGTGCATTATACTTTTTTACATATTAAGGCTTTATGGTGGTTTACTTCATATCTCACGATAACAGCCATCATCGGTTATAGGTAAAACGACTAGCTTGTCCAAACCATTGTTAATTTGTTTACTAATTTACTAATGATGGTAATAGGCGCGCCGAGCGCCCGCTTAGCAGTATGCATCAAACTAAGATCAGCGTTGTCTATTATTACTATTTTTTTTATTAATTATCAGATAAAAGTTCTGCCTTTCTGAAAACTGCATTAACAAATGCAGAGAGATCGCGCTACCGACTATTGTCCACTCTTTAATGCACTATCTACATCAGCTGCTCGTGATGATCCATCAAAGCGTTTCCCAAAATAACGTAGAATGGGAAATGATGGAAAGCTTAGCAGACTACGAGGTGGGAGTGATTGCATTTTAAAACCCTACGGTTGAGCATCTGTTTTTTTGTACACCCCCTTTCAGACCGTGGAAAAACCGCTTCTGCCCAAAATGCGTAGGCTAATGGTGAAAGTAACTCATCATATGTTTTTTCAAAAGTGCAAATATTTTGTGCTTTGAATTAGCTCCTTATCGTATAAAGGTTAATATCCGTTTGCCCAAATTAAGACTTGTGCAGGGGGAGCTGGGCCAACCCGGCTGAGAGGATGGCTGCTTTGATCTCGCCATCGACCCTTTGAACCTGACCGGGGTAATGCCTGCGGAGGGAAAAAATGAGAGCGAACACAGCAAGACGGAAAAACACCACACGGAGAATTGTGTTTTCATCACTAATGATTGCGCTTGGCGTCACTCTATCGGTGTTCCCAGGATCTGTCCCGGTGGGTCCTACACGGGTTTTTCCTTTCCAGCATATGATCAATGCTCTAGCAGGGATATTGCTAGGACCTGCCTACGCCGCTTTTATTGCGCTTGCGATAGGAATGCTCAGAATTGGTTTTGGAACGGGTACGATCTTTGCTATAGCAGGTGGCGTGCCTGGCGCAATTGTCGTAGGCCTAGTTTACCATTATGTTATAAAAAAAGACGAAGTTGCGTTAACAGAGCCTTTTGGGACGGCAGCCGGTGCCCTGATCAGCGCATTGCTGGTAGCCCCAACGATAGGAGCAGCCCAACTACCGACCTTCCTTGGGGTGACCGCTCAGTGGGAGCTATTCACCATATTCTTCTTAATGAGCAGTATACCTGGAGCGGTGCTGGGGTATATTCTGGTTAAAGCACTCAGGAGGGGTGGAGTGATTGATAGGTTGCGGCTTTGAGGATCTGCTCGGCAAGAAAGTGCTGATTGTGGGTGATGTCGGATCCGGGAAGACTGCCATGACAAGGGCACTATTGATCCAGGCCACAGAACTCCTTCCCAGCGGGAGCATTACTGTAATCGACATGGCGCCTAGCAGGAGGAAGATTGGCAGAGATTACGCAGGCGGGGTGATACGAAAGGGCGAATGGGTAACCCGTGTGAGGTATCTGCGATCTGCCACAATAAATGCGCCACGCTTGGATGGCATGACGAAGGATGAAGTGTTAGACATTGCAAAGTCCAACGCAGCCGAACTTGGGAAATTGCTTCAGGCGTTCCTTGACGTGCCATCTAGCACGCTGTTCATAAACGACCTGACTATGTACCTTCATTCAGGAGATGCTGAATTCCTTTTTCGTACAGTAGACAGAGCATGCACTTTCGTTGCCAATGCCTACAAAGGGAGCCGTCTTTTGGATGATAGGGGTAGTGGAATTTCATCTCGTGAGCACCGCCTTGTAACTAAGCTTGAGAAGAGGATGGATTTGACCGTCAGGCTATAGGATTCTGGAGGGGTGGTTGGGGCTCTTCCATACATGGCGATACAGAAGCACAAGGAAATCACATATGCAACTCCTATCAGAAGCATCTCCGGTGGATTATCTCTCCAAACGTAATTAACCTTCATCAGTTCATCCTGAGTAAAAAAAGGGGAAAAATACCCGTCCTAGCTGGATGGGGATGAAATTTAACCTTCAATATTTTCGATCTCAGAGTGGAGAGAATTCCAACCAGCTATCACAAGCAGCATCAACAGAGCACATAGCAGAATTACTACATAGCCAAAGTCTGCGATGGCGGGGAATAAGATAACTCCGAGGATCGAGATTAAAATGTCGAAAGCAGTTATGATTATGCCCATTATCCCGCCCCTTTTTATGGACTGATACAGCCAGTTACCTGCAACAAAGTGAAATGCTGACAGCATCATGAGCAGAATCATAAGTGCGATAGTTGTCACATTTCCACTCAGGTACTGACCGACGATTGGAATGACGTGGATGAAGTCGGGATCTGATATCGCGCCTATCATTATTGATAAAGCGACAAGCAAAATGAAAGTGCCGATGCAGATACCGGCGATCCCCATAGCAAAGAAGATCAACGCTCCTATACGGTTAGCAGTCGATCTGCTTGTCCTGACTTTTGCTGGTTGCGGCACGTGTTCAGTCGCGACCGGCTGGGGAATCATTGTTGGAGCGACGTACTCTGGGTATGGAGTTGGCTCGGGAGTTTTCTCCGGCACCGCTTCCTCCGCTTCATAATTACCCTCGACCGTCTTGGCTTTTCTGCCAGGTTGGATGCCTTCTATTGGAGGAACCTGTGCCAGCGACACACCGCAGTTAGGGCAAAAATTGGCATTTGGAGATAATCTCTCACCGCATTGCGAACAATAGGGCACTCAATCCAACTCCATGACATTACAACTTTGATTAGTTTATTATTCATTTCACTATTTAAAAATAAAGCGGATTTAAAACTTTAAAAACGTTCGCATTTGCATCTTAGAGCAAGACGACGCTTAATCGCCTGTGGAGGCGCATCTCACTTTACCAAATTAGTTTGGCCGCGCGTCGAGGTTGAATATCCTTATTATACGTTGTGAGTTCATACAATATTGGTAAAGCAGCAAGGTGTTTCATGATTGTCAATAAGGCAGAGGCTTGAGCTTAAGGATGTTCCGTCATGGAGCGAAGTGGAGCGCCTCGTCAATACAATGATTCGGATGTATCGCCAGGGGAACGCGTCGCTGAGAGACCTGGTGCTTGTCGGACTTCTCGCAACCACTGGCGTAAGAACGTCCGAGCTCTTGCTGCTGGAGAAGGAAAATTTCGATTTTGAGAATAACCTCATCACAATTACTCAATTGAAAAAGAAAGGTGAGTTCGTGCGACAGACTGTGCTGAGCCAAGACCTGAGACCTTTCCTTAAGGAGTACCTTCAAATATTCAAGAGGGAGGAGAAGATCTTTGACGTGACACGGCGCCAAGTTCTGAACATTACTCATAAGTATACTCAAGAAATCCTGGGAAGGCGAATCAGGAACCACGCTTTCCGCCATGCTTACGCGATCAGGATACTCGAAAAAACTCGAGACATCGAGCTCTGCAGAAGGCTGATCGGGCATTCCCGTCTGGAGACCGTCAAGATATATCTCGATTTCACCATAAGCGATAGGGTTAAGGAAGTTTCTGATGCAATACGGTTGAATCGTTGACTTGCTGCCTCCTCTTATGGAGGTGTGATGAAAAAGCAAATATAACAGACTGAACAATGCAAGATCGAAAATATAATCACATCATTAATCTATTAATGGCATTTGCAACAATATCTTGTGATAACTATCACAATTTGGCTTTTGCTATGGCACAAGGACTGACTATATATGTGATATGTTGGGGATTGTTCTTTACAATAGTCACATTGCCATCCCCTTTTTACCAAAAAACAACTCACCAATAGGCAGGGAAGATTAGCCAAAAGCGATAAATAAAAAGGTGGGGTTAACTTTGATGATGCCTTATGATCACAAAGTCGTACATCATGCCGAGATCGGAAATCCTGGAGCTCCAAAGCAGGCGGCTCAGATCATTGGTGCGGAATGTTTACGAAGGATCACCCTTCTACAGAAAGAGGCTAGATGATGCAGGAATAACTCCAGAAGACATCCGGTCAAAAGATGATCTGAGGCGCATACCTTTTACTACGAAGTCAGATCTTCGCGATAACTACCCCCTCGGCATGCTGTCGACACCAAAGTCTAATCTAGTTAGACTTCATGCGTCTTCTGGAACGACAGGAAACCCGACGGTTGTCGCGTACACCTTGAGGGATATCGATAATTGGGCAGAACTCAATGCTAGGTGCCTAGAAATTGCAGGGGCAACATCTGCGGATGTGGTCCAGGTGGCATACGGGTATGGCCTCTTTACGGGCGGCCTCGGGCTGCATTACGGCGCGGAGAAGTTGGGGGCCAAGGTCATTCCTGCTAGTACGGGCAGCACCAAGAGACAGATCAAGCTCATGAAGGACCTGGGGACCACTGTGATTTGCTGCACCCCTTCTTACGGGCTCTTCCTTGCGGAGAGCGCTAGAGAGGAGGGGCTGGACCCAAAGGAAGATCTCAGATTGAGGATAGGAGTCTTCGGTGCTGAGCCTTGGTCTGAGATGACTAGGAAGCTACTTGAGGAAGAATTGGTCGAGTCTGCGCACGACATCTATGGCATGTCAGAACTGAACGGACCCGGAGTTGCCATGGAGTGCAGGGCAAAAAAGGGTCTCCACATATGGGAGGATCACTATATTGTCGAAATCATTGACCCCAACACGGGCGAGGTTCTTCCCCCAGGGGAGAAGGGAGAGATGGCTGTAACGACCATTATGAAGGAGGGGATGCCCCTCCTGAGGTACAGAACCCGCGATATGACCATTCTGAATGAGGAAGTCTGCGAATGCGGACTGTCTCATGCCAGAATAATGAGGATCATAGGGAGAACCGATGACATGTTGAAGATCAGAGGCATCTGCGTCTTTCCCAGCCAAATCGAGGAGATACTAGCAAGTATGGAGAATGTCACGCCCCACTACCAGCTAGTCATCAACAGGGACGGTCCCATGGACAAGCTCATGGTAAGAGTTGAGATCTCTGAGGATTTCAAGACAGATCGGCTCACGGACATTGTTGATCTTCAGAGACGCCTCGAGAATCAGCTCAGAGACACCCTCAGCATCAACGCAAGCGTCGAGTTGCTAGAACCCAAGACGATCCCGCGCAGTGAAGGAAAGGCTCAAAGGATCGTGGATATGAGGAAGATATGAGGGCTTGTCATGATAAAGCAATTTAGTGTTTTCCTTGAAAACAGCCCAGGTAGACTGGCTAACCTTATGGGTATCCTGGAGAAGAACGGCATCAAAGTGCTCGCAATGGGAATCGCTGAAGCGGGCAATTATGGAATAGTCAGGATGATCGTGGACAACGATGAGAAAGCTTTTGATATGATGCGGAAGGAGAACATGTCCGTAAACCAAGCAGAAGTTCTGATTATAGAGTTGGAGAGGCTTGCGAATGCCGTAAAGACACTTAGCGTCGTAGGTGTGAATATAGACTATGCGTATACCATGGATTGTGGCAGGGCAGTTATCAAGGTGAATAACGAGGAGAAGGCGATTAAGGCACTGTCAGAGGCGGGTTTGAAGGTGTACCCGACAAAATGCTGAGCCTCATGCAAGTCCGCTTTTAATATCCTCGGGCAAGTAGATTACACACTGTGAGCTGTGACTCTTCAGCAAGTTCTTTGACATCATGCCGCCCTCTACCCAGCCGCTCAACGCCACTCCGCATGGCACGAGGCAATTAGAATGGAGGTGGGCCCCGGTAGCATTGATGTAAATCGGGTTCTGGCACATTCGCTTTCCTACTTCCCTAAGGTGGATCTCCTTCATAATCCTTGAAAAAGCCTTGACGAGCTCGCAGGTAGTATTAATTTCCAGCGCAATAAGATACTCTTTGCCCATTGTAGCTGTGATATCAGTTCTGTGACCACATACGCTCGAATCCACGGTAAATTTGCTAGGCAATACATCTCACCGCTATCACCCTGATGTCAATGATTATAATAAATTTTTTTATAGAGTTTGCCTAGCTTATACAAATCACTCTTGCGAGGATACTTAATGAAGCATTTTAATTGCTATCTCGTTTTTTTCAGGGTATTTTTTCTAATCTTACCAATAGGCAAGCTTTTTAAACGCCTCACATACATTTAAGGAATTAACTTTGAGGTGTAAAGAAATGGCTAAATGCACAAAATGCGGAACGGAAGTTTCTAAGGCGGAAAAGACATGGACTCTGGCCCCCAAAGGCAAGAAGCCAGTAACTGTTGGTCTGTTCAAGTGCCCGAGTTGTGGCGCTTACTTCAGGGCCTCTTCAAAGTAATAGTAGTTAATCCCCCTATTACTTTCTTTTTTTTAGCTATCCAAAGACTTTTTCTTTTCACATTATGCTTTTTGCAAAAACCTTGATATCCTCTCTAAGCCTATGGAGAGATCACTGTCAGAAACAGCATAGCATAGTCTAAATCTCCCTCTGCTGTCACCAAAATGCTCGCCGGGTATCACTGCTACCCCTGCCTCTCTTAGCAGCTTCTCAGCAAAGAAGGCAGCCGTGGTGAAACGCTTGCTTTTGATGAACGGGTAGGCGTAGAATCCACCTTCGGGGAGGGGGCACTCTAAAGCAGCCACAGTGTTAAGGGCTTTTACGGTACGCTTCCTCTGAAGATCGCTCTGCATTACAATGTTGCGGAGATAGTCCCCAAAACCCTCAAGGGCTGCAAGGCAGCCATACTGTGCGAAGGTGGCAGGCGCGCCAACCACATGCGCTTGGATTGTGTGCATCTTTGCGAGCAGCTCCTTCGGGCCTGCGGCAAAGCCAACCCTCCATCCCGTCATCCCGAATAGCTTGGAGAAGCCATCAGTTATTATGGTCCTTTCCTGCATGCTTTCCAAGGTTGCCGAAGAAATAAATCTACGCCCATCGTAAACGTATGCCCAGTCGATCTCATCGGAGAGAACTAGCATATCGAAGTCAATTGAAAGGTCCTTTAACAGTCTTAGATCAGCTTCATCAAACAAGCCACCAGTCGGATTGTTGGGGGAGTTCACCACGATGGCTCTGGGGCGCTTCTTCATAGCTGCTATGAGTGCTTCTTCATCGAGGTGGTACGGTTCTTTTGCCTGGACTTCCAAGACGTTCAGCCCAAGTATCTGAGGAACTGCTTTAAAGCTCATCCAGTAAGGCTTAAGGAGAAGAACGGCATCTTTCTGTTTTAACAGCCCTGCGAAGAAAGAGTAGTTAGCAAACTTGGCGCCATTTGTGATTAGCACCTCCTCACAACTATAGGCAAGCCCTCTGGTTGCGGCGAGGTACTCGCTAATGGCCTGCCTCAATTCGGGGATCCCCCAGCTCGACGAGTATTTGTATTTTCCTAATCGGATAGCTTCTATTGTCCTATTTATTGCGGCATTAGGAGGGGGGAATGTGGGCTCTGCAAGGTCGAACCTGATTATTCTTGTTCCAATCTTCTTCTCAATTTTAGAAATCTCATCCGAGAGTGAAGTTGGTGAGGGCGATATGCCTTCAAACCTTTCCTTTTGCACTTGGACTAGCACATCCTAAGACAGATATATCCCTTCAAAGGAAGAATATTTCGGTGCTGTCATGGCTTTTGAATCACTTACATTATACATCCAGGCATTCATCACGCTTTTTGTGGTCTTCGACCCAATAGGCAATATTCCGCTCTTCCATACTTTCACTGTGAATTTTGAGAGGAAAGAGAAGAATAGAATAATCAACAGCTCGGTCCTGATCGCCCTGATAATTTTGATCTTCTTCGCGATTGCAGGAGCGTTCATTCTAAACCTGTTCAAAATATCTGTGAGCGATTTCATGATCGCTGGCGGCATTCTTCTTTTTATTTTGTCAGTCGAGGGGCTGCTTGGCAGGGAAGAGGCTAGGTGGATCAACAGTGAGGACGTAGCAGTCGTGCCGCTTGCGACTCCACTTATGGCTGGTCCAGGGAGCATATATACAGTTATCTACTTGATGAACCCCCCATACGGGCCAGTTGTGGCATTTTCAGCAATGATAGGCAATGTCCTGCTACAATGGGTCCTGCTAGTTTATTCTGACAGGATACTTCGGCTAATCGGCAAGACTGGTTCAACTATAATCTCGAGGATTATGGCATTCATACTATCTGCAATAGCAATCGGCATGATCATTGCAGGGATTAAAGGGGTCATAACACTGTAACGAGAATACTTTTTAATAACATAAGTTCTCGTGTCAATTGTTTCCGAGAGTCTTATTGGTGATGCTATGGACATCCAGACGATATTGCTGATTGTTGGATTGGTCCTGGGCTTCCTGCTGGCAGTTAACATCGGGGGGAACGACGCGTGCAACCCCACGGCGCCGGCCATAGGCGCTGGTGCTCTCACCCTGCGCAAAGCGCTTTTCTTTTTTGCAATATTCACCATCCTCGGAGCTACGCTGCAGGGTTTCATGGTGATGAAGACCATAGGATCGGGCATAGTCCCCCAGATTGATGTAATTGGGGCAGTTTCGATAGTGATCGCGGCGAACATCTGGATTTTTTTTGCAACAATGATGGGGATGAACATATCAACTGGGCATTCGCTAATAGCTGCAGTGATCGGGTACGGGATTATACACTATTCAATTGCAGGGTTGAACACTGAAGTTATATGGTCTATCGTTCTGAGCTGGATCACTTCTCCGTTTTGTGCACTGGTTGTAGCATTTGGCATCTACCGGGTTATAGCAGCATATCTGGCGAGGCATCAGGATAACCAGAAAAGAATAGACAAGTATCTGAGGTTAATGCTTATTGCGGCCCTGTGCTTCGGTGCCTACTCCTTTGGGGCTAATGACGTTTCCCATGCCACAGGCGTCTTCATACAAATAACTGGAGCAGCGCTCGGCACGCCAAGCATGATCACAATGTTCATGCTGGCACTGTTTGGGGCAGCCGGGATGGTAATTGGGGGATTATTGATTGGGTCTAAAGTCATAGAGACCATGGCATTCAAGGTCACGAGGTTGGATCTCTCAACAGCACTAGCAGCAAGCGTTGGCAACTCGTGCGTGGTCATTATGTTTGTAACAGTGCCCTTTTTCGCAATCGGCTATGGGCTGCCAATCTCTTCGTCTTATGCAGCCGTCGGCGCAATTGTCGGGGCAGGTATGGCAAAGAGCATGAAGTCGGTGAGTAAAAGGACTACTTTCAAGCTTGTAAGTTATTGGATCATTACGATCCCAGCGTGTATTGCTCTATCAGCAGGCATCTATCTCCTATTTCTGCAATTCATCTGATAGTGCAGATGCAATTTACAAAAAAATTATGGCCGTTTACCACGCAGGATTGCTATTGATCGGAGCACATCCGCCGTGTCCTCGATCTTGTCGGATGCCATCTCTATATTCTCGACACTTTCTTTCAGCATTATCCAGTCGCTGACATGCTCGGAGAGATCACCCCACTTCAAGATCTGTGCAAGAAGATCGACCCTCATGTCGTCTATGGCTTCCTCGATCCTCTCGGTTTTTTCTGCATTCTCCCGAACATCATTCTTGTTGTTCGCCAAAGATTCAATGGTTGCCTTCAATGCCTTTGATTCATCGAGGAGCGCATCGACAAGTTCCTTTAACCCCCCCTTGATGTTCGCGGGTACTTCGCTGGGATGTGTATACAGCAGTTTCCTAGCCATGGATTTCAGCTGGGCAGCTATGTCATCTGACGTCAAGACTAGCCTGATTATTTCGTCTTGATCCATAGGATGGAGGGAACTGTTCATCAGGCTATCAATTATCCCCTCCTTGATAACGTCTGCCTCCCTCTCGATGGCCGAGATTTCCTTTCCTTTATAGGTCGCGGTCTCAAGATCTCCGTCGCAGTAGGTGTAGACGAACTCCTTCGTCTTCTCAATTATTATAAAGATCTTTTCAAGGTGTTTTTCCGAAGCAGCTATGGTCTCTTTCTCGGCCTGCCTTCCCATCCAGATCCCTATGTGACCAGAACCGAGCATTTGCGTTACCTCGACATAATTGAGCTATTCTGATATAATAGGTTTAGCCATGCTCTGCACTGGAATTGCGCCTAGGAATGCAGATTGTTGGGATTTACCAACCTTTTTAAGTCAAATTTCTTATATGAATAGCGATGGTTCTGATATGGACTTCCTGAAGAGGTGGGAGCCTAAGAAGGAGTACTCGAAGAACAGACATCCTCTGCGACCACGCCTCGATGAAGCCATCAGGATCATAAACATCCAGATGCAGAGGCTCGACCAGAGGGGTAGTCGGATCAAAGAGTACGACAGGATCCTCTTCGAGAAAGTTGTATACTACTATAGGAACCGTGACGTTCAACGTGCCAAGATCTATGCACAGGAACTCATAGAGGTTAGGAAGCTAGCAAAGCTAATCACCATGTCTAGGCTTGCGCTCGAACAGATCGCCGTGAGACTAGGCACTGTTAAGGAATACGGAGATGTGGCTGCAAACGTCGCTCCTGCCTTAATGGCTATGAAGGGGATCTATGGCGGCATAACGGAGATGATGCCCGAGGCGGACCAGTCGATGTCGAAACTTGGCGACCTCCTTGATGGTTTGATGGTTGACGCATGCCAGTACTCCAGTGGCACTGGCAACCCAAGCTTCGCAACCGAAGAGGGGGAGAAGATCCTCGACCAAGCTGCATCAATGGCAGAGATGCGGTTGTCCAAGTCACTGCCAGAAATCCCGAAGATGACAAGCGAGAAGGTTGCTCTTCAAAGGAGAGATGCTCAGAGAGAGGGCGAGAGAGAGAAACTGTGATTATTGCGAGCTAGATTTTATTCATAACAACAAGCGTCATTCACCGAAGGGGTTACCCTTCTCAAGGATGCTCTTACGTATCGCTTTGTGCTTGGGCGATATGTAACCCTTCCTAATCAGCCGCTCCTTCAGCTTCTCCACCATCTTGGGGGTATCGATGTCAACGGGGCATACTTCTAGGCACCTGCCGCACTTAGTGCACGCGTCGATGGCAGCAGCCACCGTCTCCTCCCCACTCGTGAACGCGCTCCAAATTATTCCGATACCGCCGAAGTAATTGTGACCGAATGATCCCCCTATCACGCGGTAGACCGGACACTCGTACATACAACCACCGCACCTGAGGCAGTACAGCGCCTCCCTGAATATTGGGTCTTTCAGCATCTCGATCCTGCCATTGTCAAGGAACACAACATGCAGCTCTTTTGGCCCGTGAGCACCATAGACTAGCGTCTTCTCTATGTCCGCAGTCCTACTAGGGCTCGTTATCATCGAAACATAGGCGGACATTAGCACGCCCGTAGCGTATGGCGGAAGGACCTGCACCACTTTGAAGGCGTCGGAGAGCGTAGGAACCACCTTCTCAACGCCTGTGATGCAGATATGCATAGGTGGGGCGTTGCTCACAAACCGTGCGTTTCCCTCGTTCTCAATTATGAACATCGTTCCAGTGTTTGCGGCGATTACGTTCGCGCCGGTAATCCCCACATCAGCGTTGCAGAACTTGTCCCGGAGGTACTCCCTCGCAATGCCGACTAGCGTCGGGATGTCCGCCTCTATTTCCCTGCCAAGAAGTTTTGAGAAGGTCTTAGCGACCTCCTCCTTGGGTATGTGGACTGACGGGTTAAGTATGTGCGTCGGCTTCTCGTTCCTCAGTTGTATTATGAACTCCCCTAGGTCTGTCTCGTAGACCTTATTCCCGAGTTTCTCAAGCAGCTTGTTGAGATCGATCTCCTCGCTTACCAGCGATTTCGATTTGACAACAAGCTTGCCTTCGCCTACGAGCGTTGAAAAAACTCTGCGCGCTTCTTTTGTGTCCTTGGCCAAGTAAGCGTGTCCGTTTACCTCCTCGATGTTCTCCATCGCCTCTTTCACAAGCTCTTGAAGCGACTCCATTGAGTTTTCCTTTATCTTCCTGACTTCCTTGCGGGTCTCTTCCAGGCTCTTCAGGCGCGAGAGTGCGCTCTCCTTTGCAGTTGTGTATGCAGCAACAGCCCTGCTTAGCCCCTTCCGCCTGTTCTCGTCGTTGATCCATGTATCGATCTCATTCCTCTTAGAGACGTACCATCCGGGTTCCACCATTAGTCCCTCCAAGCCCTTATCAAGAATTCCGGAAGATCAATGATCTCGGCAGATCCTGCCTCCTTAAGGTTGTAGTTGCAGAATGGGCACGAAGTGACAATTATCTCAACTCCTGGTGGTCTATCATTAACGACAGCCTTTGCTACAGCCAGCGCTATCTCTGGAAATGCCGAGTGAACTCCTCCACCAGATCCGCAGCACACTGCCAGCTTCCGGTTATACTTGAACTCGACCAATTCTACACCAGGAACCATCGATATCAACGCCCTTGGTTCCTCATAAACACCCATGTGCCTTCCGAGGTGGCATGGGTCATGATAGGTGACTTTGACTTTCCAAGGCCGGAGATGGACTCGGAGTCCTTCCCTGTTCTCATAAAGTAATTGTGAGATGTGGCGCACTCTGAACGGTACGTAACCGAATGCCTTCTTGTACTCCTCTGACATAGTTCTAAAGCAGCCAGGACAGCTGGTCACAACTTCGGTATATCCCTTAGACCTGATCATTTTCACAGTACGCCCAGCCACTCTTTTTGCGTCTTCCACCTGACCTGTCCTAAGAAGGACGGATCCGCAACAGCCTTCGTCATCGCCAAGAGTCTCGTAATCGATCTCCATCCGGCGCAGAAGATCTTCTGTGGCGTCAGCGATCTTCGTCGTCCTAAGCCTCGACATGCAACCCTTCCAGTATAGGAGCTTGCTATGCATAGCGACCAGATTCTATAATCTTCAACAGGCTACTATTAAAACTAAACTCAATTGTCTTTAGATTTTTTCTTATGGCTTTGGTGCAGATTCCATGAAAACAACATCAATTTATCCGCTGGATTAAGCCAGACATTATTGGAAGAAGTGCAAGGAGAAAAGTTTTACATTGCCTTCTAAATGAGATTGGAGGGGTAAAGGCGGAGAACCCAAACCCCTCCGCACCTCAGACCTACAACCCAAGGTCGATTTACTTTTGAAAAGGAGGGTATAAAAAAATTTTAAGCCAGGCGACCCTCGGACGTTCTTTAGCATATTGTGTCGCATTGCGTCGATGTTACAGCATATTTAAGCGATGGCGAAGCCAAAGTCTGGAATTATTATCAATAATGAAGACCCAAAGCCGCATGCCACTTAGCTAGTTATTTTTTCCTTATCCCTTTCATGATATTTTGATATTAATTTTCACCATAAGGTCCGGCTAGTTAAATATATAGAACAATTCCTACTAAAAACACCGAATATATAATTGAACTAAGGGAAAAATTGCATTCTTTTCAAAATGCTGCCTATCGGACCAGGAGGCTATCCCTTGGCTGCTCATAGTAGAGCAGAGCCCATGCCTCGAAGAGAATCTCGTCTACGGGTGTCATTATATATTTCTTCCCCCATAACCCTCATACTACCAAATATTGTGGGGAAAGAAAGGGCAGAACCGTCAGAAAGAGTCGTCTACCTGCCACTTTGCCGGGAAGCCGTCATAACAGAGAGGGAGTCTTTGAATCGGGTTCCCCAGTTCTGAAGCAGGTTTAGTGTCCCTTTCTTCGACCACAATATTCTGGTCGCCCCTAGTTTCACCCCTTACCAATTCGCCAGCAAAGTACTTTGCAAGTATCATATTTAAGTTAAAAGTCCTTTGGCGACTGTTTTTTTTACGTATCAGATGCAAGGCGACAGTCAGTCGCTACAGAAATAATAGATATTATAGAATATTTCTTTTTTTGGATTTGTTACGCTCTGTAATAATAAAGTATTAAAATCTATGCATAGAAATAAAAAAAGGAAATTAAGCTCCCTGAAGCACAGGAGCTGCCATTTTTTCTTTCTCTTTTTCCTTCTCTTTCGCGCCAAGTTCGGTTACAGTCTGCCGTGGTTCCATTGAAGCTACAGCCATGCTATCTTTAGGAGCCGTCTTTCTTGTTCGTCTTGGTTTAGGAGAGGCTCCTGCAGAATTTACTGGTTTAGTTCCATTGACTTTTGATCTAGGTGCTGTCCTTTCGCCACTAGTTCTTGGCCTCGAACTGCCTCTAGGTTTGGGACCTGAGACTTTGACAGGTTCGGCAACGGGTTGTGGCGCCACTTCAGCAGGCTTGGTTTCCATAGCGACTTTCGGGATCTCTTTGACCTTTGGTGCTTCGATTAATGTAGGAGCGATGTTCTCATTGCTAGGAGATCTCAAAATCGGATCAAACTTCCTAGGCTCTTCTTGGACCACTTTTGGTATTTCAGCAGTCTTCGAAGTCTGATTGCTCAGAACCATCTCACCTGGCCTTCCCCCAGTATGTGGCGCATCTTGCGATTCCGATGTGTACCCGACTATTCGGGAAAGGAATTTTTTAAGACCCATATCAGATTTTCTCCGTCTGCTGTAAACTGATGCCATTCAATATTTAATAGAGAGGCGACTCGGCGACTGAAGGTAGTGAGCGTCGGGTGAAGAACCTTCGCAGGCGTTTATCAGTCGGACAAAAAAGGGCAGACACCCCTGGCAATTATTTATTACGTCGCAATAATAACCATTATAACTTCAATTATTTTTTAATTAATTAGCCTTTTAAGCATAAACATACTTTTCATAATACTTGTATGATCAGAGTGTTATAACAATAAATCGGGTGCAATTGCTTGAAATGCTGATTAGAATCTAAAAAAGCCTTGCTTCCCGGACTTTACGCTCTGCCCGAACTCCTTTGCCAGTTCTTCCATAAGTGTCCTCTGTTTGGAAGTAAGCTTGCTGGGCACGCTCAACCTCACATTAAGCAAAAGGTTACCCCTTCCCAAGCCACCAAGCCTAGGCAATCCCTTCCCCTTGACTCTCAGAACCTGCCCTGGCTGTGTCCCCAGAGGAACCGTTACGCTGATCTCGCCCTCGAGCGTTGGAACAAGCACTTCGGCGCCTAGTACTGCCTGCGGGTACCCAATCTCTAAAGTATAAATTATGTTGGCACCATCCCTCTCAAAGATGCTATTTGGTGTCACGTGCACCTCTACAAAGAGATCACCAGACTGACCTGCATTTGGAGCAGCTTCGCCCTCCCCCCTCAGCCTCAGCTGATACCCATCTTCAATGCCAGCAGGCACTTTTACGGTGATCTTCCTAGTACGCCTTACTACGCCTGTACCTCTGCACTCTTTGCACGGGGATTCAATTATTGTGCCCCTTCCCTTGCACTCTGAGCACAACCCCACTTGGACGACCCTGAAAAAACCGCTCCCTTGAACTACCCTGACCTGCCCAGATCCGCCACACCGTGGGCATGTTGTTGGAGATGTGCCTGGTGCAGCCCCACTGCCGTGGCACGTATCGCACCGTTCAATCCTGGGAACCTCGATCTCCTTTTCAGTACCCCTGAAAACCTCGTCGAGCGATATTTCCAGAGAATAGCCAAGGTTGTTCCCCTGCACCATTCTGGGGTCGGCACCTTGTCTGTAGCCTCGTCCGCCGCCAAAGAAGGTCTCAAATATGTCGCCGACGCCAAAACCGAAGTCTCTGAAGATCGAGTCGAAATCTGCTCCCCGGAAGATATCCTCTTGGCTGTACTGCTGGCTGAAATCAGCGCTTCCCAGTGTATCGTATTGCCTGCGCTTTTCGTCGTCAGACAGGACGGCATAAGCCTCTGAGATCTCCTTAAACTTCTCCTCAGCCTCAGCCGATTTGTTCCTATCAGGATGGTACTGCATGGCCAGCTTTCGGTATGCGTCCTTGATCAGATCCTTGTTGGCATCCTTCGACACACCCAAGACTTCATAGTAGTCTCTCTTGCTGGCCATGGGACGCACCAATTATGGCTTTTAAGTCGCCTTGCCTGCTCTAAAGCATTTGCGTTGGCGTTGATTACTTTTTTTACTTGACTTTATAGTCTGCGTCGACGACATTATCATCTGGCGAACCTTGAGGACCCTGCTGTTGCGGTCCAGAAGGGCCGGCCCCGCCAGGTGCAGGACCCTGTTGGGCAGCTTGCTGCGACGCTGCCTGTTGGTACACTGTGGTACCTACCTCCTGCAGGACCTTGGTGAGCTCGTCGGATTTTGCCTTTATCTTCTCGAGATCTTTTGCGGGGAGCACTTCTTTTAGTGCAGTGATTGCTTTGTCAACTTTGTCTCTCTGGTCCGCCGTCAGCTTGTCTCCAATATCCCTCTTGGTCTTTTCCGCAGTATAGATCAGGCCGTCAGCCATGTTGAGCATCTCTGCCTCGTCCTTCTTCTTCCTGTCTTGCTCAGCGAACTGCTCGGACTCCTTGACAAGCCGCTCTTTCTCTTCTGGGGAGAGCTTCGTGGAAGCGGATATTGTAATCTTCGCCTCTTTGCCAGTCCCGCGATCCTTGGCTGTCACGTTAAGGATGCCATTTGCGTCTATGTCAAAGGTCACGTCTATCTGGGGGACACCCCTCGGCGCTGGTGGTATTCCTTCAAGGTTGAACATTCCAAGAGAGACGTTGTCTGAAGCCATTGGGCGCTCGCCCTGTAGGATGTGGATCGTAACTGCGGTCTGCATGTCTGCTGCTGTCGAGAAGACTTGGCTCTTCCTTGTGGGGATTGTCGTGTTCTTATCGATTATCCTGGTATGAATGCCACCAAGAGTTTCAACGCCAAGGGAAAGAGGCGTCACGTCCAAGAGCAGTATATCCTTTACCTCGCCGGAGAGAACAGCACCCTGAATGGCTGCGCCTATAGCGACGCACTCCATCGGATCTACACCCCTCTCTACGGTCTTGCCCATTACCCTCTCCACAAACCTCTGGACGAGGGGCATCCTAGTGGTTCCTCCGATGAGGATGATCTTGTCCACCTGGGCTGGACTAAGCTTGGCGTCCGTAAGCGCCTTCATAAGTGCCCGCTCGGTCTTCTGGACGATGGGTTGGGCCAGCTCCTCTAGCTTGGTCCGGGTAAGCGTTACGTGGAGATTCTTAGGTCCTGTCGAGTCAGAGTAAATGAACGGCAGATCGATATCGGTTGAGAGCATTGTCGAAAGCTCGATCTTTGCCCGCTCTGAGGCTTCCTTTAGCCTCGCTATTGCAGTCCTGTCTGGCCTGAGGTCTATCCCAGTCTGCCTCCTGAACTCCTCCGAGACGTAGTCCATGACTGCCTTGTCGATGTCCGCGCCTCCAGTCTCCGTGTCCCCGCTTGTTGAGAGAACTTGGAAGACGCCTTTGCCGAAGTCCATAACCGTGACGTCGTGAGTTCCACCTCCGAAGCTGAATACCATTATCTTCATGTCCTTGTCAAGTTTATCTACCCCGTAAGCGAGGCATGCGGCTGTTGGCTCGTTTATTAACCTCATAACCTCGAAGCCCGCAATTTCGCCAGCGTCCTTGGTCGCCTGCCTCTGGTTGTCGTTGAAGTGCGCTGGGATGGTTATTACAGCCTTCCTGACGGTCGTGCCTAGGTAGACCTCAGCGTCCTTTTTGATCTTCTGCAATATGAACGATGAAATCTGCTGCGGTGTATAGCTCTTGCCAAAGATCTCGACCTTGTAGTCAGTACCCATTTTCCGTTTGATTTCATAGACCGTCCCTTCAGGGTTTGCTGTTGCCTGCCTCTTTGCAGATTCGCCCACAAGCAACGTGCCGTCCCTGGTGAAAGCCACGACAGAGGGGAACATTTTTCCGGCGGCAGTGGCTCCCTCGGCGCTGGGTATTACCGTCGCCCTTCCTGCTTCATATACTGCTGCAGCTGAATTTGTGGTTCCTAAATCTATTCCTAGAATTTTCTCTCCCGGTTGAACTTTACTCATTATTTTTTTCCTCCTTTAAATTACCATTCTCTTTATTGTTTTTTGATCCTGAATTCCTAACGGATATCTTCACCATACTCGGCCTGATGACCTTACCGTTCATGATGTATCCCTTCCTCAACTCCTCCAAAACCGTGGACTCTTCCACGTCTTCCTTCGGTGCTGTGCAGATAACGGAATAGAGGTCCGGGTCAAACTTCTTGCCCACTGATTCGATAGGCTTGACACCCTCGGCCTCGAGTATCTTCCTTAGCTTCTTTAGCGTCATCTCCACTCCCTCCGTAATCGTGGCTGACTCGCACGATTTGCCGTTGCTTACTGCTAGCTCAAGCTCATCCATGACTTCCAGAAGGTCCATGACAAGCCTCTCGTTTGAGGTCCTTTTGGCTTCCTCGATCTGGCGATCCACCCTTTTGCGATAGTTCTCAAAGTCCGCCTGCAGGTACTTCAGCTTGTTCAGATAATCTGCAGACCGCTTCTTCTCCTCCGCATAGGCGGCAATGAGTGCATCTACCTGATTCGCAGTGATGGTGTTTGATGCTTGGCCGTTCTTGGTGTGCGGCTCCTGATCACGGCTTATCTCTTCGCCTGGAGTCTCTGGCTGACTGTTCATGGTGGACACCACGATGGAATTCTGCAGAAGGTTATATATTGCACACAAATATATATGTTACGGTTAGTAGGGGTTTTGCGGAGATTGATGGAATCTTTCTTAAAAAAACTAATCATCGGGCTTCTTGCCCTTGAACTTGTCACTCAAGGTGATCCTCTTTCCATCTTTTAGATAGCTGATTGTTGTCTCGAGGTGCACACGCATCCCAAGGTCGCGGAATAGGGCTAGTAGTTCTTCGCCAGGTATCGGTTCCTTGAGTTTTCCAGACCTGAATAGACCAGCTATGTTGGATATTACCTGCCTGGTTGCCTGTGGATATTGAACAAGGGCGGCATTGAGAACCTCGTCGCCTCTCTCAAAGAGGTTTGATCTCACAAGGGTCTCGTCGTCGATCTCAGGCTTCTTAGGCTGTCGAGAAGCGTCTTGCTTCGAGGTCGAGTACCTGCGCTGAAACTCAGCCATTTTCTTCGCCCTTATGGCTTCAAGTTCATCTTTTCCCTCTTCCGTCAATGCTAATCCCTCGATTCAAATATAAGGAGACAAAGATAAGCCTTAGCTCATCTTCCCTTGACTTTGAAAGGGGGCCTGTACTCGGGTAAAACTGGGCACCCCCTCTCGTAGTGGCACGAGATCGTCTGACCCTCCAGCTTCTTCCACATCTCCTCTGGCACAAGTTCGTAGTATTCCCTGAGCTTACGCCTCTCGTAACCCTCACCCTTCCTCTTCTTAGAAAGGAACTTGAAAGCCAGCACTATCCTTCTGTTCGGGTAGCGCTTGAAGCCGTTGATGAGGAATATGTCTCGCCGGATCTGATCCCAATCTACATATAGGTGATCTTTTGCCCCAGCCTTGCCTTCGACCACATCTAGCTCGCCTGTCTCGTCATTTGTCGCCATCACGTCTGGGAGATAAGCACTATTCCCTCCGGTGCGGTAGGACCACCAGCCTACATCCCTGTATCTCTTTACGAGATCCCTCTCGAATCCTTGGCCGCGGCTCTTCCTTATCCTTGAGATGTGAACTGTTTTGGAAATCATAAGCAGACACCAGATCTATCTGTCATTCAGCCTATCCCTTAAGGATAAAAGCCCGATAATTGTCTTTGCATCCTCGATCTCGTTGCCCTTCACCATCCGCAGTGCATCTCCTATAGGGAGCAGTACCGTTTCTATCTGCTCGTCTTCCTCAAGGGTTGCTCCATGCCGTTTCAGCCCGGTTGCGAGAAAGATTCGTATGACCTCAGTGCTATAGCCAACTGCCACATAAAAATGGATGATCTCCTCCATCTTCTTGGCTTCATAGCCCGTCTCCTCCCTAAGCTCCCTAATTGCGCAGTCTTTTGGCTCTTCCCCCTTCTCAATCGTCCCTGCGGGGATCTCCCACATCACCCTTCCTGCCGCATGGCGGTACTGCCTTTCCATGAGGACGCTGTTGCTTTGAAGAGCAATGATAGCAACCGCCCCGCCATGCTCAACGATTTCCCTAGACGTTTTCCTGCCATTTGGTAGCAGTACTTCATCAACCCTTAATCTGATCAGCTGGCCAGAAAAGGGATGGGAGGAGGATAGTGTCTTCTCAAACTGCTGCAATATTGATCATCTTGACTTCGATCTAAGCATTGGCTACATATTATGGCTTCGACTTTCTCCTCGTCGAGACTATGGTAATCACATCCCTGTCCCTAATTGTGTAGTCCTTTGGAAGCCTAAAGCCCGTAGTGGCATCTATAGCATAGAGGAATCCTTCAGAGAGATCGGAATGGATAGCTTTGGCTAGATCGAAGGGTGTAGAGCCGTTTGGCAGAATGTATGCATCCGGTAAAACATTTCCTTTACTGTCTGAGTAGTGTTTTGCGTCCTCTACTGGGTAAACGACATTCATCATGAGCAATTTAAATATGGTCACTGATAGTGCGAGGTCTACGCCAGTTCTGAGCCATTTATCCAGCATCCTTGACTTGACGTAGTCGAGCGCCCATTTCTGCTTGGGAGTCACCTTGGAAAGGTCCTTGATCTTGAACCCCTCTTCCCCTGGCACGTATGAGATTACTCCTGACTTCTCAGCGCGCCTCAGAGCTAGCTCAACGTCTGCTGAGCACGGAATAACGAACTTTTCGCCAAAGGTTTCCTGAAGCCCTTGGAAGTTCTTCTCTGACACGGGCATGTCCATCTTGTTAGCTACTATGAGGGTAGGCTTTGAGAGGTACCTTATCTCGGTGGCGAAGCTCTTAAAATCCTCGTCCTCCCAGTCACCCAACGGGATGCTACCCAGCTTAGTCCTATTAAGCGCTGTCTTGATGTGCTCTTCCTTAACCTTTATCCCGGCCATGACCTCGAGGAAGGCCTTGGTCAGATCCATGTTCTTTCCCTCTAACAATCGGATCACTTGGTCAGCATTCTCCATTATGTTCTTGGTGTACCATTTGATGAGCTCCTCTTCGATGTCGTAGTAATCAGCCAGCGGGGAACCCATACCGGGCTCGCATATCGCCCCCTTCGAGTTTATGCTCCCAGAGGCGTCCACGACGTGGAGGAGCGCGTCCGCCTGGGCAGCAACCGAGAGGAACTGGTTACCCAAGCCTGCGCCCTCCCAGGCGCCCTTTATGAGACCAGGCAGATCTATCACTTCGATTGGTATGAACCTCCAGCCATCTAGACACGTAGAGTTCTTAGGATTGTCCTTCACTCCAATCTCCCTATGGACACAGGGCGTCTTGACGTAGCCGATCCCTATGTTTGGGGACTTGGTGGTGAAGGGGTAGTTGGAGATCTCGGCGTTCAGGAGCGTGACCGCGTTGAAGAGCGTGGTCTTGCCAGTATTTGTCTTACCGATAATGCCGACTTTGAGCATGTCGAACCCTCGCCTTATTACGCCGTAAGCTATGATATAATTCCTTCCTTTTTGTAGCGCACTAAACTGTTTAACAATTGGCGTGATCACAAAGGCTAAAACCTTAGGGAACATAGGGAAAAACAGTGTATTGTCATGAAGATTACTGAACTTACGGGCATCCAATTCGACACCGAGGATAAGGGGACCGCCCTTATTGTAGTGGGCAGTGTGGAGAGACATGGGGATCACTTGCCGCTCGGGACGGACGGCATAATCCCAAAGTACATCGTTGAGAAGGTGGCCGCAGAGCTGAACCTCCTGGTCCTGCCGCCCATATGGTACGGCTCCTGCAAATCGATGAGAAATTTTCCTGGAACGTTTGACATCGATCCCGATGCCCTCTCGAAGTACGTCAGAAGTGTCATGCTGGAAGCCAACCGCAACGGGGTAAGGCTACTAGTAGTTATCAACGGGCATGGCGGAAATTCAGTTCCGATTTCCATGGCCGCTAGGGATATCTCGAGCAAGACTGACCTTAGCATAATAGTGCTCGACTGGTGGAAGGAGCTTGGCACGGGCGTGGCAGGCACATTCAGCGCGCCTGGGCACGCTGGCGAGGACGAGACGAGCGCTATGTTGGCAATCAACGAGGAGAGCGTAAAAATGAAATACGCAAAGATGCACGATGCTGTCTTTCCCAAGTTCAGGTTTTATTCCAGGGCATTGGATCTCAAGCTATACGGGATCGCGCTAACGGGGGACGCGAGGAAGGCGACTAAGGAGAAAGGCGAGGTTCTCTTAAAGGCAGTAGTTCAGGACTTAGTCAAGCTCATAAAAGAAGCTCAGGGGCTAATCAAGTTCTAGTCTATTGCGTACACCATCAAACACCTTTTTAGAACGTCCACCTCAACTTACAGTGGGGAGCACGTTGAATGTGAAGCTGGGGGAGATCCGTATCGATACAATCAACCAGAAGGAACTTGTGGACATTACAGGTGAAGTGTCAAAGGGTGTCACGAAGAGTGCGATCAATAACGGAATCTGTGTCGTCTACTCCATGCACTCGACAAGCGCCATAATAATTAACGAGAACGAAGCCGGTCTCAGGGAGGATATTCTGAAGAAGGCTTCTGACGATTTCTGCTCCAGTTCCAGCTGGCAACACGACAGGATTGATGACAACGCTGCCGCACATCTAGCTGCAGCATTCACTGGACCGTATGTAGTTATACCGGTAAAAAATGGATCACTCACCTTGGGGATGTGGCAGAGCATCTTTTTCCTAGAACTTGATGGCCCGAGATCTGGCAGGCGAGTAGTCATCGAAGTAATAGGGGAATGAGCCGTTAAAAAAAGAAAAATGAAATCCTCTCATAGGAGCTTAGAAGCGATCTTCATCGCAACAACTGGGTGCTTCAACAGCTTGGACGCGACCCTTCTGATGTCAAGACCATTTGCGAGATCCACAACATCGTCCCCAGTAATCAACCCCGCAAGCAGGTTGAGGTCATCATCGCTGAGCTTTTCCAGCGCCTTGAGAACCTTTAGGCTCCTGATGATCCTGGCGCCCCAGTACTCGTTGTACTTCTCGGGGTAGTTCGATAGAAGGCTGAGGTCTTTGGCCTCCAAGGCTTCGGCAATGGCTTCCCCTGCGCATTTCCCCGCTGCCATGCTTGTTCTTATGCCGCCCCCCGTGATCGGTATTACCTGCCCGCTTGAGTCTCCGCATAGCACTACGTTGCCCTTGACAATCTCGGGAATCTGCCCTCCTATTGGCACGCCCCCGCCTCCCTCCCGAACAATTTTGGCATTTTTAAACATGTCAGGGTGGTTTTGAATAAATTTGTCCAGGTATTGTTTTGCAGGAACTCCTCTGACACCAATGCCCACATTGGCCATGTACTCATTTTTAGCGAACACCCAAGCGTAGCCCAAAGGAGCTATATCGTTGCCCATATAGGTGCGTATCATGTCCTTCTCAGGTATGTTGCAGTTCACCATGACATACTGCATTGTGGGGATAAGCTCATTGCCCTCCATATTGAAGGCGCAGCTCCTCGCGACAAGTGAACCCACGCCATCTGCTCCAACCAGTACCTTGAATCCAGCCCTCTTCACTTCACCCCTCTGCTCGTATGTAACAGCTTTTGGCCGGCTACCCTCCATTATGATCTCTTTCGCCTCCGCTCGCATCTGCAGGTCGGAGCCGGCTGCCACAGCCTCGCTGGCAAGGGCGCAGAGGAATAATGGCTTGTTGAGTATGAACCCTTTGTTGGAGCCACCCACCATCCTTATTCCCTTGCTCTCATCAGGGGGATAGACTATGGCGCCATTAATATTATTGGAGATTATAGAAGGAGTTGGGCTGATTCCCGCAGTCTCGAAGGCGGCTAATGAGACTGCTTCAGCACATGCCTTCGTACCGAGATCCCGGTCCTTCTCAAGGATAAGCACCGAAAAGCCTTTCTTGGCGATCGCCCTCGCTGCCATGAGTCCAGCTGGGCCAGCGCCAACGACAATGGCATCGTAGTCCATTGCTAATCCTCTCAGTTTAGAGCGGAAGACCAATCATATATAAAAAGGTGTGCCCGGACCTAGCGGAGATTAATGCAGCCATCAGGCTCGAAGGAACTACCTCTCCAGTACTGCACGGTTACGGAGTATTCCAATCTTCTCTACGGATGCCTCGATTATGTCGCCATCGTGCAGTTGCCCGATCTTCTCAGGGGTACCAGTCGCGATGACAGAGCCAGGTTCCAGCTTTGTGAATGAGGAGATGTACTCGACTATGGATGGAATGTCAAAGATCATCCCCTTCGTCCTTGATTGTTGCTTTACCTGCCCGTTGACAACAAGCTTCAGCTCCAGGTCCATTGGATCGCCGATCTCATCTTGGGTAACAATGAAGGGGCCTAATGGCGCAAAGGTATCGAACCCCTTAGACCTTAGCCATGGCCTCGCGAGCGAGAAGTCCCTCTGCTGGATGTCCCTTGCTGTGATGTCATTGAGCACGGTATATCCGAAGATACTGCGGTAAGCTCCTTGCTTCGGGATATTCCTCCCTCCCTTGCCCATGACTATTGTAAGCTCAACTTCGTAGTCCACCCTGCTTGCCACCTTCGGAAGCACTACATCTTCATCCGGTCCGACCACGGCAGCTGAGGGCTTCATGAAAGTGACCGGAACCTCTGGTACAGACCGCTTGAGCTCCGGGGCATGCGACCTGTAGTTGAAACCTAGGCAGAACACGGCAGGCGGCCTTGGAAGCGGAGCCTTCAGCTTCACCCTACTAAGCTTCATGGCATCGCCACTCTTCACCATTGCGGATATTGCAGAGGCAGAGATCGATGACAGCTCCTCCTTGAGGAGGCGCGTAGTCGTCTCGTCCGATCTTGATATGAATGCAAGAAGATCGTTTGAATCGGATAGGTTTAAATCCCTTAGAGAGAGGAGGGAGCCAAGTTTAATGACCAGATCGTCCTTTATAACTCCGGGGAACGTCCTTTTTTTGTCTTCGAATGTTGCGAACTTCATATGCAGCACCATGATCAGCAACCCCCAAAAGTTGCTAGTTTATTTTAAACCTTTCCAGGGTGGAACATCATTGCGAATACCAGATAATAGGCTGCTATTCCAGCGTGCGGGGGATGGAAATGTTCGGAAGGCCATGTTGCCACTAATCATGCTCTTGCCGTGCCAGTCCACCAGCCAGTTCTGAAAATTCTATGCTACCTTTAGGCTACTGCTATTCTGTCATGGCGATGAGAAGGGCTTTGAAGATTGTGTCAGTTCAATGGCGCATTTCGTCATGGATTTTGCCAGCTCATGACCCTAAAATTCCTTTTTTTGATGCTCGTGCGGCAAGTTCATTTCGTTTTATAGTAGTCCACGTAGGATTGGAGGTTCTTCGCAAGGAAGCTATCGAAGGCTTTCCTGCTGAGGGCATCGGCCTCCTCATTCAGATCACGAGGGATCCACTCGAACTTCACAACAGTGAAATTGCGTTTCAATTCCATGACCTTGTTGTGCAGGGGGATAAGGCGCTTCGACCTGACTGAGTACCTTCCGGTGACCTGCCTTATGGCAAGCTGGCTGTCCCCGCGCACCCGAAGCGTACCGTGATGACCAAATGAGGTAATACGTTCCATGCCCCTTATCATCGCTGTGTATTCGGCTACATTGTTGGAGACGTCTTCGCCATTCATTCCAGCGCCGACAACGCCTCCTTCTTCGTGCAGCTTCTTGTTGTTGTCGTAAACGACAAAACCGTAGGTAGCTACCCCACCAGGGTTTAACGGTTCGCAGAGGCCATCAAAGTAGAGCATCATGAGATAGGCCCCATATTTTAAGGATAAAAGTGTTGAACAGCAATTTATGGTTATGCTCTCCACTTATGGCTGTCTGGTCTAAAATTTTGAAAATATCGCGATCCCGTTGTATAAGAACCATGCGGAGAAAGCCAGCAGGAGGAATGTGGAAGCGTAGACGACCCATCGGTATAGAGAAGGTACCCGGCTTGAGGCCCAACGCATTGCCAAGGGGAAGAGCGTGATCCAAAGCAGGATTCCTGCAAAGAAACCTACTATTATTATGAGACCGATACTGGATATGAGGGAGAGACCGACGCTGAGCCACCAAGTGATCTGCAAAGGATTCGTGAGGCCAATCGTGAGGCCGGATATATATGGCAGTCGCGCGCTTTTTCTGCCTCTTTCAGCCAGCTGGCCGATGCTGCGCAGCGAGACGTATGTCAGATAGGCCATGTACGCCAAAAGAGCGCAACTTAAGATTGATAGTATGCCACGTATCGCGTCATTGACAATGACCAGCCCGCCCAAATAATAAGTGATAATCAGGAAGATCGCGTCCGCGGTCATGGCTCCAAAGCCAACCGAGAAACCGCTCATAAGGGACTTTGTGGAGGACTGGACCGCAATTACTGCGTTCACGGGGCCAGGTGGGACCGCTAGAGAGAGGCCGAGCCCTACCCCAGCCAAGAGGATCTGGATGGTTGCTAATATCATTTGGTTCGCGCCGCTCCTCACTGCCTTCTCCAGAAGGCAATAGCGTCATGGGCATGGATTGACTCGAAGCTTCTTGCCTCAATAAACTGTGCACTAGGGAAGAGCTTCAGGCACTCGCGGACAAGGTCTTCTACGAAGCGCGACCTACTCTGCGCCTCCAATATCCTGGATGCCTCTTCGTCCCTCTTGAGGTGCTCAGAGAATTGGGCGGAAAAGCAAGAATCCAGCTTCTTTGCCACCTCGACAAAGTCGATCACTGATTTAGATGACAGTTCGAGGCGAATGCGAGACCTCTGCATGTGACCGATCCCGCACTCCTCCTTGCTGCATGGGCATGCCGTAATCCCGTGCTTCATGAAAGCGTACTTTATACCTCCTATGGCTTTAAGCTCTATCGAGACTTCCATGAACTGGTCCTCAAATGGGTAACTGAACTCGCACCTTACCCTGCAGCCATTCTGCGTCATGTCAACTTCCCGACAGACGCGCCTTAGTGCATCTTCGATGTTCCTACCCTCCGTATTGCTTAGGACTGCCCCAACGAGCCTGCTCATGTGTGCACCACGACTTCTGGTAGGAACCGTTACCGTCAGCGCGATTGGAAACACGAGCCCGCCGCACCTGTAGATCGTGTGGAGATTGGATATTCCAGCTTCCACGGGGATCTCAGCAAGTTCGTCCTGGACCTCTTTCCGCTGGGGCAATGTTCTGGTGACCTCCTGATACACGCTATATAGATAGGCCTGATCTGTTATTCTTTTGCGCTCCGTTTGATCCTTATGACTGTGCCTTTTCGAAGACCCTCAGTCATTGTGAGCTTGATAGACGCTATATTCTTGGGCATCCTTCCTATCACTTTTTCTGCTATTGCCAGCGCGATGCTCTCAGAGGTCGCCTCTCCTTCGAGGAGGAAGACTTGAGTCATAGGTAGGTGGAACTCAAAGTCCTTATATGAAACCGTAATCCTACCATTGCCCTCTGACCTTGCGTTTGCCCTATTGGTCACGAGCTTGTGGTCAAGCAGAGAAAGCGTTTCTTTGAGTATTCTTTTGGCCTCGATGAAATCGATAACCATTCCAGTTGCTAGAAGCTCCCCGTTGATCTCGAGATTGACAAGCGATGTGTGCCCATGCAGCGGGAAACACCTGTCATTTTCGGGCAGGAAGTGTGAGTAATCGAAACTAGCTTCAACGAATACGGACACTCTGCCAATCGAGGGATCCTTTTTTACTGCCAAGAGAATGTCCCCTTATGATCAGAAAATACTTACATTAAAAAGGTTATGGAGGAATATCGCTTTTCTGATGGAGTTTGTGCGCAAGGCTTAGTTATCTGCGCGCTAGTAAAGATGTTGATCCATATGAACATGGAGGAGTTGATGACAGTTGGGCGTCTCCATCTACAGAGTGGCAACAACGAAGAGGCTCTGAAGCTTTTTGAGGAGGCTATTGGCAAGGAGCCACAGAACGCGATCGCATGGGGAGGCAAAGGTGTAGCTCTCGTCAACCTTGGAAAGTATCAGGAGGCGATTGACTGCTTCGACAAGGCCATTCAGCTCGATCCCATTACCGCCTTTGCCTGGGAGGGAAAGGGGGTAGCCTTGATGAGGCTTGAGAGGTATGAGGATGCCATACCGTATTTCGACATGGCTCTGGAGATCAGCCCTCATTTCCAACGCGCTTTGGAGAATAGGGCCCTTGCTCTGAAGAAGATGGGTAAGAGCGAAAGTGATTGATTAGAAGAACAGTCCTTGTCTATAGGGGTGTTCCGAATTCTTCTAGGCTAGTTATGTCTTCAAGCTTCTTCCTATTCCTAGAAAGACGCAAGGTCTTCCAATTAACGTCTAAGCCTTCCTTTGGGTATCCCAAGGTCAACATTGCCACAACACCATAGCGTTCAGGAATCTTGAGGAGCTCCTTCACTGTGGCTTCCTCAAAGCTGCCTATCCAGCAGGTGCCGAGCCCTTCGCCGGCAGCAGCGATGACGATGTTCTCGAGAGCTATGGCCGTATCGATAGCATACCATTTTGGCGAAACCTCCTTATCACCACAACCCACAATGACGACGGGGGATCCGACCATGAATTTGCCATAGAGGCCACTCTTTGCTATTGCCTCACGCTTTCCAATGTCCTTGACAATTATGAAGTGCCAAGGCTGCCTATTCGATGCCGACGGCGCTAGGCGAGCAGCCTCCAGAACTCGCGAGAGCAAACCTTCAGGCACAGGCGTCGGAAGATAGGAACGGACGGACTGCCTTCTTTGGATTGCGTCAAAGGTATCCAAGACAATCCCCCAGAACTGGATTTGCAGTCTTATGCATTAATTACTGTTCATATAAAGGCTTTACTCTGTTTTTCATCTATTCTAAATGGTAATTGACCATTGGAGACCTGACTCTTTTAAGCGGGATATTGCGATCCAATGTATATGGAAAGGATTGCCGGATTTCTTGGGAGGCTACGTGTAGGCGACAGCCACCCGGTAAGGGTTGTCGGGATAATCAACCTCAGCCCTGAGTCCTTCTATAAGGGCTCCGTGGTTTGCGGACCTGAGGACGCGCTTAAGATAGCAGCATGCATGCTTGAGGCCGGTGCAGATGCGATTGATGTTGGTGGGATGTCGACCGCTCCTTACCTGAAAGCCTCCATAGGTGCAAAGGAGGAGGAGAGGAGGCTTGTGCCAGTTGTGAAAGCGCTCTCAAGGGATTTTGATCTCCCCATTTCAGCAGACACCCAGAGGGCAGAAGTGGCTAGAGCTGCCGTTGAAGCGGGTGCGACTGCAATCAATGACATTTCCGGGGAAACAAACAGCAGGATTCTTCAGATCGCTTCTGAATATGATGCTTCTATCATCATGCTACCTAAGGACTCAAAGAACGGATCTGATCCAATCCAGTCCACAACGGACAGCCTGAAGGAAAAGCTCGAAAAAGCCCTGTCTTTGGGGGTCAAAAGATCGAAGGTGCTGCTTGACCCTGGAATAGGCTTCATCAGGAAGGGGAAGATGCCCTGGTACGAAAGGGATTCGCTTATAATTGCTAACTTGGAGAGGCTAAGGGAACTTGGTAGACCAGTCTTCATCGGGGTTTCGCGGAAGTCGTTTATAGGGGAGATTCTTGGCTTGGAGGACCCTTCGGAGAGACTTTACGGTTCGCTGTCAGCTACAGCAGTTGCTGTGTTCAATGGGGCGCACGTTGTGAGGACACATGATGTAGGAGAGACCACGCAGGCCATTAAACTGGCTGAGCACTTTAGAAAGCGGCTGAGGCGGCAATAGTACTAACTGACTGCCATTTTTTCTGATTAGAAATCCCGGTTAAATGCCCGCAATAAGTGGGAGGGTTTCAATGAGAGCAACGATAATCGTGCCAGCACCATGCCTCTGAGTATTAGCCACTTACGAATTGTTTGCATACGGCGCCGTAGATGTTCCACTTGCGCTAGTTGTCGCATTTAGCTGAGGTTCTAGCGGTATGATTATCCATGCGATGATGTAGAGAAGAATTCCTGCGCCCCAAGCAAGGCACAACACTACCCAAATAAGCCGAACGATAGTGGGGTCCACATTGAAATAACTGGCAAAGCCGCCGCAGACACCGCCCAAAAACCTTTCCTTTCTAGATCTGTAGAGTCTTTTTTGCGCCGTCATCTTCTTTTTCCTCAGAAATGGGCAAGACCTCGACATATAAAAGATTGTCGAAATTACAGCAGAGTGAAGATTCGCCGCAGCAATTCCTGCCCGTTCATAACGCCTAGCGAGCCATTGCTGCATTCCCGCTCGCCAAACACACGCGTACCGTCGCTTTTTATTCCGCAACCTGAAATCATGAACGGTACTGGATCGTCCGAGTGTGACTTTAGGGTGCATGGCGTTGAGTGGTCAGCTGTAACTGCCACAGCAACGTTCTCTAGATCCACTTTGAGGTTCTTGAAAAAGTGGGCATCGATCAACTCTATCGCTTTCTTCTTTGACTCGCAATCACCATCGTGTGCTGGTTCATCCGGACCCTTGATGTGGATATAAATGACGTCATAAGCCGCAGCCAGTTCACACGCCATCTTTGCCCTTTTCTTGTAATCAATTCGCAGATCGCCAGATGGCTTGGGTAGCTCGATTAGATCCATTCCGCAAAGGAGGGCAATGCCCCGCTCGACAGGCATCTCCACCATTGACGCGAATTCAAGACCGTACTGCTCTGTCACTGGCTTGAACTTTGGAAGGCACGAACCAGCGTCCCTTGATAGCACAGCATTGGCGGGTAGCTTTCCAGCTGATACCCTCCTCGCATTTACAGGATGGCCTTTCAGGACCGTATTGCTCTTTACAGTAAATTCTTCGAGCAGTTCAGCCGCCCGTCTTGCCTCTGGCGTCTTGTCGAGGGGCTCGCACTTGATCACCGTGTTCTTGAACTCCTTCAGCGACAGCCCTAACCCAGCCATTCTCTGGTAGGCAGGATCCGTGTTTGAGACATTGCCTGAGAGCTTGGCTCCTTCAGGCTTAATTAGCAACACCGCCCTGTGCCCGACTGTGCTCCTGAACTCGAAACTGGCGGGGTGGCTCTCCAGTTTCACGCCACGATTGACAGCCTCAGCTAGGACTACCGCCTCCTCCGTAGTGAGAGAACGCCCGCACCGTCTGTCCAGTATATTCATCTTCTCGTCGACCGTTGCAAAGTTGCACCTAACCGCGAGATCACCTTTCTCCATGTTCATCCCTGCGCCGAAGGCCTCGATCGGGCCTCTTCCTGTGTAAGTCTTGATGGGGTCATATCCCAGCATGCTGATGACTGCAACGTCGGACTCCGGTGCAATTCCCTTTCCCACGGTGTAGACCACACCAGTCTTTGCCTTTTTTGCGAGCTTATTCATGAAGGGGTGGCGTGCGGCTTCGAGCGGGGTCTTCCCTTTGAATAGCTTCACTGGAAGGTCGCCGAGGCCATCCAAGAGCACGTAGATAAGGTGCTTCCGCTGCATAACGGTTACCTTTCTTTAGAAAGAAATGACCGATATTTATCGATATTCAAATATTCGCATGATCAGGGTCGAGAGCGGCTCACGCACTTACAGCCTTGAAGATGCACTCCTGAACAGTTGCTGGAGCTTCGGAGGTGTTCGCCATGTACACCCTCATCTTACCAAGGAGGTCCGAGAAGAACGAGGCCCTTAGGGCAAGCTTCCTCTTGTCTTTCACGAGTAGGTGCGGGTTGTAGAAATCGTTGCTCACCAAGATGTTCAGCGCCTCCTCCTTCGTGATCTCTCTAATGATGGAGGGATCTGAGGGGTCTCTCTTGAGGAGGACAACTTTCTTCATTGTAGTCATGGGGACTACTCCGTCAGCGCCAACAACCCACCTTGCGTTAACGACAGCCCGCCCGCGCTTGTCCAGCACGACATTCTCGAGAATCTCGTGGAACTCTGGCCAGATCTTGCCCAAGTCGGCATCAACGTAACAGTTTTTCTCTGAGCCGTAGGCGATCGCGCTCTTCTGGTAAAGCCTTACGAAGAACCAATCGTCAGCCACAAGCCTGACGCCGGGGTTCCTGAGCATCCCCCAGCTGTGCGTGGTCTTTCCGGTTCCGCTCGGAGCGATGAGCGCCACGCCTGAGCCATTGACATCCAGAGCGGCACCATGGATGGAGTGGATATCATGAGCGTCTTCGAGCAGATCTCCTGTTATAGCTAACGCCAGGCTCTTTATCCAACCGTAGTAGTCGAAATTGTATGCGAAGGCGGTCTTTGTTAGCGGATCGTACTTGACGCTAAGCGACTGGCTCAGGTCCTCCACCGCAAGCAACCTGCCGTGGGAGCGGTTGTTCTCATCGGCAGTGTAGAAGTTGTCGGACCATATGTCCGCGTAGGACTTGCTTCCTGTCAGGAACTTGATACAGCAACCATAGACATTTGCCTTCCTTGTGAACAGCGAGCTCTTCATCAACTCTGAATAGAGCTGATGCTTCTCATCTGCACTGATGATCTCTACAGGGTAGGGCATTTTTCCTCAGCTCATCATTCTAGTGTTCCAGGATTAGGTATATTAGGAATGGGTTTGAAGTTAGTTTCATTCGGCTTACCGCATCGGTGGCGAGCAGCTTTGGTCATGTCGGAGGCGCACTTATGGATAACGGCGAATGGCTTGTAGATCTTTTGATGAAGGAAGGGGCAGATTATGTGGAACTGAGGCACCAAAGGAACGTTGACTTTAGCTTGGTAGTTAAGAATGGCACGCCAGAACCCCCAGAGTATGGCGAAGCGTATGGCGCAGCCATAAGGGTCCTATTCAAGGGAGCGATGGCGTTCGCCTCGACAAACATACTTACCAAGGGGTCGCTCAGGGAGAATGGCCTGAGGGCTCTGAGAGCAGCGAAAGCTATGGCTAAGACCTCGAGTAGGGTGGGGCTCTCTGAGGAGAAGGCTAACAGGGGGTCATGGGGGGTTGATTGCAAGGTGCTGCCTACTGAGGTCGATACGGGAAAGGTTCTAGAGCTCCTTAAAGGCGTCGATGCAGCCATCAGCAGCGTCAAAGGGGCGAAGTTTCCCAAGCGGCTCCTTATCTTCGGTGGGGATCTAGAGGAAAAGAAGTACATTAATAGCCAAGGCACGTCCCTTGCATCGTCCGTGCCGAGGATAAGTGGTTACTTTATACTGACTGCGTACGAAGGTGGAAAGGGCTCGCTCCAGAGAATTGTCCAGCTCGGCGAGTCTGGAGGGTGGGAAAGGGTTGACTTGATGGACCCAGCGAGCATTGCCAAGGAGGAAGCTGAGGGCATGTCAAGAGTCCTACTGGAGGGCAAAGCAGTAAACCCTGGGAGGTACAATGTCGTTGTGGGCGGCGAGGTGTCCGGAATAATGTCCCACGAGGCATGTGGGCACCCTCAGGAAGCGGACAGGATCCTGGGGAGGGAGGCGGCACAAGCCGGCGAGTCTTACGTCAAGAGGGACATGCTGGGTAGGAGGATCGGCAGCCCTGCCGTGAACATCTCCGACAATCCAGCGATCCCAAACTCAAACGGATATTATGCATATGACGATGAGGGGGTCAGGGCGGAGAAGAAAGTCCTGATTAGGGATGGCATCATCAGCGGCTTCCTTCAGAACAGGGAGACTGCGTACGAGCTGGGCGCAAAGAGCAACTCTGCTGCGAGGGCGACTGCATACAGCCGCGAGCCGATAATCAGGATGGCCAACACGTACACTGAGCCCGGCGACCGCACCGAGGAGGAGCTCTTCGAGTCCGTAAAGGATGGCCTCTTCATAAAGAGCTTCCAAGAGTGGAACATTGACGACATAAGGTGGAACAACAGGTACGTCGGGCTGGAGGCATATCAGATCAAGGGTGGAGAGCTGAAGCAGCCGGTGAGATCGCCCATAATCGAAGCTACGACGGAGGTTCTATTCTCAAGCGTCGAGGCTGTAGGCAAGGATCTAATTTTCAAGGCAGCCACCTGCGGCAAAGGCCAACCAGAACAGGGCGCAGCGGTTTGGACTGGTGGTCCGTCGATGATAATGAGGAACCTCTTCATAAAAAGCAGGTAATGATGCCGACGGAAAGCCCCATTAGGAGCGGCTTTCTACTGGTTAAGTATTACTATTATTACTCCAAGTAATTTGGAGATAGCTTAAAATATATATTATGTTTAATCTTGGTAGGGATTTTGCGATGAGCGAGCCTGGCAAGAAGAGGGGTATAAGCTCCATCTCTATCCACGAGGGTGAGGACCCGCTTTATATAATTCCGCCTATATACCAGAGCGCGATCTTCAAGCATCCATTCGGAGAGCAGATCCGCGGGAGGGAACTGAAGTACAGCAGGGAGGACAACCCGACCGTTCACCTGCTGGAGAAGAAGGTAAACGCACTGGAGAAGGGCGAGGACTGCCTTGCTTTTGGCTCAGGTATGGCTGCCATTTCAACTATCTTTCTCAGTACGGTCTCCAAGGGCGACGAGATAGTCACGTCAAAAGAGATCTATGGCGCCTCGCTGGTGTTGCTGAGATCGCTGGAGAAGTTTGGCATAAGGGTCAAGTGCGTGCTTAATGGTGACCTCGTGAAATCCATTACGAGGGACACCAAGATCGCGTTCATTGAAACGATTACCAACCCGACGCTTGGCGTGCCGAACCTGCCCGAGATCGTCAAAACCTGCAGAGAGAATGGCGCGATAAGTGTCGTGGACAACACCTTCGCTACCCCGGTTAACTTCAGGCCTCTTGAGTGGGGGGCGGACTACGTCGTGGAAAGCGCAACGAAGTACCTCGGCGGGCACAATGATGTAATCGGCGGTGTCCTTTCCGGCAAAAAGGAGAGGATGGCAGATTTCTGGGAGTGGAGGAGGAACCTCGGTGGCTCGCTGGATCCGCTCGCGGCTTTCCTAATAATAAGGGGGCTCAAGACCCTTAAGCTCAGGGTGGAGTGCCAGAACAAGGGAGCACAGGAAGTGGCGGAGTTCCTTGAAGGGCACACAAAGGTCAAGCGGGTTTTCTACCCTGGCCTAAAGTCCAGCCAATTCAACAAGCTAGCCTCTAGGCTGATGCCAGGGTTTGGCGGCGTCGTCTCCTTCGAGGTCGAGAATGGCGAAAAGGCGCTCAGGCTCCTAACGTCTCTCAGCTTCATAAAAACAGCGCCGAGCCTCGGGGGTGCAGAGACGCTTATTACGCACCCCGTCTCGTCCTCGCACAAGAGCATTGACCCCGCAGAGAGGAAGGAGCTTGGCATAGAGGATGGACTACTCAGGCTCTCCATAGGCCTTGAAGAGATCGACGACATTCTTGAAGACCTTGACAAAGCACTGAAGTCTCTTTGAGACGCTTGAAGACAGATTAGCAGTTATCCCCGGTCAGCACCATCATTCTTCAGTAGCCTCAGGGACAACGGCGCTGTTGCCCGACTCGTCCTCTATGATCAGCGTGAAGGGGACCTTGCCATCCATAGCAAGCCTGATTTTGTCAAGGGCAGCGTTCGCTTTTTCCAGCAATATCCCCTCCGAACTGCTTGCGAGTTGCTCCGCCACATCTGCGAAGCGATCAAGCAACCCCTCGATGTTTGTTATGAAGGCATCCGATCTCGGCCCTGGTTTCAGCTCGATGCCGAGCTCAGGTATTGCAATGGACGACGTCGTCGACCTGATCACCTTTGCCGATAGGTCTTTTGGGCCGCTTACCTTGAATTCGATCCGCTCTGGCCCCTTGTACTCGAGGGATACGCTGTCGAATACGCGGTATCCACAGTTGGAGCAGATCATGGATATGAGCACCAACATCCCGAAACGTGGCACTTTAGAGTACAGCTCCTTGACAATGAGTGTCTTTTGCCCACAGCTTGCGCAGGTAACGGTATACGACTGCCCGTCGGAATTCTCCTCCATTCAGAACCCCATTGAAGGGAGGGACGCCTAATTATTTATGGTTTGCACAGGATTCAGCCTTTAACCTCTAACTTCAAGAATAGCTTGAGCTTCAGACTATGGGATTGGGGGATGGTGAAGGGTGTTCTATTTTCAGAACGGGTCGTTCCAAAGTATAGGATAAAGTACGTTCCTTAAAGTATCATAATAGCGGTAATTGACATGTCGCAAAACACTGATAGAAATAGAATAATTTTCGGCATTTCAGTGGCACTGGTAGTGGTAGTGGCTCTCACGTTTGTTACTATGGGTACAACCAATGCGTCCAGTGACCACCTCAAGACTTTCTCGAGCTATGACGACCTGGTAAATTACATTGGCAACAACAGCCTCCAGAGCAGTGGGGGATTCTACTCGGTATTTAACTCGATGCTCAAAAGCGACACCACTATTGCTGCAACCCAGTCTAGCAGCGATGTGAGTGGATATTCCGGTACCAACATTCAAGTCCAGGGTGTCGACGAAGCAGACACCGTGAAAACAGATGGGCAGTACCTTTATGTCGCCTCGGGGGGCATCGTCTATATAATCAATGCCACCCCGGCTAATCAGTCCGAAATCGTCTCCAAGATCGTAGTGAATGGAACCTGGCAGCTTGACCTCTATGTCAGCGGCAATAAGCTCGTGATCCTCGCTAACCAATGGGGGTATATGTACCCGCTCGCTGATGGTATGACAACCATGATGGGCAATTCCGATGCTGCCATCATGCCCGCTTATTACAATGTGCAGAAGATGCTCATCCAGGTCTATGATATCACTGACAGATCCTCTCCAGTGCTTGTCAGGGACCTGGTGATGGATGGCTCACTTTCCGGTTCCAGGGTGATCGGCAACTATCTCTATGCAGTTGTCAGCGAATCCGCGTACACCTATAACCAGACAATTATACTTCCCACCATAACAGATAACAATAAGACCATAACGATTCAGGCCACCGATGTGCGCTATGCCGACATACCCTCTCCGTACTACAACTTCATCACCGTCGTCGCTGTGAACATATCAAATGACACTGCAGCTCCTACGCATGAGACTTTCCTTGCGAGCTACACATCAAGCATGTACGTTTCAGAGGATAATATGTACATCACAATGCCCAAGTATCCAGCATATGTCGAACCATTATTTGGCATTACAAACCAGCTTTCAATAAGCAGCTCCGGAGACTCCGGGGAGAAGACCCTGATCTACAAATTGAGCCTCAACGCCGACAATGTCACTGTAGAGGCGCAGGGCTCAGTCCCTGGCACGGTGCTCAACCAATTCAGCATGGACGAGTTCAATGGCAACTTCAGGATCGCGACGACTGACCTGTCGACCAACGGTTCCGTGAACAACATCTATGTACTCGATAACAAATTGAATATTATTGGCAGCCTTGAGGGTCTTGCAAAGGGCGAAAGGATCTATTCGGCTAGGTTCGTAGACGACAGGTGTTACCTAGTAACCTATCAGCAGATCGACCCATTCTACGTGATAGACCTCGCAACACCCACCGAGCCCAAGGTAATCGGCCTGCTAAATGTTCCAGGTTTCTCGGACTACATGCAACCCTACGATCAGAACACAATCATCGGGGTAGGAAGGGAGAACAACAATGTAAAGCTCTCACTCTTCGACGTTACCAACGTGACGAGCCCCAGGGAGATCAGCAAGTATGCTATACAGGCGACCTGGTCCTACAGCGATGTCAGCAACAATCCCAAAGCATTCCTCTTTGATAAATCCGAATCATTGTTGGTAATTCCTGTGACAGCAAGCTTTGCTGACCCCTACCAATGGATCAGTTGGCAAGGTGTATGTGTCTTCAACATAACTGCGCAGAACGGATTAGTCCTTAAGGGAACCATAACCCAACATCAAGACATCATTAATACCAATGGCAGCTTCGACATCAATAGGGCTCTGTACATAGGTAATGTACTCTATACAATATCAAATGGCATGGTACAGATGAACGACCTAAACAGCCTAACTCTGCTGAATCAGGTGCTTTTGCATTAAGAAGAACAATTAGCGCGCCTTAAGCGCGCCATTTTCTATTTTTTTCCGTCTCTGACTTCATGCTACCTTTTGGAAGAATCCAAGCACCCTGTGGGTTACCCTCGCGTTCGTAAGTCCACTGGACAGCGCCAGGGATCTGAGTTCATCTGAGGTGGGGTTCCGGATCTTCCTGAACTCCTCCTGGAAGGCGAACTCCGGAATGAACTCGGCAAGCGTGAAGCTGGCTTCACCTTTGCATGCTTTTGCCTCGTAGCCCAGCGATCTCAGGCTCCCAGCAACTGACCTGATCACCTCCCCCGAGTCGTTGACCCCAGGTATTACTACCATGCGCACGTCACAGTAAGCATTCGAGGAAAAGACTGCTGATAGTGACTCACTGACCTTGCCAACGCACGGATTCGAGGTGCCGGTAATCTTGCCGTACGCCTCCTCGTTGAGCGCTGTCTTGACGTCAATAGAGACAAGATCCAATAGCGGCAGAACGCCCTTCAATGGTTGGGGAAGCGTTCCGTTTGTGTCTACGCCGAATTTCAGACCAAGTGATTTCACGAACCTACCCAGCTCTGCCAGGGCATCTGGCTGCAGAAGTGGCTCGCCGCCTGTCACCTTGCATGCTGAGATCAGCTTGTTCCTCTTTATGCTCTCCTCAATGACGTCCAGGTCGATGAGATGTTCTTCTGAAGCCTTCATAAGGCGGGAGTTCTGGCAATATCCGCATGCGTTGTCGCAACCCGAGAAGAATACGACGCACGCGGGCTCGCCGATGTAGTCGCAGAGCGAGAGCGGCACCACCTCTGGTGCGTAAACGCTCAGCCTCGTTCTCCCTGTGTTAGATCCGCTACCGTCAATTGTCCTCACGAGGATATCCTAACCCTGTGCCTATCAATGAGCTCCTGCTTCTTGGCAGCATTCCATGAGGAGACATCTTGGTAGTATCCGGTTATCCTCGAATAATTCTTGACGGACGTGCTGCCGCACATTGGGCACTTGGCATTGAGCCCGCCCCCGACGTAACCACATGTCCTGCACATGGTTATGTCCTTGGTGTGCGACCAGTATCCTATCCAAGACTGCGCGAGTTTCCTATTGAGCTTCAGCAGCGCCTCAGGATCTGGGTTGATCTCACCCAGCCAGATGTGGAAGATGTCACCACCTTTGAGTATGGGGAAGAACCTCTGCTCTATCGCGAGCCTGTCGTACAGCGGTACCTCAGACGAGACGTTGACATGCGCACCGTTGGTGTAATAGATAGGGACGTCCCTTGTTTCCCGATACCTCGGCAACGCTGCTTCAAGGTCGCCTTTGACCAGCTCCCTAGCGAACTTAGTATAGTGGATCATGTCTGAGACGGCAAACCTCTGAGCCGCGGACTCAGCTGGAGTCCTGGCTATCGAGAACTTCATGCCCGTAGAGTCAGCGAACTCCTTCCTTATCTTGTCCATCTCTATAACTACCTTTAGCGCCAGCTTCTGTGCGGACGGATCCTCGTGGAGCTGGTAGCCAGTCATATGCTCTACCATCTCGTTCACGCCCACAAACCCGATTGTGGAGGAGAGATTGTCGATATCGACAGCTGTGGGTGCGCCCTTCGGCCTCTGGGATGCGAACGGTATCAGCCCTCTGTCGAACTGGCGCTTCATGAGCGAGTACTTGAGCATTAGGGCTTGCTTGGCGGTCTCCATGGTCTCGCGGAGGATCTCCAGCAGCCTCGCTTCGTCCCCACCGGACTTGTACGCTAGGCGCGGCATATTGAGCGTGACTACTTGCATGCCTCCCATACTGAAGTGGGCACCATCCTCGAAGTGGATCTTTTTCTGGAAGGATTCAGAAGTGCCGTCCTCGGAGAAGGAGTAGGCGCAACATTGGAAGCAGGACACCCCATTTTCACCTCCTCTATAGGCTGGTATCATGTTGTCATAGTAGGTCGAACCGAACTTGGCAGAGAGCTGCGCAGCCTTGAGCATTATGTCCTCAAAGTTCTTGTCGTTCCAATACCTTGTCCTCTGAACTACCTCGGGCTTGGGGAAGTTGAACATCTTGCCCACTGCGTCGCCCTTCATGTACTCGTCCAACAGTGCGCCAGCGAAAAGGTGGACCTTGTCCTCGAGGTCACCGTACGTCAGGTCGTTCCATACCTTGCCATGGGAGACCACAGGGGCGGCTTGCCAGACCTTCGGTACACCGGACTCGATCTGTATTGAGGAGAATACTGGCTGCCCGCCTCTTGCAACGTACAGCTGTGTCATCTCGTATAGGAACATCTGGGCTAGCTGGTGGATCCGCTTCTCTTCCAGGTCCATGATGTAGGGTGCCATGAAAACCGTAAAGTTGAAGAAGCCCTGCCCCCCGGCGAAGTTGGTCTGCGCCGCGCCCAGTACCTTGGCAGCGTGGAGTATTGCTACCTCTGCGTGCTTGGCAGGCCCAGCGACTGAGGTATGGGTCCCAGTCCCATCGGGCATCAACCCATGGTAGAAGAAGTAGCGGAGATCCCAGTCCTGGCAGAAAGGCCTCGTGCCCCAGTACTCCAAGTCGTGGAGGTGGATGTCGCCCCTCAAGTGGGCGTCCGCTACGTTCGGGGGAATCATGAGCAGGTATGACTCCTTGCTGAGGAAGTCCGCCTTTTTCTTGTGGAAAGTCTCCGGGTTAGCCTGCAGGTTGGCATTCTCCTTCGCCTCATACCCTTCCGAGTTGTCTATCGAGTAGACGTCATAGAGCGGCATGCCTACTCGCGTGTAGACGTTCCTCTGCTGATCGAAGCCATGCTCAAGGAGCTTCACGCTGACAAGTTCCCTTATCAGCGGCCCGCTCAGGAACCGAAGCTTCATGCTTCTTATCTCCTCCTCGACCTCCTCTGCGATCTTAATGGCATCCTCCTCCTTCATTGGAGAACCGCCGTAGAACGTCTGAACGAGTTGGGTCTCCTTGATAAGGCTCTTCACTATCAACTGCTTGTCGAACGGAACAATGACGCCATCGCTCCTGCGTACAGGAGGAGGCAATTTGCCGTTAAGAATAACCTCTGTCATCTGAGTAACCTCCCTCGTAAATACCGAATGCGGTATTTATTTCTGATCGGCCTCCCCTTTTAAGAGTATTTTTGAGTGCGTAATTTAAAAAAATAGATAGAGTACTCGAATATTGTTGATATTAGTTTATCGAGATGAATAAAGAAAGCGAACCTCACTCGCATCATGCAGTACAGTGATCAAAGACCCGCTTCTGCAAAAAATTCCCTCATTAGAGTTTCATTAGTTGCCTCGTACCCCTTGATCATCTTTCCTCCTGCGATCACCACAGGCGTACCCATTATGCCCATAGTGGAGAGCCTATCAAGAGCGGATGGATAGTTTGCCACGTCCAGCTCCACAACTATCTCCTCGTACCTCAGCCCTTTCTCTGCAAGCAACTTCTTGAGTATCGCCGTGGTCATTGCACACTTGTGGCATGTAGAAGATATGAAGAGCTCGAGCTTCAAGCTAGATCACTTGCCCGTTATATCTTCGCAGAATGGGGTATTAAGCTTCCCAGCTGATTTATCGCACTTCGACGCACAGCACTAGTCAGAGCTGGAAGCCCCGACCAAATGATTTCGAGGAGTTCAGGCCTTTAAAAACGGACCTGGACTCCTCGCAAAGCTCAGCTATTGTCAGAGGAGGCGGATACCGCTCTTTGGCAACACCTGCTCCAATCAGTGCAAGTCCCAAGACATCAGTGAACGGTTCGGGAGAAGGTATCAACAACAGTGTGGTGCCGATGTGCTTGAGATTTGCGTACGACTTCCTCTGACCTGGCTTCCCAACCATGGGTTTTACAGACTTTAGGCTAGATGAGAGTTCGTTGTAAGCATGAAGGCTTTCGTTGCAGCACTCCTTCAGAGCCATCGTCGCCTTCTTCATCAACCGTTCCTCTGTGCATACGCCATGCTGTGCATTTAAAAGGGTTGTATGAGGAGAATTTGTTGGTTTGCTCTATTTTTTTAGAAGTGGGACAGAAGTGGGAAATGTTTAAATATCTGGTTTGGTTTCTTACGTAGAGGAGAGATTTATGGGCGCTGAAAGAAGGAATTTAGTTCACCCGCTTCCAAACGCCGAAGGGGTTCAAGGATCTCTCACCAGATGAAGTTAAGAAGTATCTTTTCGTAGAGAACAAGTTCCGCAAGTTATTTGGAATGTGGGGTTATAGAGAAGTAAGGACTTCCACGGTCGACTACTTCGACATCATCAGGGGAGGGGCAGGGGAGGGTTTTGCCGATTCGATATTCAAGGTACAGGACGGGGACGGCAAGCTGCTTTCTATGCGCGGGGAAGTGACAACCCAGGTTGCGAGGATGCTGGCGTCAAAGGCAAAGAATGAGGGCAGGATATTCTACATCGCCAACTGCATAAGGTTTCTCGAGGCAAAGACCCTCTCACAGAGGGAGTTCTGGCAGGCAGGTGCGGAGCTAGTCGGGGGGAGGGAGGTGGAGGCAGATGCGGAGGTAATAGCGCTTACGCTTGGGGCGCTGGAGACGCTCGGGCTGAAGGAGGCCAGCGTGGACGTTGGCAATGTGGAGCTCTTCAAGGTGCTCTCCGAAAGGTTCAGCATAGGGGCAACCGAGCCGCTTAGGAAGGCACTGGCATCGAAATCCGTGGGGGACCTCAGTAACGTCACCACAGACCAGAAGGCCCTCGATGCCCTATCATTCATTATGAAGAAGAGAGGCGGTCCAGAGGTCCTGCGCGAACTTTCGGAGATAGTAGAGGGGCTGGAAAAGTACACCAGCTACTTCGATGAGCTGTACAGGCTCCTTGAGGCACACGGTTGCGCAGGCAGGATCAGCGTTGACCTCACGACATTGAGGGAGATGAAATACTACAATGGCACGGTCTTTGACGTCTTTGTCAGTGGTATTGGGGTCCCCGTCGGCGGCGGAGGGAGGTACGACTCCATGATGAAGGAGTTTGGCCTGGACAACGCGAGGGCAACGGGCTTCGCCGTGAGTATCGATCTCTGCGTCAGGGCGCTTGATGCGGCTGGGTTCGACTTTGATGGCGCTAGGGGTGCAACCAGGATACTCTACAAGGATGGGTTCTCGGAGAAGGCGATCTTCTTTGCCTCGGAGCTGCGCCGCAAAGGAGTTACCTGCATGGTGGATGCCTATGGCGGCGAAATGGACGGCATTCTTGTTAGTGGAGAGATAACTGACATCCGCACAGGCAGGAAGATCAGCGCCTAGGTGTTTTCCTATGAAGAGTCTGATCATAGCTGTTCCAAATAAAGGGAGACTGATGCAACCTGCCCGCGATCTACTCGACCACGCAGGCCTGAAGAGACTGAAAGATGACAGGGTTTACCTCTCCAACACTACCTCGGCTGGGGTCCAGATCCTCATGGTAAGGGCGACAGACATCCCGGTCTATGTCTACCACGGCATCGCAGATCTAGGCATTACGGGCAGGGACATCGTCGCCGAGACCGGTCTGGAAGTGTACGAGCTTGCCGACCTGCCGTTTGGCAACTGCAACCTCGTGGTTGCGGTGAAGAGGGAGAGTGCCTATAAGCTGCCGACCGAACTCGCAAGCGGCTCAAAAATAGCAACAGAGTTCCCCAACTTAACAAGGCAGTACTTCACCGACAATGGCGTGCAGGTGGAGGTTATAACACTGAGGGGTGCAGTCGAGATAGCGCCGATCCTCGGGCTGGCTGACGCAATCACGGACCTCTCAGTGACAGGGAAAACACTTGAGAAGAACGGGCTTAGACCTATAGGTAGGATCATGGAGTCCACAGCTAGGCTGATATGCAATAAAGTCTCATACAAAACCAAATATGATATGATCAAGAAGATCGTGGAAGGACTTAAGGGATGTTCATGAGGATCATGAAATTTGATGAGTTTAGGGTGTCCCGCGGGCGAGGGATTCCGGAGAGCGTTGTTGCTTCGGCTGGAACCATCGTTAACGAAGTTAGGTTGAGGGGCGACGATGCACTTCTCGAATTCACCGACAAGTTTGACGGGGTCAGGCTGGGTGCGGCTGACCTCAGAGTGGGCCAGAAGGAACTGAAGGGCGCCTACGAGTCGATACCCAGTAGGCTAAGGATAGCTCTGGAGCAGTCAGCGGAGAGAATCAGGAGCTTTCAGGAGCTCCAGCTCCCCGAGGCACTGGCGATGGAGACGGCTCCAGGAGTCACTGTTGGGGTCGCCTTCGATCCATTGGAGTCCGCGGGGATTTACGTCCCTGGGGGAAAGGCGGAATACCCGTCAACGGTGCTCATGACTGCTATTCCGGCTAAAGTAGCAGGGATTAGGAGGATCGTGATCTTCACACCCCCCGGGAAAGGCGGAAAGATCCCGGAGGCGATCATGGCGGCTGCTTACCTCGCTGGTGCCGACGAGGTCTACCGAGCAGGTGGCGCACAGGCGATTGCAGCAATGGCGTACGGCACTAAGACCGTGAGGCGCGTCGAGAAGATAGTCGGGCCTGGCAACAGCTACGTCCAAGCGGCAAAGATGCTCGTGTCCCGCGACGTAGCGGTCGATATGCCTGCTGGCCCCAGCGAGGTTCTGATCTACGCGGAGGAGCGCGGCAGGGAGGAGTGGATCGCCGCAGATATGCTAGCGCAGGCAGAGCATGATCCAGAAGCCAGAGCGATGCTCATCACTCCGGACAATGATCTAGCGTCTGAGGTCGAGGGTATCGTAGAGGACAGGGCATCCAGGGCTCCAAGGAGGGAAATCCTTGAAAAAAGCCTGCTCGAGTCAATGATAGTTGTCGTGAAGAACAGGGAGGAGGGGATCGAGGCGATAAATGAGGCAGCGCCCGAGCACCTCCAGCTGATGGGCAGGTGCTGCGATGATGTCTTGAAGGGGGTCAGGAACGCCGGTGCGGTCTTCCTAGGCGACTACTCCACGGTAGCGCTTGGCGACTATTCGGCTGGTACCAACCACGTTCTTCCCACGATGGGCTGGGCGAGGAGGGCTTCCCCATTATCGGTCAGGGACTTCCTTAGGTCTCGAGAGTTTGTCAGGTGCAGCAAGGAGGGAATAGGAGCGATTGGCGACGATGCTGTTGTCATAGGTAAGGCAGAGGGGTTGCTCAATCATGCAAGATCGGTGGAGTTGAGGATGATGGAAGTGGAAGCAAAAGGCGAAGGAGGAAAGAAAAATGAACGTAAGTGATCTTATAGACAGCCGCGCCAAGGAGCTCCTCAGCGCCAACAGGAGGAAGCGCTTCTATGGAGAGCTTGCCGAGACGGAGAGCATGCTGCGGATGAGCCTCAACGAGAACGTGCTTATTGACAAGTCTTTCTCGAACACCCTGCTGCAGGAGGTGGCTAAGAGGATTGACGCTAGGAGGTACCCGTCGGCAAAGGGCGGGACAGCACTAAAGGCGATTTCGGAGTATATCGGCGCGTGGGAGGACCAGATAATTGTTGGCAATGGATCTGACGAGATCATTGAGCTTGCAGCAAAGGTCTTCGTCGGTGGAGGGGAAGCGATCGTTGTCTCACCGACCTTCGAGATGTACAAGTTTTATGTGAGCGTCAACCGAGGCATCGTGTGCGAGTCACTCCTCAACGAGGGCTTCGATCTGAGTGCCTCCGAGGTCCTCTCTGAAGTAAATGAGAGAACCAAAGCAATATTCATCTGTTCACCGAACAACCCCACTGGCAAGCAGTTCTCTAGGGACGAGGTGCTTAGGGTCGTTGAGGATAGCGACAGACTGGTGGTGCTGGACGAGGCCTATGTTGACTTTGCCCCCTACAGCTTGACGAGGGAGGCTACAAAGTACAACAACCTGCTCATCCTCAGGACTTTCTCCAAGGCGTTCGGTCTAGCCGGCCTCAGGATTGGCTACGGGGTGGGCGATAGCGAGATGATTGAGTGGCTTAGGGCAGCCCAGAGCCCATTCAGCGTTAACTCGGTGGCCCAGGAGATGTGTAAAATCGTGCTCGAGAACAGGAGGGTCTACGAGTCCTTCGTGAACAAGGTGAAGGAGGAGAGGAAGTACCTGCTCGCGGAGCTCCAGATGATCAACGGAATCAAGACCTTCGATTCTGACGCTAACTTCATCCTGTTCAGGGTAATAGGCGGCGAGAGGCGGTCTGAGGATGTGGCAAAGAGGCTCATGGCCGCCGGCATAGAGGTGAGGGACAGGGGAGGCCTGCCAATGCTGAGCAACTGCCTCAGAGTGACGGTCGCCGACTGGACAAGCGACCAGAAGTTTGTGAAGGAGCTAGAAAAAGCCATGAGGGAACCGCAATGAAGAAGGCAAGGAAGGGAGAGGTAAAGAGGAAGACCAAAGAGGTCGAGATAAGGGTGACCGTTGGACTGGACGGAAAAGGCGAATTCGCAGGGAACTCTGGCTCGGTATTTATTGACCACATGGTTAGGACACTTGCCAAGCACAGCCGGATTGACATCTTTGTCGAGACCTCTGGAGACCTGAAGCACCATGTCATAGAGGATCTTGGGCTTACGCTGGGCAAGGCGCTGAACGAGGCGCTCGGGGGAAAGGCAGGGATAGCGAGGTTCGGTTACGCTTACGTACCAATGGACGATTCCCTTGCAAGGGCAGTCATCGATCTGAGCGGCAGGGCTTACAGCAGGATCTACCTTGGGGTTAAGGGGGCGGTGATAGAAGATACCAAAGTGGAGGACATCCTCCACTTCCTCGAGTCACTTTCTCAGTCGCTCCAGTGCAACCTCCACATCAGGGTGCTTTACGGCACCAATGACCACCATAGGGTCGAGGCAGCGGTCAAGGCGATGGCGCTTGCGTTGAAGACAGCTGTGTCTATAGGAGGGTTCCCTGACGTGCCTAGCGCCAAGGGTGAGATCTGATGAAGGCATGCCTCCTTGACCTTGGGCTTGGCAACCTCCTGAGCATCAGAAGGGGGCTGGAGAGGGCTGGCGCAGAAGTCACCGTTGCTGACAGGGACCCCGCAGGCAGGGATAATGCTGACGTTGTCGTGCTCCCTGGAGTCGGGGCATTCAGGGATGGCGCCGCTGCACTGGAAAGGTTCGGAGCACTACTGGGGCAGGTTCGGGAAGGCAGGAAGCCGCTGCTCGGTATATGTCTGGGGATGCAGCTCCTTTTCTCGAAGAGCTTCGAAGGGGGGGAGTATAAAGGTCTCGACCTGATAAAGGGAGAGGTGATGCTGCTGCCAAAGTCAGTAAAGGTGCCGCAGATGGGCTGGAATTCCATAAGCGCTACAAGGGATACACCTCTTCTGAAGGGGATCAAGGACTACGAGTTCTTCTACTTCGTGCACTCATATTACTGCAGGCCGGAGGAGGACATCGTTGTGGCAGAGTGCAGGTATGGGACTACGATCCCAGCCATCGTCAAGAAAGGCAACATCTACGGGACCCAGTTCCACCCCGAGAAGAGCGGCAGGGCGGGGCTCATTTTCCTGAAGAACTTTTTGGAGGATGCAAAACGTTGATAAAAGTGATACCTGCGGTCGACATATCCAGTGGCAAGTGCGTCAGGTTGACAAGGGGAAAGATCGAGGATGCGATCATCTACTACGATGAGCCGGTAGATGCAGTGAGGAGGTGGGTGAGCAACGGCGCCGAGGTGCTCCACATAATTGATCTGGATGCCGCCGTCGGGCTTGGCGACAACACCGAAATCATTAAAAACTTGATAAAGGAGGCGGCAGTCCCCTGCCAGATCGGAGGTGGCATAAGGAGCCTCGCGAAGGCGCGCGAATACGCCGACGCCGGGGCGCACAAGATTATCTTCGGAACGGCTGCCGCGGAGATGAAGATCATAAAGGAGGCACTCGCGTCGCTCGGCACAGAGAAGGTCCTGGCGGCGGTCGACCACCTGATGGGAAGGGTCGCGGTGAAGGGGTGGAAGGAAGTGACGCAGATTGATGCCTTGACTCTCTGCCAGCGCCTAGAGGAGGCAGGGGTCAGGAACATAATGATGACCTCAATCGAAAGGGACGGCATGATGAAGGGACCGAACCTTGACTATTCGCTTAAGGCTGTTAACAGCCTGAAAAGCTCGGTCTATCTAGCAGGTGGGTTCACCACGATCAACGATCTCATGGTGCTGAAGGGTTCTCGCGTCGCTGGCGTCATCCTGGGGAAGGCACTGTACGAGGGGTTCATCAACCTCAGGAAGGCGGTGGAGGCGCTGAAGTGACCCTGACCAAGCGTATAATCCCTTGCCTGGATGTCAACAAGGGAAGGGTCGTCAAGGGGACACAGTTCAAGAACCTGAAGGATGCAGGGGATCCGATAGAGCAGGCTCTTGCATACGAACGCCAAGGGGCGGACGAGATAGTCTTCCTCGACATAACGGCTTCGTCTGAGTATAGAGAGACAGTCCTCGAGATGATACAGAAGACTGCCTATGAGCTCTCGATACCATTCACTGTTGGTGGCGGAATAAGGTCATATGGGGATGTCAGGAAGGCGCTGCTTGCAGGGGCTGACAAGGTCTCGCTCAATACAGCAGCGGTTCTCGACCCAGGAGTGATAAGAGAGGGAGCGCAGATCTTCGGCAGCCAGTGCATAGTCACTGCGATCGATGCAAAGAGGACAGGGGTGGAGAACTGGGAGGTTTACATCTATGGCGGGCGGAAAGCAACAGGGATTGATGCCCTTCAGTGGGCTTTAAAGGCCGAAGAGATGGGTGCAGGCGAGATCCTGCTGACGAGCATGGACTTCGACGGGTCCAAGGACGGGTACGACCTGGACCTGACGAGGAGGGTCAGCGAATCTGTGAACATTCCGGTCATTGCCTCTGGCGGCGCTGGCAACCCCGAGCACATATACAGGGCTTTCGCTGAAGGAAACGCCGACGCGGCGCTTGCTGCTTCGATATTCCATTACGGGGAATATACGGTGAAAGACGTTAAAGATTATCTGAAGGAGAGAGGGATTCCGGTAAGGATCTAGCAGGTGAGGATGATGGAAGGAGCAAAATTCACCGATTATGAGATCAGCAAAATTGCGGGCGGACTAGATTTTGAGAAGCTGAGCGGCATCATCCCAACGATCGCAGTTGATGAGAGAGGCAGGGTGCTGATGCTAGCATTCATGAACAGGGAAGCACTAGAAAGGACCATGCGCACCGGGATGATGCACTATTGGTCCAGGTCGAGAAAGAGGCTCTGGATGAAGGGCGAGGAGTCCAAACACTATCAGTACGTACTTGGAGTCTACACCGACTGCGATAGCGACTCGATCCTTTTTAAGGTCCGACAGGTCGGTCCAGCATGCCATACCGGGGAGCCTACTTGCTTTTACAAGGCTTTGAAGGAGTACAGGGGTGGATCCGAGATCCTGGAGGTACTAGAGGTGCTCATGCGCGACCGAATGAAAAATCCGAAAGAGGGTTCGTACACCTCGAAGGTGATCAAAGCAGGCATAAAGGAGGCTGCAAAGAAGGTAAGCGAGGAAGCTGCAGAGGTCTCCGTAGCGGCGCTGGCAGAGAACAAGGAAAGGACTGTTTACGAGGCTGCAGACCTAATGTATCACCTTCTACTACTCCTACAGATGAAGGGCACGAATATGGATGAGGTCTTCGAGGAACTCTGGAGACGCAGGGGATAGCTATTCTCCATGGGATTCTTATTTGGCAGCCTGACTAAATTAGCGCGATGAAATTTCAAAAAGTTTATATCGATTTTTCATTAATGCAGAATTATGTCTAAATTGAAGGCTGGAAAAGCGTATTGCCACAGTTGTGGCGCAGAAATCCCTGAAAATACATTGTACTGCAAAACATGCTCTATGCCTCATGGCAAGTTCAAGTAAAGCGCTCATCTTTTTTTTATTTTTTTCAGCAAGTCGACCTTAGAGAATCTACTTTGGAACTCCTCACCGCAGTATCATGACTCCAAGCGCACTGCCTTGAGGGCGTCCGAGAGTGTGAGTTGCCTCCCCTTCTCCTTCAGGGCGATCGCGAGGTCGTATATGTCCTCGACATTCTCGAACCTCAGCCGACGTATCTTCTCGAAGTTCCATCCAGTGCACTTGATCGCAGAGACTACGGAGGCGAAAGAGACGGCCTTTATCCAGCTCCCGCTCCTGAAGTAGGATGCAATGAAGCTGCCTGACCATGTATCACCAGCACCCGTTACATCTACGGCATTCTTGGTTATTGCAGCCATGGCGGGTATGAACTCTGTACTTCCCGGCGAAGAGATTATTGTCCCTATCTCCCCCAGCGTCAGCACGAGAGTCTTCGCACTTATCGTCTTTATCGCCTTGGAGACAAGCTCGATGCCAGTCAGGGCATGCAGCTCCCTCTCGTTAAGAATGAATATGTCCGCTTGCGATGCAGCGTCCAGCACTGCTCTGCGGTTTGCCTTATCGTCAAGGTAGTTGATGCAAGAATTGATCGACACTAGGACGTCCTTGTTCGCTTCTTTGACCGCGCGGACCATGTTCCTTACCTTGGGGGGGTTCATGGGTGCGAGATGGATTATCTGGGCACCCCTACCGACGCACCCGAGGACATCCCTAGTTGTGATCTGTGATCCGGGGCCGATTGAAACTTTCCTGTAGGAGGCGTTCCAGTCCTTGTCGTACGTGATGAAGAACTCTGTACTCTTCTCTTTAACCCTTTTCACGGTCGCGCTTTCGAAATCGTTGAAAACATCGCCGAACTGGTAATCGTGGCCTATCGCAGTGACTATGCCAACATCCCTGCAGACAGTCTTCGCGCCAACTGCGGCGTAAAGCGCTGCGCCGCCTGGCTGGACCTTCTCCCCGCGAGCATTCCTGATACGGTCCACAGACGTATGGCCGACAAAGACGATCTTTGGCAAGGTGGTCACTCGCTGTTACTCTCTCCACTGGTATAAAAAATGTTCACTTGCAAGAAAAATGGAGGACCAGCCATATTTTATACCACTTTATAAGCAGATATCATTTAGCAGAGGTGCACTTCTTGGAGGATTACCTGGACCGCATTACGAATGCCGTAAAGGAGAATCTGAAGTTCCCCGAGAGAACGGCGGCGCACGGTTTCAACGTGTCATTAAACAGCGAAAGCATCAGGGAGATCAACTATGACGAGAGCATGGACCCCGAAGGAGTTGAAGTGGGCGCAATCTCGGCGATTGATGGAGGGTCAACGCCCATCCTCAAGACGCCATCGCAGGAGCTTGTCCTCAATAGGGTCTACTGCAACAAGTTCGATCGGATGGGCAAGCTCGAGTTCGCGGAGCGGTGGATGTTCATCTCCAGAACAAAAGTGGTCGCGGAAGGAAGCAAGGTCTTCTTTGAGACCGATGTCTTTTCCGAGGAAAATGCATGCCCATTCGGAACGCTCAGGGTGGATTCAGAGGACGATAACTTCAAGATTGGCAGAACCAGGGGTGACTTGGAGAGGGCGAAGTCCATGGCAAGGAGGTTCTGCGAGTGGAACTTCGTTTCGGAGGCGCTTAAATCTGGCGCCGACTTCATCGTCATGGATGGATCCCTCCAAACAGCCTTCACAAGCGAGTCTGAGTTAGCAAACACAGTTTATGGTGAGGCAAGTGCGAGGGGTGTTGTGGTGGCGGGGTTATCCAAAAGTTCGACGATATATACTGAAGAGGGCTATCCTCTGGCGGGTTTTCTTGACCAGCTGGCAAGGCGAAGAGGGCTGACCAAGTGGATGGTCGACGTGGGCAGGTCGGAGGAGTGGGCCCACAGGGCAAAGGTGTTCTTTGTCAGGCTCCACGAGGGAGCTGACAGGGCGTTCAGGCTCGATGTCCACGACGAGGCCCAGGAGAGCAGTGTGGTAAGGCTCATAAACTCGCTCCAGTCAAACTCGAAGTACTTTGCATTTCCTGGCTACCCGTATGCGCTCATCGATGCGCATACATACGCCAAGGTGAGCCAGGAGGAAGCAATGCACATAAGAGACTTGATCCTCGATAGATTAAGTCTGGAAGATGCGACGAGGCTCGAGCAGGTCGAGAGGGCGCTTACCGGGCACGATGTCCTCGATGAGCTTCGCTAATTGAGGTGCAAGGACATGTCCACAGTCGGGCAGATCGTTAAGGGAAACAACGCCAGCTTAATCATAAGGGAGAAGAAAGGCGTCGGGCTGGAGCTCGGCGACCTTGTCGCAATCGAGGATGGAGCCCGCAGGTACATTTACATGGTCTCTGCCCTCGAGTATGGCTCTCTCGTTGGGGAGGACCGCCTGTTTACGAGCTCTGGAAGCATGCTTGAGGGTACGAATCCCAACATTGAGATCCCGGATAAGGACCTGAGGCTATTCAGGAAGGTCTACATTAACCCGCTAATCGAGGTGAGGGTGGTCGGGGGGAGCCCCAAGGCAGTATCACCCAGATCCATCCCATCATTCCTCTCTAAGGTGCGATCCATAGACAGAGATGACTTCTCGTTCCTTGAGAGACCCAAGAATGAAATCTTCCTCGGCAAGCTGAGGAGCGGAACGAAGACGCTTGACTTTGATTACTACCTCAATGGTGAGGAGGCGCTTTCGCACCATACCCTAATATCTGCCCAGACGGGGAGGGGTAAATCTAATCTGGTTAAAGTAATGCTCTGGGAGGCAATGAGGCACAATAAGTTCGGAATTCTTGTGATGGATGTCCACAATGAGTACTTCGGCGTTGGGGGTGCCAAGGGGCTTAGGAATCATCCAGATGCTGCAAAATCTCTCGTATACTATTCCAAGAACCAGCCTATCGGGCAAAAGAAGCTAATAATTAACCTGAAGTCGCTGAAGCCATGGGATCTCACAGACGTCCTAGAGCTCACCGAAGCACAGGTGGGCACCCTGCAACACTTCTACAGGGAGTACAAGAGAGACTGGGTAAGGGAATTAATGACCGATAGGCCTGAGAGAGATGGGGAACTCCAAGTCAAAGGAATCCAGCTTATCAGCGTCCAGACGCTCAGGAGGAAGATAGGCAACCTCTTCAAGGTCAAGCTTGGGAATACGGGTGTGCCTCCTGTCTGCGAGGACGAGATCTTTAACATAGAGACTATGGGCGAGAGTACGATCAATGACATTGCAGATAGGATGGAGGAAGGGAAGATCGTCCTCATTGATGGCTCCTCAATTTCTGACGAGACCGGGCTGATAATAACTGGTGCTGTGACGAAAGAAGTGTTCCATAGATATGAGGGGTACAAAGATCAAGGAGTACTGAGGGATAGACCCCAGATCGGGATAGTGCTGGAGGAGGCTCCGCGCGTACTGGGGGAAGCTTATGGCGACAATATCTTCGGAAAGATAGCAAGGGAAGGGAGGAAGTACAAGATAGGGCTCATAGCGGTGACTCAGATAGTCTCTGTGATCCCGCCCGAGATCCTCGCGAACATAGGGACGAAGATAATAATGGGCAACGAGATGGCGCAGGAGAGGAGGAGGCTCATAGAGAGTGCATCCCAGGATCTGTCGGCCTATGAGCAGATCATAGCTGGGCTCGACAAGGGTGAATCGATAGTCAGCTCAATCTTCTCGAAATTCCCCGTCCCGATATATACACCGCTCTTCGAGGATTTGGTGCAAGAGGAAACACCGCAGAGGAAGGCAGATCAGGTATTCTTCTAATAGAAGTGAAGCCAAAGATCGGTTGATTGACATGAAGTTCGGGCACATGGCTGACCTGCACCTCGGGGCGACGTCAGATCCTGTTATGAGGAGACTCGAGATCGAGACGCTGGAGAAGTCTCTGCAGAGGTGCATTGATGAAGATGTGGATTTCCTTATTATAAGCGGAGATATATTCCACGTAAACATTCCCGACCTCGCAGTTGTCAGGGACTCGGTCAGGGCATTCATGAAGTTTGTTGAAACCGGGAGGAAGATCTACGTGGTGTACGGGAGCCACGATTTCTCACCCAACTCCACCTCGATCATAGACATACTCGATGAGGCAGGTGTCTTCGTGAGGGTGGGAAAACCTTCAGCCTTTAATGGTAGGCTCAGGCCATCTGTAATAACGGACGAACGGAGTGGCGCACTTATCACTGGAATTTCTGGAAGGAGGGCTTCGCTGGAGAAGGAGGCGTTCATCAACCTCGACAGGGAGTTCCTAGCTTCCCTCAAAGGTTTCAAGGTATTTGTTTTCCACACGGGGATAGAGGAGGACAGGCTGGAGGGGGAGAGATACGAGGGGATATCCTCAACCGATCTACCGACCGGATTCGATTACTATGCAGGCGGCCACCTACACCGGGCAATAGACCACTCCGGCAAGAAAGGCGTCGTCTTCCCTGGCCCTCTCTTCACTGGATGGGGGGCGGACATGGAAGCGACAGTGAGGGGCGCGAGGCGGGGGTTCTTCATAGTGGAAGCGAACGGAGCGGCCAAGACCAAATTTATTGACATGACAGCTTTTGAGGGTATATACAAGCCGTTTGATGCCGCTGGGAAGACCGCACAGGCCATTAATGATGAGCTTAAAGTGTTTGCTGAGGTAGGGAACGTAAAAGACAAAGTGATCGTTGTCAAGGTCCAAGGCGATCTCGCCAGTGGAAAGACCAGCGAGGTGGATTTCGTCTCCTTCAGGGATACCCTCACGAAGCGTGGCGCCCTGTACCTGCACCTTAGCAGGAACCAGCTCAGATCCAGGGAGGTCACACAACTGACTGTGAATGCCGACGACAGTGCTGAGGTTGAAGAGAGGGTTCTGCATGAGCTGGAGGGGATAGTAAGGACAAAGGATGAAAATCTGAGCCGCGGTTCCGCAAAGATCGCTAAGGAGCTCCTTGCACGGCTGAGGGTGCCCAAGAAGGAGGGGGAGACCGAAGGCAATTACGAGAGCAGGATCGTTGCCGATGGCATCGAGACGCTGGGCATAAAGAGGTTGGCAGAGGGTTGATGGCGCGATGCTGCTGAAGAAGCTCAGGCTCAAGAACATCAGGACCTACGAGGACGGCGAAGTGGAATTCCCAAGCGGGACGATACTATTCGAAGGCGGCATAGGGTCCGGGAAATCGACGCTACTGCTCGCGGTGGAGTTCGCCCTCTTTGGGCTTGGCAATGAGAGAGGGACGACGCTCCTAAGTTTAGGGAAGAACTCTGGCGAGGTAGAGCTGAACTTCAAGACGAAAGGCGAGGATGTGCGGGTTCACAGGTCCCTCTCGAGGGCGAGAAAGAGCACACTCAACCAGGGGACGCTGGTGCCTGGTGGAGTGAAGCAAGAGGACTGCTGGATCGAGTACGGTGGCAGGAGGACGAGCTACTCGCCAAAGGAGATGAAGGAGGCGGTGCTGAAGATCCTCAACTACAATGAGCCGGTCGACCCCAAGGCCAAGAGCGTCATCTTCAGGTACGCGGTCTATACGCCCCAGGAGGAGATGAAAGAGATCCTTGAGCAAGCCCCCGAACAGAGGCTCCAGACAATTAGGAAGGCGCTGAGGCTGGAGGAATATAAGGTTGCGAAGGATAATGCCCGCATACTCTCCAAAGATCTGGCGTCAAGATCAAAAATACTGATGGAGAAGACCAAGAAGCTGCCCGAGATAGACCAGGAGATTGGAACGCTCGGAGGGGAGGTTCCAGACCTCGAGGACGAGATAAAGAGGACAGGCGAGGAGATATTCGACGCCGAAGTGGAGCTGAATGGTTACAAAGCCAGCAGGGAAGAGCTGCGGACAAGGCTGGAGGAGCTTACAGGGGAAGCCAAGAAGGAGGCTGATCTTAGATCCGCGCTGCTAGACTCAGCGAGGAGAACCTCCCAGCTAGGTTCCAGTATAGGTTCGAACAGGGAGAAGGTAAGAGGCTGGAGGAAAAGGATCGACGAGATCAATGCCTGTCTCAAGAAGCCATCAATGTCCTCGGAGGAGGCGGAGAGGAAGCTAGCGGAGAAGAGTTCCAAGCTCTCGGAGTATAGGGAGGCGCTTGGTAGAACCAACCACATTCATAGTAGTTTCGCGACACTCATCGATAAGAAGGTCTGCCCTACCTGCAACCAGCGGGTTGACACAGATGAATTCAAGGCGAAGCTCGAGGAGGTCAGGGATGAGCTTGACGCCCTCAACCTGAACAGGGGCATAGTCGAGAGGGATATCAAGGAGCTGGAGGTTGAGAGGCAATTGGCTAAGATATACGAATCCGCCAACAACGAGATCTCAGCCCTGCACGACAGGGTATTCGACACAGAGGAGCAGATAGCGAAGGACGAAGGTGAACTGAAGACAACAGAGAAGCAGAAAGGGGAGCTGGAGAGGAAGGCTGGCGAGGCTGCCAAAGCTGCTGCGGATTACAAAGCTGTAAAGGTCGATTTCGACCGGAATGAGCGGGAGATTGATCAGCTGGAGAGGAAGCTGGAGGGCCTCAGGGCCATGAAAGGCAGCAGGGAGGGCGAGCTCGGAAAGGTGAAGATGCGGATCGAGGAACTGGAACAGAGGAGGAGCGAGATCGAGGGCGACAGGAAGAAGGCAGAGACCCTTACTGAGTACTCCAACTGGCTCGACGAGTACTTCTCCGAAGCTATGGACAGGATAGAGCTGTCGATACTGACAAATGCCAACAGGGAGCTGGACGATGAGTTCGGGCGGTGGTTTTCCTTCCTGGTTGACGACCCGACGAAAAGTGTGAGGATCGACGAGAACTTCACGCCACTTATAACCCAAGATGCCTACGAGCAGGAAGTCACAAACCTCAGCGGAGGCGAGAGGACAGCCCTCGCCCTAGCTTATAGGCTGGCGCTGAACAAGACAGTGCAGATGAGGGCCGGGGTGGACTCCGGCCTGCTTATACTCGATGAGCCAACGGACGGCTTCAGCAAGGATCAGATTGGGAAGATCGGGGATCTTCTCAAGGAACTGGATCTCGTGCAGGCGATCATCGTGTCCCACGAAAGGGAACTCGAGGGATCTGTGGATTACATATTCCGGGTCCAGAAAGAGGATGGCAAGTCGAAGGTTTTTCCGGTTATCGCCTAGCCTCTAGCTGTGCTTCGTAGTGGAAGGGTGCATACAAAAGAATATATTACACGAGTGGTATGCATTCATTCACGGCATTAAAGCCAAGGAACGGATATTATGGTAGGTAAAAAGCGTAACGATAAAGTTTTAGAGGATAATTACGTGGTCACGTGGCTTAGCCAAGTGCCAAAGAAGTCGACCAAGGAAAATTATAGTGCAGCAATAAGGAGCTACGTGGAGTTCGCAGGCCTAAGTCCTACTGCGCTTATTGAGGAGGAGTTTGCGGACAGGCAGAAGAGCAAAGTCAATCCTGCTAACCCTGCAGATATACGAAAGGGCATTGCAGTAACAAGGGTCCGGGCCTTCAGGGAATGGCTTGTCAACGACGCGCCAAGGAAAAACTCCAAGCGCGAGGTGGTAGGCAAGGGCGTAAGTGCTGGCGCTGCAGGGGCAAAGGTGTCGGGCATACAGAGTTTCTATGCCCACTTTGATCTACCGTTGGTATTGAAGGGCGCAAACCGGATCCCGCGTGGTCGGGTAATAAACAAAAGGCCTAGATTGTCAGGCGACCAGATCCGGACTCTCGTTGATAACTTAAGGCTCATCCGTGACAAAGCAATCTGTGTTTTCGCTTTTCAGTCGATGGCAGATGGAGACACAATAAGAAAACTCAAATTTAAGGACGTAGCAGAAGCGCTGAAGCCTAACGCGGTGCCGCCTGTGAAGGTTGAGCTGCTACGTGAAAAAACGGATACAGAATATTTCTCCTTCATAGGTGCTGACGCCATCCATTACCTGAAGTTGTATCTTAAGGATTTGGAGCTAAGGAATATCATACTGGAGCCCGACGACCCCCTATTTATCAGCGACTGGCGGACAAAAGGCAACGTGCAGATAGCAAAGGACGCGATAATAAAAGCAATGCGGTCGGCGGCCGAGAAGGCAGAGATGCTGGACCCACGGGCGTCATTCAACGTCTTCGGATTGCATACCTGCAGGGAGAGTGCTTCGTCACTGGCCATGGGAGCGGGTGTGCCAGAAAGCGTGATCGACTTTCTTTTGGGGCATAAACCATCGTCAATCGACACTTACAAAGAACTGAGCGATGAAAAACTTAGAGAAATATACGCAACGAAGCTGGAGCCTTTGCTCTCGGTAATGCCAAAGCCCAACGGCAATGGTGAAACTAAGAAGCGGATAACAGAACTTGAGACTAAGATCCAGGAGTTGGAGTCAAGCGGCCTTACCAAGGATGCAGAAGAGAGGATCGCGGGGCTCCAGGCAGAGATCATTAGGCTGGGGATCGAGAACGGCGGGCTGATGGCTAGAATCCACGAAGTCGAGCACCTTCAGGAAGTGCTGAAGTTTGGCGTGGACAAGCTCACGACAGAGAGGGAATGGTTGGTGGCAAAGATCGCCGCGATAGAGGGACGCCTTCCTGGAGTGGATGGCGACCAAGATCAGGACCAAGATAGAGCACCAGCTAATGATAATAATGATGAGGGGCCACTAGCGCTCTGACCTGACCTTTATACCCCCTTTAAACCATATATTACGCATGCGCAGGAAGAGTGTGGCACCTAGCTGCAGCGGTATGGAACGGGATAGAGCGAGGAGGTTTATTTCCGGCATCATAGAGTGGTCCGAAAGGAAAGGGCGGGATTATCCATGGCGAAGGAACGTTACCCCGTACCGTACCCTCATTGCGGAGATAATGCTCCAGAGGACCAAAGCGGATCAGGTTACCCCAGTTTATATAAAATTCATCGAACGCTTTCCGGACGCTGACACCCTTGCAGGGGCAAATCTGAGCGAAATAAAGAGATTCACAGATGGACTCGGTCTTCCGGAGAGAGCTATCAGGCTGCTGGCTATGGCGCAGGAGATCAGGGGCAGGCATAACGGTAGGATTCCTGTAGCCCGTGAGGCTCTTCTCGAGCTGTCCGGAGTTGGCGAGTATGCGGCCGATGCGGCCCGCATCTATGCCTTCAAAAAAAAGGTCGTTGCCATCGATTCGAATGTCGTCAGGCTCCTTTCAAGATTCGATGGAAGGTCGTATGGCGAGTCGACCAGAAGATCTGGTGAATTCAGAGATCTATGCCGGCGTTTGGCTTATGAGGGGGCAGGTTACGATTTCAAGAAATTCAACTGGGGGCTACTCGATATTGCAATGGGCATCTGCCGAGCCAAACCCCTATGCGATTTCTGCCCACTGTCCGCAGATTGCAAGACTGTAAAGTTACACCGGACTACAAGAAGTAAGGTTGTGTTGAAAACGATTGGTCTGAAGGGGTAAGGGTTGATGCTGGAACCGATAAGATATGAAACCGAGATTGAGATAAAGGAAATTCCTATTCAGTGGATGCCGCTTTTTGAACTTTATTATCCTGATCTGCCGCAATTCCCGATTGTTTATATTCACCTTAAGAAGGATGGGGTGCGGATCTACGGTTTTCCTGTTTCTGTACATTTTGACATAGTGGAAATGAAGACATGCAATGCGAGAATCCTTTTCTTATCCAATATCAATCTGGATGGGGCCGGAAATGAAACTCTCAGGAAGGACGTGGCAGACGAGCTGGAGGAGAGATTTGGATCAAAGAATAGGGTTTCTCTCGGTGAAATAATCAGGGATTGCAAGGGAAGCAGGGAATACGGGGACTTATTCAAGGAGCTGTGGAAACATCTTTCTAAAATATACGGTGATTACCTGCCCTTCGGAAGATATTACGATGAATTATTTTCAATAGTTCGGTTCGTTGCAGCTTGGGCGCCTAAAACTGGGCGTCAGAGCGAAATGAGAATGCTGTATAATTTCCTGAGGCTTTTTGGAGAGAGGATCAGGGTGGAAGGGAGATTCGATTTTTTTGACTTTTTCCTCATACCTACCTATGATGATATGATGAATGAAGACCTCGATGATTTCCCAAAATTCAAAAGGCTGTTCAGTGCGATGAAAAAGATCTGGATTAACTCATTCACGAGAGAAGATATCATCGATGGTACAACGGTACATTCAATGAGAAAAGGACATGCCTGGCCGACCAGCAAGGAGAATTTCATAAGGAGGGTGAGCAATCCGAGTTTCTATAAAAAGCTGCTAACACTCGATGAAAAACAGGATCTGGAGGGGCTTGTCGATGCCTTTAACAGGCATGGTTGGAGGGGGAGCTATTTTGTCTGGAGTATCATGACTGCACTAGAGAAAGATTACAGGAAGTGGGATAAGGACTTTTTCGTGAAATTTTACACGGCAAAACTTGGAGTTGGTTTTTCGCCAAAAGTTGTAGCCTGCTTTCTTCAGCAGGGGTTTGGAAACGAAGAGGTCATTCCCATCGATACATGGGTGCAGGCCTTCTACAATCATGTCCTAGGCATAGATACCCTTGAGGAGTTCTTCAACAGTTTTGATAATCTTGGAAAAATTGAGAGGGCGATATGGAGGGCCAGTCAGGCCAAGAAAACAAATATCAGCGCAATGTTCGACATACTCTGGTGTATAAGGTTTGGGACTCACGGTAATCGTAATCTGCGCGGTGCAAACCCAATCTCATGCTACGAATGTGGTCTCCGAGCCGCATGCCCCAGCTATAAAAAGATTGCAGATACCAATGTATATTTAGAAAATGCCGTCAACGGAAGGTTTACAAAAAGGGCTGTGATCGGGAAGGCAGATGAACGGAATTGTCATTTTATATGTATTTCAGAGGCTCGAGTACCTAAGAAGATCTTCATGAAGAAGAAAAAGAAATGGATATTGATAGATGAATTTTCAGGATACATACTAAAAAATCAGAAACTGAGAAGAACAGGATACGCAACAACAGTTGAAAAAATGATAGCTCAGCTACCACAATATCGTGGGGCAGGCGATCTCTACGAAGCAATATCTGATTAATGGCATACATGAATTAATCTACAACAATGTATTCTGCAGCGATCCGCAGAGTCGATATTGGTCCAATGTAGCCGCAAATGGTTATGAACGCCGATTTATTGGCTACAGGGCGGAACTAGAATTTAGGATATTGATGGATTCTTACAAAATAGAAAGGCTAGATGGAGGCTGGATGCTTCCAAGAAAAAAAGGGAAGAGATGCCTCGACGAATCATCAGTCTACTTCACCATAAGCAGCAATCCCCATAAAATATACCAGGGAATCTATTCGCTTCTTGAAAAAATACGATTTGAGAGGATGTTCTTCATTGAATATTTGCCCGAACCTGAAATTTCTAGATGGGAAGTTGAGGATTTATACGGTACTGGTATTATGATACCTCATCCGAGCTACCGCTGTTATGAATTCAAGAGGAATGCCTTTGTGGATGTGAGTGGTGGTAGATGTAATATTGGAGCCCTACTTGAACTCTATAACAGGAAGGAGACACCCTACAGGGCTTCCTACAGCCTTAATCAAGACCCACCATCATTTGCCGAGACCATGCTAGGGACTTACCCGCTTGAATATTTGGTTGACATCCTCGCCAACAGGTTCATATTCGATGGTCTCCTTGGTATGAATGTTGAAAAGGGGATTCCTTCTGACATTGACCTCATAATTGAGCGGAACGGCAGCCTTTCCCTTGTCGAAACAAAGGAAAAAGACATTTCGAAACGTGAGCCGGTTGGATTTGGTATGGATGTTGACCGGATGAAGGACATGCTTGCTATTGAAGAGAGAACCGGCCTGCCTTATTATTATGTAGTTAGGGAGGTGAACAACCAGGTAGAAAGGAAATTCCTTGGCTGGCGAAGGATCGCCATAAGACGTTTTTATGATCTGACGAGAGGATACGGAACCATTGAAGGGGGCACCGGCATGGCAACCGCTAGAAACACCGATCACCCCACGTTAGTTGCGCCTGCGCAGCATTTTCAGATTATCTGTTCGCCTTCGGATTTGAATATTTAATAAAACTATAAATTGTGGTCTGGACAGTCATGAAAAGCAAGCAAGACCCTATGTTTCTGGAGAAATACCGATGTCGGGATTAAATGTCATCGATCTCTTCTGCGGCGCTGGGGGATTCAGTACAGGCTTTACGGAGGCAGGGTTCAATATAGTTCTCGGCATCGATGTGGTTGAGAGGTTCGTTGAGACATTCAAAAAGAACCACCCGCAAGCGCAGGTCATCTGCGGCGATATCAGACAAATATCGGTCGATAACATCAGGAAAACAATCGGTGCAAAAAAAATTCATGTAATTATTGGCGGCCCCCCCTGTCAGGGGTTCAGCATGGCTGGAAGAAGGGATCCTAAGGATCCCAGAAATTCGCTCTTCATGGAATTCGTCAGGATTGTCGATGGAATCAAGCCGCCCTTCTTCGTGATGGAAAATGTGAGGGGCCTGCTAGCCTCCCGAACCGCTTCAGAAGTGCCAGTAATAGACATTATCAAAAATGAATTCAGTAAGATAGGATACGAAGTAGAGTACCATATACTACTGGCTGCAGATTATGGCGTTCCGCAGAAGCGGAATAGGTTGATATTCATCGGAACAAACAGTGGAAAACGGATCACCTTTCCGCAGCCCACGCACTCACGGATAGGTTACACCGACCTTACGGGAAAAAAGATACCCGCTTGGGTGAGCGTCGGAAACGTGCTCCTCAGCAAAGATGAGGTCGAGAAGGGTTATTTTCATTCGCAGCGTATGAGGGAGGGTTTTATCAAGAGGAGGCAGCGCCACGAATTGAAGGGCAATGGCTTTGGCGCACAGTACCTAAGGATGGATGAGCCCTCCTATACAATATCGGCAAGATACTGGAAAGATGGTTCAGACGCCCTCGTGAAATATTCGGAGGATGAGATCAGAATGCTCACCCCACTCGAGGTGGCGAGAATACAGAGCTTTCCGGATTCCTATGTATTTGAGGGCAGTAAAAGGGAAGTTTATATCCAGATAGGAAATGCGGTTCCTCCCCTTCTGGCAAAGGTCATAGCGCTTCACTTAAAAAAATCCCTTCCTAAATGATTGGAAAAGTATCCGTGGTTCATTGCAGAAGTTGAGAGTTATTGGTGGCATCAATTTTTTTCAATTACTAGAATTTTTCCATCGCTACCTAAGTTCAGTTCCAGCTGATCCCTGAAGCTCCTGACAAAGGCATTCTCCAATCTTACTGTGTCACCTGGCTTCACCAGATCGATCTGATTCCGCCACAGATTTACCGTGATTGAGCCCGTTTCATCACTCAGGACCGCCTGACAGAGCGCGGAGTTGCCAAATTTTGTCTGTACTGTCCTAATGTTGCCCTTGGATGTAATCTTACCAGTAATCTCGAAACCCCTCATCTCTCCCCTAATATCCGCTATTTTCACAGACAATTCCACCATCAATTGACGTTATTTAATAAGAAATATCTCAATATTATATTGTATCTTTGCATTTTTATCTAGCCAAGAACAGATAGCCATTAACTATCATAGTTAGCCTCTTTTGATCTCCCCATTTTTAATATAGTATTCGAAGTATTCGTTTATCATATCATGCCTTATTGCTATTGACGATTTGCTCACAGCAGCTTGCATAAGGTAGTTCTGGAAATTCAGTAATTCTCTATACTCCCGATCATAGTCCAAACCTTTACCCGTCTGCTCAGACAGTTTTCTGAGGAATTCTACGTAGAATTTTGCAAACAGTGGAAGTTTATCCATTTCGCCTCTCTTATAGAGTTCTTCATAGTAGAGGTAGGCTGACACTATCGCACCCCTATTCCTAAATTCTTCAATGTCGGGTTTGAAATCATGATACATCAGATCTAAAGTTTTAACAATTCTATCCGTTTCAGCAGTATACTTACTAATATCTGCGTATTGCTCGAAAAACGATTTAAGTTCTTCATACCTAGCTGAGTAGAAAGTTCTTCGAAGAGATCGATAGAATGAATTAATGCATATCTGAGCGAATACTGTTTCCCGATAGTAACGTCTTTCCTGCAAAGCTAAACTTGCAAAGAATGGATGGTCTCTTCCAAAAGTGAATATGAAGTCGCGTAACGCCCCCTTCATAGCATGTAGTTTTTCACCAACATTTAGCGGTGCTCCTAATTGGAGCCTTAAAAAAAGAAGCCGTAATTCATCATCTGTCGCTTCAACAATCAAGACGATAGTAAATTCGTAGTTAAGAAGCCTCTTTTTCTCTTCTTCTCCGTCAAGATCTTTCCAATACCGACCATCTAATAATGCAATTTTGCCATCGAAAAATTCAGTGACTGCAACTATTCTTTGTTGACCATCAACGCAATCATAATAGTGAACTATTTTTCCTTCAACGGATTTATAGTACTGCTCATTTTCTGGGCTGTATAGATAGATTTTAGGTATGTCTAGACCGATCCACATCGAATCTATTAATAGTCGTCTTTTTTCAGGAGTCCAGACAGTTGGTTCTCTTTGATAATCAGGATACTGAATATACTCTCTATTTTCGTAAAGCTCTTTTGCAGACCAACTAATGATTTTGTTCTTCATTTCCTTATTTCTCCCATAAGCAGATTGATGTGAGGATATTTATCAAATTCAACTCCTCTTCCACGGTGTATTGCAAGCTTGGATCTCAGCCAACTCTCATACGTATTGACGGGGGGAGAATCAATAAGATCTTTGCAATTTTCTAACTCCCCTAAAATAAACACGTTCTTTAAAAAGCCATTTCTTTCCCTGATGTCCATTCCACTCTGATGATCATTTATCAGCTCTATGTTATAAACGCCCACCGATTCCAACTGAGTGTTGAAAAGTAGAGATATTAACCCCAAATCATTTTGGCTAAGTTTGCAGCCTATTATCCGTAAAATCTCACAGTCGAGGATTTCAGAGGCCTTGCCCCAAAGAAGATTATAGGGATATGTATCTCTTTCTTTTTCAATGCTAGGAGGAATCCACAACATCTCTGCCTGTTCAGCAGACTCGGCTTGTTCTTCATCAATATGAATACTGTGAAACCCCTTTTTCCAGTTAAATGAACCATGCAGTTTGATTAATAGGGGTTTTTTGTCATTGATTGCATAATTTGCTTTTTCACACTTGCACTTGATCCCATAGTTTAATCCCCCATGCACCTCATTGAATGCACGGTCAAGGAGGTTATCATAGTTGAGAGAGATAGCGCCGGTTAAGATTTCATCTTCGCAGATCGCCATATGCATTTCGAGTAGAGCCATAGTAAGGTTTGGTGTGATTGGTTTGCCATTATATAATAAATTATCCTGAACGCTTTTACAGAATAAAGACCGTAGCAAGCTTGCTAAGTCCGAGTACTTTTTCGTGTGAATTGACTCTAGTAAGCTGATATAAAGCTCGATATCCTTGATGTCATCTGGTGGAACATCTAAAAGCATGCCTTGAAAATCCTTTACTTCCTTAGCCTTTGTGATTGCTGATTCCGAAATGCTTCTTAGAGACAATTTTTCCCCAGTCTCACCCGCGGCGAATTGCCATTCGCCTATCGTTGCTCCAGCTCCGAATAAATAAACAACTCTCTTTGGTGGCATCCTCGGGAGACCGGCATTAATAGCATTGTGCTATTACTTTTTAATGATTCTGCATTTAATCTTTTATCTTTTAGTTACTCTTTCATTGGCAGTCTCTGACGGCTGAAACTGATTGTGAAAACGGCTTCTCCTTTTTTACGGGTTTTTAATGGTCCAGAATTGGTTTTATCCCGAAAGTGACGTAGTGGATAGTATGACCTATGTGCCCCCGCGCGAATCGACCGAAGAAGAGATGCGGGAGGATGGGATCCAGCGCCCAAAGGGCAACATCTACTGCAGGAGATGCGGTTATTTCTACTATAATTGGGGGGAGTTCTTTGAGCACCACAAGGCAAAGCATCCCTGGGAGGATCCTGAAGTGCTGAAAGCGGGCATGGCAGAGGCTGACAAGTACGTCAAGTGGTGGCAGGAGCTGATCGGAATCGAATGGGTGAATGAGGAAAAGACCAAATTTAGGTATGTGAAGCGGTAATGTCGAATTACACGACTTTAGAACTGATCCTTTTTCTATCTAATAACGCTCCAAGTATGAAAAGAAAGCTTTGACATGCGCTTGGTGCAGAGGTCGGGGGAAGGTCCTTATTGCAGGGTTGCTTCCTGCACCCTGTCCATGCTGCCAGGGTACTGGCAAATTTAGTCTCGAGGAGGCATAGCCCTAGGTTTGCATGGGACTAAAATTTAATTCCCTTCCTTCCTTAACTAACTACTACCAGACTGCTCCCCTACATACATACACATACTCCCTACGCACAAAAACGCACGAAAAACACACGCGCGTAAAAAAGTTAAATACAAAAATTAGAGCATTCCATATCAACGGAGATAGTACCATTTGAACTGGATTCAAACTCGAATAGCGTTCTGGCTCATTCTGATATTTTTAATCTTCGTGACTCTATATTTGAATCTAATTCGATTGTTACAAGAACCTTTTCTTAATTTTTTTGTGATCGTTGAAGGTGCTCTTGCATCTGGAATGATGCTCAATGAAATCATGAAGAAACGCGAAAGAGTCGAATTAGAAATGTCATCAATACACAAAGGGAATAAAGTCGGTTTTACCATTCGCTCTAAAAATAAAACCTTGAAAGGAGCACAGGTAAGATTCAATGGCAAGAATTATGATTGGGAAACAGAAACGGGCAATTCTTTACACACTATGGACATTTTTGTTGGCGATGAACCGCCTGCAACCTTTTTCCCTCTTAAAGTAAAAGCGGAATGGTTGGATAAAGCACATTTAGATGATGTTCCACAAGGCATTGTTATTTTAACTGTTAGCGATTCACAATCTTTGCGTAAAAAATCGATTGACAAAAAAGACTTTAGTGAAAAGGTCGAGACCATTGGAGTATTTGAATACAGCGAGATTCAAACAGATAAAATCGTTTGGCAATTTGCGATCGCTATGCCGGAAAAGTCAGTTTCCCCCATAGGAAAAGATGGTTTGGGGGTTCCATTGGGAGATTTTGGAAAACTTTTGGGAGAATTAAAAGTTTCCATTCGCTTGATCGCCGAGGGTATTGAGGAGGAGCGTGACTATTCCATGGGCATGCGAATCGTTGGAGTACATTATGGCGAGCCTGATTCTCATCGTTTAGAGTATGTTACTGAACTAAAAAAACTAAAAAAATAGATTAAGGTAAATATTATTTTGTTAATTGGGGGGAATAGAATTTAATCTCAAACGAGTTAGGTCTATTCAATTCTGGGTTCTGCTTCTCTGCCAGCAGAGCAATAACCCTTGAGCGGGACCCCTAGCCTGTTTTTCGTTTTGATGATATCTAAAGCGCCTCGAACTTCTGCCCCTTCTGCTTCTAGCGAAGCTAGCTCGTCATACACTTTGATAAGCATCTCATTGTATTCTGGCGAGGCGAGTTGCTCGAGGTAGTTCTTGAACCCTTGCGCTGCGTTGTTGTCTTGAATCAGTGCGATGTTATAGATCCATTGTATGCTGTAAGCAGTCATAGTTCCCATATTCATCTGCTGGACTGTGATCGCCATTCTACCCCGTTCTTGATATTTCCACACTCTATAGCTGTTTTCAAGGAAATCAGCGGCTGCTTGAGGATAATTGCACCAATTAACATAATTCACTTTATCGGGGGAATAAGTCTCGAAAGGATTCTCTCCCTTCATGCGTGTCTCGATTATTTCAGCTATTTCCAGGAGGCGCTTCGTAATAGAATTGAAATGTTGGCGGTATCTCTTCAACTCACTAAACAGTTCTGGATATCCACTTTCCAAGTGTGAGATCAGAAGGTCCTCCTCATTTCTTTCTCTCTTGGTCGAACCGTCAATGTCTTCCTCCAACCAATGGCGCTCAAGCTTTAGCGGCAATCTGGACAAGTTCACAAATGGTTTGATCGACTGTTCATACTGGCTTATGCTATTTTCCAATGCATCCAGCGTAGCACCTGTTAGTATATGGTCATGGTCACGCTTTGCCCCATAGGCCAAAGAGACCCTAGCTGCTGCTCGTTCGCCATAAATGCGTGCAATCAGGGCTGCACCACCAATGGAGATTAATGTCGTAATTATCGCTAGGACAATAGGATTGCTCAACAAATCGCCAAGTTCTGACACGCTACTGACCTAATTCAACCAATGGTCCCCGCTGTTATTTAGGGTCACTGCCGCTCACTTGTTGTATCTCCTGCGCTTTTTGGATAAATCATTGTGATCGCGATCCAATGCCGGCTGGTCACCGTAGAACCTTGGGCTTGGGCGCTTTTTCCTAGCTCATGGTTGGTCCTCCTGTGCCTCAGCCGCAGCCACGCGTCGAACCATGCACTCATACCACTCCCTGTCGATCTCAATCCCGCAATAGCGGCGGCGGAGCTGCTTGGCCGCAACCATTGTCGAGCCCGAACCCGCAAAAGGATCTAGGACAAGCTCGCCTTCTACCGTTGAATTCTGGATTAACTGCTTGAGCAGGTCGACTGGCTTCTCTGTTGGATGGTAGCGGTACATCGGGTGGTTTGGAACGCCAGGAAAATGAAAGACGTCTCCTTGGCGCTTATCCCACAACATCCTGCGGTCACCCTTCTTGGCAAAGATGATGTATTCATGGGCGTAGCCGTAATCGTTAAAGACGTCGCCGGCCGTCCAATGTTGCTTATCCCAAATCAGCCAGTGCTGGGCCTGAAAATATTTGTTGACGACCCTCAACACCTGGAGGATCATGCGGTCGCTCATGAAGATGTAGATGTGGGCATCCGGCAGGAGTTTGGGCTTGACCTTCTCCAGGGCCTGATCGAGCAGTGCGATCATGGCTTGGGGATCGTCAGCCGGGATGTCGCGGTTATAGTCCTGTTCGATGTTCTGGTTTTTAGATCGATAGTTCACGCCGTAGGGGGGATCGGTGAGGAGGAGGGCAACCGACTCATCTTTCAGCTTGTCGATTTCAACAAGGGCGTCGCCGCAGATTATCGAGGGATCGATGGGCAGCGCGGCGGTCCGCAGCTGCGCGATCTTGTCCGCGCGCTGCGCAAATATTATGGCGGATGTTATGGGCTGCCCTTTCAGTTCAGGATGCTTCGCGATGGCGCGGCCATAGGCAAGATCGCGCTTTAGCGTGGGGACGGGCGTTTGAAGGATCTTTGAAACTTCAGCTAAAGGTCTCAGGCTGAGACCTTTCCCAGGGTGCCCCTGTTCACAGATCCCGACTTCCTGCATATACTTCAATCGGATGGTTGATCGCTGCTCGGGCGTCAGTTGGCGCCTTAAGAGGTTCGCCGTCAGGATGGCGAGATGCGCCCCCTTCTCATCCAGATCGCGAACAACGCAGGGGACGGTAACCAATCCCAGCTCAAGGGCAATTTTAAGCCGATGGTGGCCATCAATGATGCGGAAGTCGGGGAGGATCTCCAGGGGCTGCCTTATCCCTTTCTCCTTTATATCATTCTTCAGTGCGCGGTATTCCTCCTGCGGGAGGTCGGGAAATGCCTCCTGTGAGAAGGGGTGGGGCTTCAGCTTGGCTGTGGCCACTTCAAGGAGGGCCATGGACGACGCAAATTTCGTTTAGAGCCCTCCTTCTCCGCTCTGTAGGCTAACCCCTCCCAACCCTGCCATCAGATCTCCTTCCTGGTGTCGGGGAAGTTGATGTACTCGATCAGCTCATTGAGCTTGACTAGGTGGGAGGACTTTACTTCCTCCTTACCATCGACCATCGCAATTGCCCTGGCCAGCTGCCGCAGCTGCTTGTGCAACCGGAACCCCTTCACGTCAATCTGCAGCCTCTTTGTCGTGCCATGGGACACATAGGAGTAGCTAAATGCGGACTCTTTCTTGGCCAGGTCCTGAGCATGTAGGCTAATCCAGTCCGCAGCCTCCTGTGGTATCGCTATATTCTTTTTCGCCTCCATGGAGTAGTCGATGGCTATCTTGTTGTACGAGGTTAGGCCATTCGTGATTTGGCTGTGGATTTCCTTGGTGGTCAGTTCGCTGTACTCGTAGGAAATGGGAATGAACCTGGAAGTGAATCCAATGTCATACCACCTCCGGAACACTTTGTAAAAATACGCTGGCGTAATGCTTGTCAGCAGCCCACAATGTACGCGGCACGGGAGATCAAAGGTCTGCCCAAAGAATAAGCCTGTCTTTACTCCCTCTTCCATCAGAGCGTTGAGAAACAAAATGACCGAGTTGCAGGTTTCGGATTTATGGGCCAGCACCTTTAGCAGGTCTGGAATGATAAGGTGGTGGATCTCCTTCCTTTCCAGTTTCGGCAGTATGGTGTCCCTGATGGGCTTTGGCGACAGGTCCATGGTCGACAGTGTGTCTTTGCACTCGACCTGGTTGATAATGGAGGTCTTGGCCTCTTCTGGGGACGCTATGAGCATGCAGCTCAGAGATCTGCCATCCTCGTCGTGCAAGTAGCCGGTACACATGACATATTTCACCAGCTCTTCTATCCTCTCAGTCTTGAACATGTGTGACTCCTCTCTTCCTGAAGGGACTGTGGGGAGAAAGCAGGTGGTTTTACTGCACCCGTTACCCTTTTTTAAGAAAAGGGTGCTCGGTGCAGTTTTTAGACCTGCTTTTGCCCCACAGTGGCGGAAGGCCGACGGCGGTTTGCGGAAAGATGAAGGCGGAATGCGGAATGTTGCGGAAAAAAACTAAAACTTGGGCTGTCAAGGTTGCAGCCAAAGCCTAGGCACAATCAGTCACACTCCTTTTGGTGGCTGGTTTGGCTGAGGCGGGGGTTCAAACTTATCCCACCCATAATATATCGCCGGGGATGCACTGTTGATTGTTGAATGCTGCTGGCGGACCTGTTCATCAAGAAGTGCTTTCAGAAGATCAATCGCCAGCAAAATACGGTACTCCCGGCTATTTCGTTGGGCAATCATGGTGCTGTACTCATCGAACTTGAATATGTTGTAGAGCCACGTGTCTTCCAACAGCCTGCCCAGTTGTTGGTGCGCTTCCAAGGTCAGTGGATGGTTATGGCGGTTGATCTTCCTAATGCGGACGCGCTGGCGGTCAGCTGTTTTGATCATTATGGCTTTGCCTCCACAGTTTCGCTGTTTGTATCGCCTATGGCCCTTGGGATGTTTCCAGCAAAGATGGCTGCATCCGCATCAGCAACACCTAGCGCCTTCTTCTCCGCGGCAGAGTAGTAGTTAAGGTGAGCCAGCTCCCTTCTAATAGCTCTCCGAACAAACCCCGACATATCCTCGGCCCTAGCTTCACAAACCTTCAATAATAGGGCCTTGTCTGCCTTGCTAATGCGCAAAGCAAGTACAGGCAAGGGTTCTTTTGATTTTGCTTTCATGCGTATGACCCGGTCTTTCCTTTGCTTAAAGGTGTATAAAAAATAATTGTTTTACACCAGTGTTACACCAACAGTGTCATTGACAACTGAACGATTTTTAAAATTTAATGGCAGTGAGTAGTCATAAATACTAGAAGTGATCCGTCCATCAGTCGAGGGAGAATAACGGTTTACCGGGAAGATAAACCCTATAAATTGCACCTTGCCATGAGGGCCTGCCACCGCAAGAAGATGAGCGAGTCCAGGACCCAGCAACGGGCTTGGAGTGGCCGGCAGTGAGCCACCAATATGCGCCTGTCTACATCCAGCTTTGCGCGGACCTATTTAGATCATGGGCCCAGGCATGGAGCCGCGGCGATCTACAATCCATGCAAACCTGGCTTTTTATCATCGCGGCCTTCAGCGTGAAAAAGGACCAGACAGACAAGATAATGAGCGAGTTCCTGTCCCAAAAAGCGAAAAGGCTTGATCCGCTTTTCGCCAAAAGGGGCTATGAGCCATTGAACCCGTTGCTTAAGGCCGAATCGCAGGTTCTGCTGGAGCTGTTGGTCACGGCCGGCTCCAAAATGTTTGCGTGTTTTTTGGACGCAGGCCTGTTCACCCAGGACCGCATCGCACAGGGGAGTGACTGACAGTGAGCAACGCCGACACAACTAACAACGGCGGGGGGTTCGCCAGCCGCAGGAAGACGGCCGAGCAGCTGACAGCCGAGGCTGAAGAGTCAGCCCACAATCACCTGAATGGCCTGCGAGCCAAAGAAGCCCTAGCCCGTCACGCGGCCCTGATGAGGAAGGAAGCCGACCGCGAGGCTGCCAACGAGCGGATTAAAAAGTCCTTCGAGGAGGCCGACATCTACCCCTCCCCCCTGCAGGCAGCGACGGAGAGGGCTCGGCAGGCGGCTTCAGCCATTCCAGGGCGGGTAACAGCAGCAGCCCAGTCTATACCATCAAAAGCCGCAAAAGAGCTGCGCCGGATGGTCAAGCCCCCAGCCCAGCGGCGCCAACCCAAGGAAAAGCGCTCCCGTCGATCAGTCCGTGGCCTTGGCCTGCGCCGGGCTGTTGCCCTTCCAGGCCCAGCCCCAGCGCCCCGCAAGAGGGGGGAGCTGGTCCATCTCCCCCTTAGCCGATTCCCCGGCGCTCCTAGCCAGGCCCTACATGTAGAGATGCCCCAGTTACCGCAGACGGCTGGCCTGTTTAGCTATCGCCTAGCCAAGCCAAAATTAGCTCTAGGGCAAGGGCAAAGGCAGACGCAGCGGGTTGGTATTGGTCCAGTTGGCCCGACGACTCTATTTTACCGGGCCGGTCCTGCGGGGATCTGGGGGGTCAATGCCAACATTAGTCAGGCCTTCAAAGTGGCCCCAAGAAGCATGGGCTTGCCTAGCCAGCGCAGGAATGCCCCGTCGCCTTCAAGACTTACCCGCAGACGCAGGAATAGCAGGAAGCTAACAAGGAGAGGAGTGTTCTGGTGAGTGGCAGTAGTAAGACCAACCGTCAACGCCAGATTATAATAATCACTCAGCAGCCAACCCAACAGCGGCCAGTCAATCGATGGAATAGAGTGTCGGCCGACATGGCAACTGCCCTGGGCGCCAATCCAAACACGATCCACAACTGTAGCTCCTATGGCAAAGGGCTCCTATCCGGGGGCAGCAGGCAACCGCCACCGCCAAGGAGCAGGAGGTACAAAAGGTGAAAAAAAAGTCCATCAGCTTAAAAAAAGAGACTTTTGACAGGATGGTGAGCTTTCAGCGGGAGCATTACCCCAAAGCCACAACCTACAGCGAGCTATTATCAGCCATGATCGACGACCTCTCAGCCGACCAGCAGCCGACCGATCGGCTTTCTATGAAACCCGACGCGAACGACGACGACGCTATGAAGCCTGCATTAGACCCCCGCCCTAGCCTACTCGACTGTCCGCAATGCCGGGGTCGTTAATGACTGGGCGTAGCAGCCGTTCCCACAAACGCAGCTGGACCCCCAAGGTGAGCTACAAGTGGGTGCGCCAGATGCGCCAAATCTACGGCGATCCGTCTTTGGAACTGCAGGTCGCTAAAACCAAACCACGGCAGGAGATTGTCCATGCCAAAACCATATCGTAGTAGTCGTAGTCGTCGTCGCTGCAATAAACGCCTTCATAGAGTTAGTAATATCCGCAGGTTTCATAGAAAGCCCACGGTGGGTAGCCAATCAAAACTACAAAAGCCACCCACTCCTCAGCTGCGGACTATCCCGTATGGGGGTTGGGATCTGAGGTTTTATGAGTGGGAAAGTGTGCTGCCTTTCATCTGGCACGTGGAAGAAGGTAAGCTCTTCAGCAGGATCAACTGGGAGTTGCGCTTTGGCACGATGCCCCGCGACTCCTTGCTTATCCGGTGATGGCTATGGCTGGACAGCAACAGCAAGACAGCTTTGACATAGACGCAACGCGGATCATCCGGCAGGAGGAGAATTCGTTTGCCTTTGTCCTTGCAAGCCACCTGAT